>ENA-OQDE01001255-OQDE01001255.1-human-gut-metagenome-genome-assembly--contig:-NODE-1255-length-10197-cov-1.813803_pt1 | contig 10197 bp, 16 predicted proteins | sample MGYA00242768_ERZ504595 | MGnify/ENA primary metagenome ERZ504595 (study PRJEB26092, sample SAMD00036307) | human gut metagenome | host: Homo sapiens | study: EMG produced TPA metagenomics assembly of...
CGCTGTCGTCGTAGGGTGCGCGCGGTTGTTCTTCCGCTCAGAGGGAGAGGACGAGCGTTCGGCGCAGGCAGGGTGACTGGTGGGACGTGTTCGGGCACCTCGATGTGTCGGTGGTGGAGGGGACGGGTGATTTCAAAACCCCACTCGCTCGCGCGCTGTTCTTCGCCGTTATGCCGTTCGCCATGCTGTTGCTGTTCGTGGCTGACAATAGCCTGGTGCGAACCATGGATTGGGGTGTCGCTCCGCTGGCTTTGGCGGGCGTGCTGGCCGTGGCGGTCATGGTGCCCCTCATTCGCATGAAGACCGATCAGGCGCTCATCAACTTCTCGTACCGTTCTTCCTGCCGCTGGTGGCCTTCGCGGTGTTCGCGGCCACGGCGTTCGTCGAACCTCCGTTGCAACGCTCGGTGATGGCGGTTGGCTCTCTCTCGTTCTGCGCCATCTATGCGCTCGTGATGTCGGCGATGCTGGTAGCGATGGCGGGTCGCATGCGCTCGCTCGCTCTGCCGGCCGGAGGCATCATGATCATCGTCGGGTGCTGGTGTGCCTGCTGTCGGACGCCAACATGAACACGGGCGTGCTAGCTGCATGCCAGTACCAGGTGCTGATCGTGCTGTTCGTGGTGATGGCGATCGCGCTCATGGTCACTCCCAGCTCGCGATTGTGGCGCGTTATGCTCGAGGGCATCGATGCCGTAGAGTCGAACGCGCTCGGAGCTCAGGAGGGCTACAACCGTCGTTGCGCCGATCTGTCCGACGAGTACCGCCTGACTGCGCGCGAGGCCGAAATACTGCTTCTGCTGGGTCGCGGCCACACGTCAAGCTTCGTCGCCGATGAGTTGACGGTGGCGGAATCCACGGTGCGAAGCCACCGCAAGAACATCTACCGCAAGCTCGGGGTCTCGTCGCGCGAGGAGCTGTTCAAGTTGCTCGATGATGAAGGCGACGGGCCCGACAAGGGCGTTTAGGCTTCTCCCCCTTTTCGTTTAGAAGCGCAATCTCGGACGGAATGCAATTTCCTGCGTTTTGACGATGGATTTGCTTCGTGTTGATCCGTATGGTTTGCCCCGTTGTCTAGAGGGAATTCAAGGGAGGCCATTATGGAAACGAACGTCTCGCGTCGTGATTTTCTTAAGGGAAGCATCGTGGTCGCATTGGGCGCGGCCGGTGCTGCTACGCTCAGCTCGTGCGCAGGCGGCGATGCTGCAGCGAAAGCTGATTCTGCAGTTGCAACCGCGCCCGACACCGCTGCCAAAACTGCGACCTTGCATCGCGGCTACGGCGCCGCTCACGGAGACAAGTGCTTTACGAGCGTGGTTGTCGCCACGGCCCAAGACGGTACCATCCTCGCCGCCAGCGTGGATGACTATCAGTTCATGCCTGCTGATTCGGCGGGCATCACGCCCGTGCCGACTCCGACGCTGGATTTGCGGACGGGTACGCCGAGGGCAAGGTGCTCATGTCGAAGACGGTGAACAACGATGCTATTCGGCCAGCATGAAGGAGAAAGCCCAGTCCACCACGCCGTGGTTGACGTCGATGAAGGCGATAGAGGCGTACTGCGTGGGCAAGAAGGCCTCCGATCTGACGAAGACGAGCCTCGATGCCGTGACGGGAGCCACCCTCGTGGACGCGCCCAACTATCTGAAGCTCGTGTCCGAGGTCGCCGGGAGCGACGACATCACCACGACGGGTGCGTATGCCGGCGACGGTTCCGACCTCAAGATGGGATGCGCCACCGCGGCTGCTCACGGTGACAAGCGTTCGCGGAAGCCGTTTCCCTTGTGCAGGGGGACGTGTTGGTTGCTTCGAGCATCGACGAGTTCCAGTTCGCCGACGCTTCGTCTGCCGGCTGGTGCCCGTGCCCAATTCGGACGCCGCCTTCGCCGAAGGGTACGCCGAGGGCAAGGCGCTCATGTCCAAGTCGGTGAACTCCGATATGTACAGCGCCAGCATGAAGGAAAAGGCCCAGTCCACTACGCCGTGGATCGAATCCATGTCGCTATCGAGTCCTTTGTGGCCGGACAGAAGATCGCCGACGTGAAGGCGAAGGGCCCGGACGCGGTTTCGGGCGCCACGCTCGTCGATACCGCCGGCTACGTCGACACCGCCGTTGCGGCTGCTAAGACGGCGTAGGCGAGCGTTTCGCCTATCGTATTTGTCCCCAAGCGAGCCGGTTGTTTTCCAGCCGGCTCGTTTTGTCGCTTGACCGCAAGGTCGCAAAGTGGCTCGCAGCGTATAATGTGCGAACTAAGGAGGTGTTATGGTCGCGGAGAGTTTGCCCTACGGATGGCAGGAGCGTTCGCCGAAGCAAGTCGCCGCCATCGTGCTGCTCATCCTCATGGCTATGGTGCTCAGCTTCGTCGAGCTGCCGGTGGTGCCCGGGGCCGAATGGTTGAAGTACGATCCATCGGGCATCGTCTCGCTGCTGGCTACGATCTTGTACGGATCTTGGATCGGCGTGGCCGTGGCCGTGACGTCATGGATACCGCACCTCGTCACCGATCCGCTCGGCGCGTTCATGAACATTATGGCCACCGTGTCGCTTATCCTTGTGGTGGGGACCGTGTACCGTCGAAACCGTGCCTGATGCACGCCGTGCTGGGATGCGCTGCCGGCGTGGTGGTGTCCTCGGCGGTTTCCATTTGCCTGAACTTCGTGGTCACGCCGCTGTACATGGGCGCCACCTACGAACAGGTTGCTTCGCTGGTGTTGCCGGCATTGCTGCCGTTCAACGTGGTCAAGGCGCTGGCGAACTCCGTCGTAGCCATCGTATCGTACCGCAAGCTGGCTTCGTTGCTGGAGGAACAGGAAGGCAACCTTTCCAACTCCGACCAAAATCGCTCTTGACCCTTCGGCGTAATAGCCTAGAATAGAACGATACCGAAGACGCGGGCGCCTCAGTGCGCACGATCTGCGTCGAAGCCGACAAGGCGGCTGCGCTTCGCGCGAATACCTGGCGGCCCCGTTTCTGAGACGCGGGCTGCGCGGCACGACCGCACGCCTGGCAAGCAGGTAGCATTCGGACCAGAAGGTTTGTTGGAATTCTGCGTCCTCAAATTCTCGTGTACATAACCGAATACTTTTGGTATCATCTATGGTTGCTGCTTAACGACGATATGCTTAAAGGAGCACTTTTGACCAAAGAAGATGTTATCGAGCTCGAGGGGACCGTCCTCGAAGCGCTGCCAAACGCTATGTTTAGGGTGGAGCTCGAAAACGGGCACAAGATATTGGCCCATATTTCTGGCAAGATGCGTATGCATTACATCAAGATCCTGCCGGGAGACAAGGTGACGGTCGAGCTGTCCGTCTACGACTTGAACCGCGGACGCATCACGTACCGGTTCAAATAGCACCGTAAAAGCGTGCAGGTCGTGTCAACCTGTGCAGAATTTGTGTGCGAAGAGGGGCTTGCGCGCCTTGCGCAAGCAGCAAAAAGAGGAAAGCTATCACCAGCGGCTGGGTGTGACATATAGATACGAGAACGCATTAACCGAAAGGAAATGATTATGAAGGTACGTCCTTCGGTCAAGAAAATGTGCGACAAGTGCAAAATCATCCGACGCATGGCAAGGTGCTCGTCATTTGCGAGAACCCCCGCCATAAGCAGCGTCAGGGCTAGGAAGAAAGAGGAGATATAACCTATGGCACGTCTTGTTGGTGTCGACCTTCCTCGCGACAAGCGCATTGAAGTCGGCTTGACCTACATCTACGGCATCGGTCTGACGACCTCCAAGAAGATCCTCGCTGAAACCGGCGTCGATCCCAGCGTCCGCGTGAAGGACCTCACGGAGGATGACCTTACCAAGCTGCGCGACTACATTCAGGCGAACATCAAGGTGGAGGGCGACCTGCACCGCGAGGTTTCCCAGAACGTCAAGCGCCTCATGGAGATCGGCTGCTATCGTGGACTCCGTCATCGTCGCGGCCTGCCCGTTCGCGGACAGCGCACGCACACGAATGCGCGCACGCGCAAGGGTCCTCGTAAGCAAATCGGCGGAAAGAAAAAGTGAGGTAGTCTCAAGTGGCAGCTAAGAAAAACGTGCGCACGCGCATCAAGCGCTCCGAGCGTAAGAACATCGCCGTCGGCGCTGCGCATATTAAGTCTACGTTCAACAACACGATCGTGAGCATCACTGATCCTCAGGGCAATGTGATCTCCTGGCAGTCCGCCGGCACGGTCGGTTTCAAGGGTTCGCGCAAGTCCACGCCGTTCGCTGCGCAGATGGCCGCCGAGGCCGCTGCGAAGACGGCTATGGAGCATGGCCTGCGCAAGGTTTCCGTGTTCGTGAAGGGCCCGGGCTCGGGTCGCGAAACGGCCATCCGCTCTCTGCAGGCCGCCGGCCTCGAGATCGCCAGCATCCAGGATTGCACACCCATTCCGCACAACGGTTGCCGTCCGCGCAAGCGTCGTCGCGTGTAACTGAAAGGATCTAAGAATTATGGCTCGTTATACTGGAGCGGACTGCCGTCTGTGCCGTCGTGAAGGGGCGAAGCTTTTCCTTAAGGGCGATCGCTGCTACACGGAGAAGTGCGCGATCGAGCGCCGCAACTACGCGCCGGGCGAGGCCGGCAAGAAGCGCATCAAGGAAAGCGAATATCGCAACCAGCTGCGCGAGAAGCAGAAGACCAAGCGCATCTACGGCGTCCTGGAGAAGCAGTTCCGTCATTACTACGATATGGCTAACCGCCAGAAGGGCGTGACGGGCGAGAACCTGCTGCGTATCCTGGAGAGCCGTCTCGACAACGTCGTGTACCGTCTCGGTTTCGCGAAGTCTCGCGCCGAGGCTCGTCAGCAGGTGCGTCACGGCCATATCACCGTGAACGGCCGTCGCGTCGACATCCCGTCGTTCCGCGTCAAGCCGGGCGACCTCGTGGCCGTCGCTCCGAAGGCTGCCGACCTGCTGGTCATCAAGAGCGCGCTCATCTCCAACGAGCGTGTTCAGGTGCCCGCATGGCTCGAGGTGGACATCGAGAAACTTCAGGTAGTGTACTTGTCTCTTCCGCAGCGCGATCAAATCGATCTGGACATTCGCGAGCAGCTCATCGTCGAACTTTACTCGAAATAATCGCGGCATAGTAAGGAGGCTTATCCCACATGACAGAGTTCATGAGGCCTACGGTAACAACGGAAGAAGTCAACGACACTGTCGCACGTTTCATAGTCGAGCCGCTCGAGCGTGGCTACGGCTACACGCTGGGCAACTGCATGCGCCGCGTTCTGCTCTCCTCGCTGGATGGTGCGAAAGCCACCGCCATCCAGATCGAGGGTGTGCAGCATGAGTTCACGACGGCCGAAGGCGTCATCGAGGATATCACCGATATCGTCCTGAATGTCAAGGGTCTTGTGTTCTCCGCACTGAACGATGATATCGAGGAAGCCACGGCGCATGTGTCGGCGGAGGGTCCTTGCACGGTGACGGGTGCCGATCTCGACATTCCCACCGAGTTCACGCTGGTCAACCCGGAGCACGTCATCGCTACGGTCGCCGACGGCGGTCAGCTGGACATGACGGTTCGCATCGGCGTGGGCCGCGGTTACGTGTCGGCCGAGCGCAACAAGCGCACGGAGGATCCCATCGGGGTCATCCATGTGGACTCGCTGTTCTCGCCGGTTCGCCGCTGCACGCTCAACGTCACCGACACCCGCGTGGGTCAGCGCACCGACTACGACAAGCTCGTGCTGGAAGTTGAGACTGACGGCAGCATCACGCCCACCGAGGCCGTGTGCCGCGCGTCCAACATCATCAACCAGTACATGGGCGCGTTTTTGAGCCTGTCCGACGTTGTCGACGAGGAGGAGGGCGAAATCCCGTCCATCTTCGCGCCGGAGGGCCAGGAGTCCAACGCCGAGCTGGACAAGCAGATCGAGGATCTCGACCTGTCCGTCCGCTCGTACAACTGCCTGAAGCGTGCCGGAATCCACTCGGTGCGCCAGCTCGTTGAGTCTCCGAAAACGACCTGCTGAACATCAGAAACTTTGGTGCGAAGTCCATTGAAGAAGTGAAGGACAAGCTCATTTCCATGGACCTCAATTTGAAGCTATAGGAGATACGAATCATGCGACACAACTACAAGGGCCGCAAGCTGGGCACCGACTTCAGCCACACCAAGGCCATGAAGAAGAGCTTGGTGAACGCCCTGTTCCTGAACGACCGTATCAAGACGGTCGAGTCCCGCGCCAAGGAGATCCGTCCGAACGTGGATAAGATCATCACGTGGGCCAAGAAGGGCGACCTGCATTCCCGTCGTCTGGCCATCGCGGCTCTGGGCGACAAAGAACTCGTGCGCGAGATCTTCGAGAAGGTCGAGCAGGGCATGTTCGCCGACCGCCAGGGCGGCTACACCCGCATCATGAAGCTCGGCAACCGCAAGGGCGACAACGCTCCCATGGTTATCATGGAGCTCGTGACCGAGCCCGTGAAGAAGAAGGAAGAGCCGAAGCCCGCTGCCAAGAAGGCGACGAAGAAGGCCGCTCCGAAGAAGGTCGAGGCTGCGGAGGAGGCTCCGAAGGAGGAGGCCGCCGAGGCCAAGGCCGAGGAAGCCGCCGTCGAGGTTGCGAGAAGGCCGAAGAGGCTGCCGCCGAGAACGCGGAAGCCGCCGAGGTCGAGACGGCCGATGCCAAGGAGGAAGAGGCTGCTAAGTAGCCTTTTCTTTTCAGATTGCTTTTCCGAACGGGGACCTGCGGGTCCCCGTTCTGCTTTTCAGAGGATGAAAATGAGACAAAGGGACAGGGTTAATGTCTCATCCATGCGCTGTCGCGCAGCCGTTTCAGTACCGTAGCGCTGCGGTGGTCGTGCGCGCAGGGCTTCCTCAGTACAATCGGGGTATGAACTCAGCACGCAAAGCGCGGTGCTTCGCGCCGTGCAAATGGAAAGGAGCCGACATGGATGGCACGACCACGAAGGAAGACGTCCGCATCGACAAGGATGATGCCGACGAGCTCAATCGGGAGGCGGCCGAAGACCTCGAGCGCATCGAAAACGAAGTGAAGCGCGAGGCCGAGCAGTACGTCGAGGCCGTCGACGGCGATGGCAACGAGAAGGAATCCGTGGAGGCGGCGGCTACGGCGTTCGATTTCGATCGCGCCGAAGCCGAGACGGAAGAGCTGCTTATCAAGACCACCGGCGAAGCCGACGAAGCGTAGCACGAAAACGATACCTCTATCTGAAAGGAACTATCATGGTTGATCGGGCTTACAAGACGGGCGACGCGTCCGTCGATATGAAGAACGGCGCGAAGGATATGGGCCACGACGTGAAGAACAACATGAAGGATGCCTACCACGAGGCCAAGGCCGGCATGAACGAGCGCAAGGCCGAGGATGCCGCCGCGAAGCGCGAGCACGAGGAAGCGCAGCGCACGGGCGACCCCGCGGCCGCTATGCGCGCGCAGCAGCACGAGCAGCGCAAGGATGAGAAGGGCGAAGGATTCATGGAGTCCGTCAAAGAGTCCATCGGCAAGGCCGGCGAGGCTATCAAAGATGCCGCCGTCGATGCCAAGGACAACGTAAAGCAGGGTGTCGAGAACATTCGCGAAGGCCGCTAGGCGCTCACGCGCTCGACCGTCAGCGCGAGGGCGAAAGCGCTCTTACGCTGCTTTCGTCCTCGCCCCGGGCGCACTTGGAAACGAGCGCGCCCGGCATCCTCCGAAGCCCGTGGCCAGCGCCGCGGGCTTTTTCTTGCCGGTTGATTCACTCTTGAAAGGTCGTGCCATGGCTCCGTCTTCTTCCTCATCTGCTTCGTCCGCCTCGCGCGGACGCGGCAAGGGGTTCGCGCTTGTTGCGGCCGTGTATCTGCTGGGCCTGTTCATCGGGGCGCTCGATACCGGCATCGTCACGCCTGCCCGCACGGTCATCCAGAGCGATCTGGCATCGGCGAGCAGATGGGCGTGTGGATCATCACCATCTATACGCTTGCCTACGCGGCCGCCATTCCGGTGATGGGCAAGCTGGCGGACCGTTCGGGACGCAAGTACGTGTACCTTGCGAGCATCCTGCTGTTCGGTGTCGGGTCGCTTCTATGCGGGTTGGCGCAGGACGTGGGGAGCTTTTGGATGCTGTTAGCCGCGCGCGCCGTGCAGGCGGTGGGCGGAGGCGGCATCGTGCCTGTTGCCACGGCCGAGTTCGGCACGACGTTTCCTCCCGAGAAGCGCGGGCTGGCGTTGGGTCTGGTAGGCGGCGTGTACGGCATTGCCAACATCTTCGGAGCGTCGGCCGGCAGCCTGATCCTATCGGTGTTCGGGCAGGCCAACTGGCAGTTCATCTTCTACGTGAACGTTCCCATCTGCGCCTTCATCGTGGTGGCGGGGCTGTTCGTGCTGCCGAACACGCGAGCCGAGCAGGTGAAGCCCATCGACGGGTGGGGCATTGCAGTGCTGGTGGCGATGGTGTTGTCGCTGCTGTACGGACTGAAGAACCTCGATTTCTTCGATCTGGGAGCATCTGCGACCTCGTCTGACGTGTGGCCGTTCTTGCTCGCGTTCGTCGTGCTGCTTCCGGTGTTCGTGCTGATCGAGCGCCGCGCGGCCGACCCGGTGCTCAACCTGTCGTACTTCCGCGACCGCGACATCGTGATCACGTTGGTGCTGTCGGTGATCACCGGCGTCATCCTGATGGGCATCATCTTCATCCCGCAGTTCGCCGAGAACGTGCTGAAACTGCCTCGGGCAGCGGCGGCTACGTAGTCATCGTGCTGGCGGCGTTCGCCGGGGTGGGAGCGCCGGTGTCGGGCAAGCTCATCGATCGCTTCGGCGTGAAGGCGGTGCTCGCGTTCGGGCTGGCGGCTTCGGCTGCGGGAGCGATGTTCCTGGCGCTGGTGGCCACGCAGTTCGCGAATATGGCGACGCTCATCATCAGCTCTGGCCATCGGCATCGGGATGGGCTTCACGATTGGAACGCCGCTCAACTACATGATGCTGGCGAAGACGAAGGAGCGCGAGGCGAACTCGGCGCTGGCGACGCTGTCGCTGGTGCGCTCGGTGGGCACGGCGGTCGGCGCCTGGCCGTGCTGGTTGCGTTCATCGCGCATGCGGGCATGGCCATTCCCGATCGCATCATGGGCGTTCTGCCCGATGCCGCCGGGCGGGCAATCGATTGCGCAGCTAGCGAGCGGGCAAGCGCAGGGAGGCGATGGCGCTGGGTTGCCCGACGATCTTCAACAGCTGATGAAGGGGTCGGATGTGACCACGATCGTCGCGAACGTGAAGACGCTGGCAAAAACCGAGATCGAACAGGAAGCTGCTTCGGCGGGCATGCCGGCCGAAGCCGTCGACGCGGCGGAGCAACAGTACCTCGCCGCCATCGACGATCGGGCAGGCGACATAGAAAGCACGTTCCAGAGCACGGTCGACGAAGGCTTTCGCGGTGCGTTTCTGCTGGTGGGGATTTGCTCGCTCGTGGGGTTGGCGCTGCTTGCGCTCTACCGGGAAGATCGCGCTGCGTCTGCGCGCTCCCGCTGATCATGCGCGATTGTCACCCCGGCCGGTGCGCGGCGCGTCCGTTGTGGCATACTGCAGCATGCGCATCAACGTCAGCTCCTACATCCCTGGAACCTCGCCGGTGCACGCGTGCGACGCGCGCGTGAAGATCGTGCTGCTTGCGGCGTATTCCGTCACGTTGTTTTTGGTGCGTTCTTGGATGGGTTTGGGGCTGTGCGCTTTGCTGTTCGTCGCGGTGGCGACGGCGTCGCGCATTCCGGCGCGACGATTCTTCGGTTTGCTGGTGCCGGTGTACGTGATCGTGGCGTTCACCGTGCTGTTCAACGGGTTCTCGCTTGACGTGGGGCAGGCTGCGAGCGCGGCTCCGCCGGCCTTGGGCGACGTATCGGCGGGAGTGCTCGTACGTGGGAACCGGTGGCGCTGATCGGGTCGTTCGGGTTGGTGCCGTCAGGGCTCGCCCGCGGCTTTTTCTTCGCGGTGCGTATCGTGCTGCTGGTGGTGGGCAGCCTTACGGTCACGTACACGACGACTTCCACCGAGCTGACCGATGCGTTGGGCTTCTTCCTGAGGCCGCTCAAGCGTTTGGGCGTTCCCACCGACGACATCGCCATGGTGTTCTCGTTGGCGCTGCGGTTCATCCGGTGACGGCCGAGGAGTTCGGTCGCGTGCACGACGCCCAATGGGCGCGAGGTGCTTCGTTTGCCGAGGGCAGCCTGTGGGAACGGCTGCGCGCGTGGCAGACGGTGCTGATTCCCTGT
>ENA-OQDE01001256-OQDE01001256.1-human-gut-metagenome-genome-assembly--contig:-NODE-1256-length-10184-cov-6.038779_pt1 | contig 10184 bp, 7 predicted proteins | sample MGYA00242768_ERZ504595 | MGnify/ENA primary metagenome ERZ504595 (study PRJEB26092, sample SAMD00036307) | human gut metagenome | host: Homo sapiens | study: EMG produced TPA metagenomics assembly of...
CGATGTCGGCTCGTCACATCCTGGGGCTGGAGAAGGTCCCAAGGGTTGGGCTGTTCGCCCATTAAAGTGGCACGCGAGCTGGGTTCAGAACGTCGTGAGACAGTTCGGTCTCTATCTATCGTGGGCGTATGAAATTTGCGTGGCTCTGACACTAGTACGAGAGGACCGTGTTGGACAGACCTCTGGTTTACCGGTTGTGCCGCCAGGTGCATTGCCGGGTATCTAAGTCTGGATCGGATAAGTGCTGAAAGCATCTAAGTACGAAGCCGGCCACAAGATTAGATTTCTGAGGGTCGTTGTAGACTACGACGTTGATAGGATGCAGGTGTAAAGGTAGAGATACCAAAGCCGAGCATTACTAATTGCCCGTCCACTTTCCTTATATTTTGGATGGTGTATACGTTCGGTTATTACTACAGGATAAGATAACGCTGATGGCTTGTCGATATGTCGCCTTATTCAGGTGGCTATAGCACAAGGTTCCACCTCTTCCCATTCCGAACAGAGAAGTTAAGCCTTGTCACGCCGATGGTACTGCGTCACAGTGGAGATAGGTAGCCGCCGTTTTGATTGAAGCCTCCGGACTTGAAGAAGTTCCAGAGGCTTTTTTTTGTATACGCACGCATGAAATGTGGCCTCTACCGTTTTTTCCCCGTGGGTGTGGGTACCTTTCCCACGGAACTGTCCGGAAGGCTCCGCCATGTCCTTTCTCCGGCGGAAGCGGTTCCGGAAACCCTCGCCGGGTACTCATGTTTTAGGAATATTTATTGAATATCCCTACTTTAAGTATAAATTAGTTGGCTAATTTTATGATATTTATTGTATCTCCCACTTTAGAAGATCAGCGGGAGATGCACTTTTTCTTTTTCATTGAGCTGAAAAATCTTGCTGCTATGCTAAGCATAATAATACAAAGGAGTTAGGAACAGTACAGTTCTCTTTCTTATTTATGTGTATAAGCTAGTGCTGCTCCCAATGCCGTGCGATACTCTGCATATTCAGGTATCCAAAAATGGCATTGGTACATTTCTTCCATAACTGGGAATATTTCTTTGCATTGTGGCATTTTGGTCAAATTACCTATTAGGACAAAATCTTTAATGTGGCTATTCAGTGCTGCTAATATGACAGATTGTCCTATTGATTGTAATACCATATGAATGATTCCCGCTGCTACATCTTCCATAGAGGCGTTTGAACTTGCTTTGCCAAATGTGGAAGCGGTGGCATCCAGAGGCAGTCCAGGTAGAGGGGTATTGCAAATATCCTTGATTTGCAGATCAATATTTTCTATTACACCTTTTTCTGCCATCTTTACCACTTGATGAATATTCTGTGTTTTTAACAACAGGCGAGATAGTCCTTGAATGGTTCCTCCGCCAATACCTATACCACCTATGTGAGATATGTTTTTACCTCCTTCCACTTTTACAAAAGAGGTGCCGGTACCCATGCTTACTACAATAAGGTCTTGCAATTGGGAGTCATAGTGAGCTCCAAGACCGTTTGCTAGAAACTCATCCGTATGATCAGTAGAGAGTCCATATAAGGGTTGGTTTACGTAAGCACTTCCCACTCCTGTCAACATGACTTTATCAATGTCGTTTAAGCTGATTCCATTATCATATATGTATTTGCCGAAAGCACCGAATAACGAAGTGATAGGATCTTCGGCTTTTACAATCATAGGATGTTTTATGCCTTCTTTATCCACACCTATTATCTTGGTGGTGCTTCCGCCTACGTCTATACCTATTACCATTCCCATTGTTTTTCTTTGTTTATTTTAAAATAGTGCAAATATACAGGAATTATCTAAGTGGCTATTCATATAGCTTGCAATAATTACCAATTATCTGTTCGGAATGGAGCTACAGGCAGGCCTGATGCTCCGAATAAGGTACCATCAGTATGGTTGGCCCAATTGTATCTTACGGCTACAGGATGAGGTACATCGGGTGATTGTACAATTATTTCTTTCTTTTTTACAGTTACTGTTGCCGGATAAAAAATCCGATCTGTACCTGCGATTATAAATCCGCGTACTGGGTCGGGATGCAAGAATCCTTTTCCTAAGTTTTCAAAATGGATGCGAAGGGTATTTCCTTCGATGCTGTAGCCTTTATAAACCGGATATTGAGGCATTTTTCTTTTTCCGTAAGTTTGCTTTAAAGCTAACTGTGATAGGCGAAGACCTGTTTCCAGAGTACTTTGGAAGGTATCGCTTTTTTCTTTCCCAATATCGGTGGTTACCACCATGCCTGTATGATTCAAGTGTAAAGCCTGTGCTTGTGCTTCACGCATGGCCGCCCAGTCTGAATCATCTTGTGCTTCTTCTTTTTTCTCATGATTGGGCAGTTGCACAAAGTAGAAAGGCATTTGTAGTTTTTGCCATTTATCGCGCCAGTCGGCTATCAATGACATGAATAAGTCTGCATATTCATCGCTGCTTTCCAAATTACTCTTTCCTTGATACCATATAACACCTTGAAGAGGGAAAGAGGTAAGCGGATGTATCATTGCATTGAATAATCCTGTGGGATACTTAGGGTTACTTTCTGGTGAAATGGGTACAGGGGGGATTCCACTTAATGAGAGACCGGATAGGTATTTCCATTCTCCTGCCAATGAGATAGGATCTTTGCCTTTTACACTCAGCTTCATGTCTTCTGGACGGCCATATATTCCTCCTTTGCTTTTGTAATTGGTCACACGTATGGTCAGTACAGCTTTTCCGCGTTTTACCAGCTTATAGGGAATTGTGTAATAGCGGGACGCATCGGCTTTCGTGTTTCGTCCTATTTCAGTCCCGTTATAATATACGATGCTTTCATCGGCAATGTTCCCTAAATTTATTGTGACATTTTTTCTAGCCCAGTTACGTGGAATATCTATCGTTTTTCTGAACCACACTACTCCATCGAAGTCTTTCATTCCCTTATCTTCCCAGTATCCCGGAAGTTCCATTGTTTTCCAGTTTTCATCCGAATAATCAGGTTCCGCCCATACTTGGTGGTCATCGCACCATCCCATATCGTGTTCGTAAAGAGCTTGATACCACTCTTCTCTTTGACGGGCATATTCTGCTTCTATTTTTTCAGGATTGAACCCCAAGGATTCAAGCATTTCAGTTTCTTTGTTGTAACTTGGCAGGTTTTCTAACGCATCATAACTGGCCCATGCTTCTGCAGGAGTATCTTTCCAGGTACAACTTATTATACCTATGGGTACTTTCAGGTTTTTTTGTAACTGACTGGCAAAAAAATATCCGATTGCAGGGAGTCCGGTTATGGTTTCAGATGTACATTCTTTCCAACCTTCTTGTGTAGCATGCAAATCTTTCTTGGGAACTAAAGAGATTTCTTTTTTTGTCTGAAACAGACGGATATAAGGTTGGGAGGGTATATCTATGGGAGTTTCTGTTTCACATTCTCCTGTATACAACCATATTTCGCCAATCAGAATATTTTGCAGTATGTGCTCATCCCCGTCCGAAATGATAATTTCATAAGGACCTCCGGCAGATGGGGTAGGAACTTCTATTTTCCAATTTCCTTCTTTGTCAGGTGATGTCGTATAGGGATGCTTATTCCATCCCGTTTTTATTATCACTTCTTTTTTTGTAGATGAATGGCCATGAAAAATGACATTCGATTTTTGTTGTAATACCATATTGTCTGTGAATAATGCAGGCAGTGTTACTTTGGCCTCTGCCATACAAAATGCCATTAACATTCCCAATAAGATCATTTGTTTTTTCATAAGTGCCAAGTTTGTTGTGTTATTAAGTTTATAGTATTTATTTATGTTGTATAAGTCCCCGGTCTTTGAATATGAGTTGTACCAGGCGGAAAGCCAAATCAGTAAGCAATATTCCCAAGGCCGCACCAATGATGACATCAAACAGCCAGTGACGGTTATTCAGAATGCGGGTAAACCCTGTAACTATAGCTGCTGCGTATGCTACTAATCCTACCCAATATCCTTTGAATCCATATTCCTTATACAATAGGGTAGCTGCCATAAACGCTGCTGCCGTATGTCCGGAAGGAAAAGAGAAATAATTTGTGGCATCCGGGCGAAGCACCCCTGTGGTGAGTTTTAATCCATTTACTACCAGCTGCGTCAGTACGACTGACAAGACTATGAAAGTGAACAGCCGTTTCCATCCGAAATTACCTCTTATTCCTCCCAATTTCAGTCCGAATAGAAGTATGAGTGGAAAAAGTTGCAGATAATTGTCATAAGTTTGATGGAAAGCCGGAGCATGTACATTACGCAAATTACGTATGTATAGATTTGCATTTTCGAAAAAATGGGAGAATGTTCCGCTTCCGTCTTGCAAATACACTGCAATAACAAGTAATACAGCTACGTAAAACGTGATGATTGCCATCATTTTAATTTTTCCTATCATAAGTCAGTTTATTCTACGGATGAATGCCCCGAAAGTACTCATTTTCTCTTTTATCTGTTAATGCGTTAATGATAAATTTTGTTCAAAATAAGTTTCTTTAGGAATCTTATGGTTTAGTCGGTTCTTCCTTCATTTCTCCCTTGCTATATCCGCTAGGACTTATTTTATAGTATTTTTTGAATACCTCGCGGAAATATTTTACATCATTAAACCCGGTCATATCTGATATTTCGGATATATTATACTGTCCTTCGGATAGTAATTGCGCTGCCCGTTTCAGCCGGATCAGGCGGATATAGTCTGCCGGAGCTTGGTCTGTCAATGCTTTTAGTTTATTGTAGAAACTGGAACGGCTCATATTTTGTGAAGCACAGAGTGACTCCACGTTGAAACCTGAATTGTCTAGATTTTCAGTTATTGTTTCTTTTACTGCTTCCAGGAACTGTTGATCCAATGTGTTGCTATAATTTATGGAAATGCTGTCATTGTGTAGTTCCATTTCTGCATATTTGCTACGAAGTAGTGCACGGTTAGTCAGTATATTGGCTATGGATGCTTTTAGTATTCCTATGTTAAAAGGTTTTATCAGGTATTTGTCCGCACCTGTTTCCAACCCTTCAACGATATTCTTTTCGTCATTTAATGCTGTTAGCAGAATTACAGGGATATGAGACGTCAGTATATTATTCTTGATAGCAGAACACAATTCGTCCCCCCGCATTTCGGGCATCATAATGTCCGATAATACTAAATCAGGCTTAAATTCGGGGATGATTTTTAAGGCTTCTTTTCCATTGGTACATGTTTCCACTTGATAAGCTTCGGATAAAGTATGAGACAGATATTCGCGTAGATCGTCATGGTCTTCCACAACCAGGATGCGCTGTGCATTTTGAACATGCTGCCGATACTGATCTTTATAAGTGTGGGGAGAGACTGCACTAGGGGATACTGGTACCACGTTTTCTTGTTGTACCGTTTTTGTCGGAACCTGTTGACTTCGGAATTGTTTTTGGGGGAAGATAACCTTTACGCGGGTGCCTTTATTCTCTACGCTTTCTATGCTGATCTTTCCTTTATGAATACGTACCAGTTTCCACACTAACATCAGTCCGATTCCACTGCCTGTAATTTTTGCATTGATGGCATTGCTGCCCCTGAAGTGTAACTTAAATAACTTTTTCTGTTCTTTGGCAGGAATCCCGATGCCCGTGTCCGTAATCTCCAGACTCCAGTTGTCCTTGTCATGGCGGGTGATAATGTGTACCTCACCGTGGGCGGGAGTATATTTGATGGCATTTGAAATCAGATTTTTTGTGATCGAGTCCATCTTTTCTTTGTCGAACCATACATTTTGATATTCAAAGTTGCTTTTGTAGTCGAGTTTGATCTGTTTGGCTTCTGCATAACTATAAAAGGCATGGTATATTCCTTCCATATAGGTATTAAGTTCGTGTTCCGATATACGAAGGGAGGATGAGTACACATTGGCTTTGCTGAAGTTTATCAGATTGGTGGTGAGGCGTATCAAAGTGTCCACGTTCTTCATGGCTGTAAGCATATTGGCCTGACTTTCTTCACTTAAATTTTCTTTTTGTTGAATTTCTTCCAAAGGTGCCTTTATCAGTGTCAGCGGAGTACGGATATCATGCGCTGTATTGATAAAGAACCGAGTTCTTTCATCCGAGGCCTTTTTTTCTCTGCGCATGGAATGAAGGCGGAAAATGACGTATGTTGCTAAAATGATAGTCAGGACATAAATACAAATAGCCCAAAAACTGAGCCACACGGGATGTGCTACAGTTATTTTCAATATCCGCTCCTGCAACACGTGTTTATTATCCTCTTTGGAAACAGAACGTACACGCAGTGTATAGGTGCCGGGAGCAACATTAGTAAATCGGATAGTTCCTTCGTCACTGGGAGTAGTCCAGCCATCGTAGAATCCTCCAACTGCCAGGTATATAGTATGTCCGACGGATAATCGTAATTGATAGAGGATACTCGGATGGAAAATGTATTTTGCATATATTTCAGATTCAATTTCTCTATTTGGTCGATATCTTTAGTCAGAGGAGAGTTTGGATCATTGGGATATACAGTTTGGTAGAAAATACGGAAATCGCTGAATATCATATGTGAATCTCCTGTTTTGGGCATCTCTATGTTTGGGGGGAATTCCAGTGCACCGTCTGTACTTCCGAATACGGTGTTCCCATTGGCACGTAGTACGCCGGAGCCGGCATTGAAACAGGTGGACATCAACCCTTGTCCGCGAGTCCAGTTGCGGAACTGCGGTTGGTAGGCGAGAAAATACTGATACCATTTTCGGTACTCATCAAGATATTCCCGTCTTTTGTGGTAGAATAACATAAATGCTGTTTGATACTAACGGGCTGTTTCCTGTATGGTAATGGGCGCTGATTGATTCTTTTACCGGATCATAAGTAAATAGTCCGGAACCACTGGTGCCAATGTAGAGTAAACCATTGTCTTCTTGGTGTAACGTATAAATGTAGGTTGCTCCACCGGGCAGAGGTATTTCATGGTATTTGCCCGAATTCCGGTCTAGTAGAAAAAGATTGGTGGAGGTACCTATCCACATAGATGTACTGTCCTTTTCTTCAATGGCAGTAACAGAACCTAGTCCGGGATAAAGACGTCCTTGGCGTGTCTTCAGATTAAAGCATTTCAGATTATAATATCCTCCGGACCATATACACCCGTATCTGTCCTTTTTAATGTCGCGTATGTATTTGTCGGCACGTACATTCAGATGGAAGGATTGGGCAGGGGTGAGGTATTCTATGTTTCCGTTTTTCTTGGTAATCTGGAAAATGCCCGATGCATATCCTCCCGCCCATATAATACCCGGAGAGACTTCGCATAAAGTAATAAAAATGCGGTTCTGATCTTTTAGTCCGTGATTGAAAGAGCTTAGGAAAGAACGCCATTGCTTTTGCTTTGAATCGTATAAGCTGATGCCGTTGCTTGTTCCAAACCACAGATCCCCGTCACTGTCTTCTATAATGGAGTTTACTTGGTTGTTTACTAGTGACTGCCGGTTGCCAATAGAGTGCTTTATCCAGTTGTAGTTGGTATATTGGTTATTGCGGACGGTAATTCCCGTAGGATAGTTGGACAGCCAGATACGCTGCTCGTTGTCTACATATACATCATTGATAATGTTTCCGTCCATTTCGTTGTAACTACCATAGTTCGCAATGATATAAGGATCTGTTTCATAGGTGTCTATGTTTAACTTGTGTACTCCTGCTCCTTCAGTGGCTACTAATAATTCCTTTGTGTTCAAAGGACTGATCCGTGTAATATTCACATCTGTCAGTTCTACTTCGGGACGTACAATTTTCTGGCTGTTCAAGTCATATATATAGACTCCCTTTTCAAAAGTGCCTATAAATAGTTTGTTGGCTGTACGGTGTAGATATAATTCATGTACGTGCATATCCATCATTCCCAGTTTGCCGCAGGAGAGCTCTTTTAAATTCCCGTTTTCCAGTTTTGCCAGATAGATTCTTTTGTCTGTACCTATAAAGAAATGTTCACTGTTTATCTGTTCTATGCAGGTGATATTTCCCAGTCGGTTAGAGATTTGTTGCTTTTGTCCGGATTCTATGTTAAAAAGGTGGATAGCCGATTTGCCGCACAGCCATACGTTATCCTCCTGGTCTATGTAACTATATCTCACGAAAGCATGGTAGTCCTTATTCCAGTAATTGTACATATTGTATATCTGTACAAAACGGTCGTGGCCTGAATCATAACGAAAAATTCTGCCTTGTTTTCCTGTTACCAGTAGTGTACCTGTTTTATCTAAAAAAGTCCAGTTTATATTCAATAACGGGTCTAGTTCCCTGTTACCTTCTCTTAATTTATAATGTTTTATTTCTTTTCCGTTATATTGGTCTATCCCCACATGAGTAAGGAACCACATATATCCACGAGCATCTTTCTGAATTTTGTATATTTTCTGATTGCTTAGTCCTTCTTCTATGCCAATGTATTTATAAGTCTGCGATGAGACGGTTAATGACAGTAGTAAAAAATGAGACTTGTGATAGTAGCTTTCATAAAACTCTTTATTCTAAATCTTTTCTTTTTTCAAAAAACAGTAACAAAATTAAGATAAAAAAATCATAGGATTAGTAATTTGAGATGAGCTAAATTTCGGTAAAATTATCCCTTTGTTCGCCTATGGCTCGCTTGTGTGAATATAAGAAATATAAATGGAAGAAGGTTTGTAACATAACTGTCAGATGATTATGTTTTCTTAACAAAACTTCGTGCAGCATTATGGTATGGCCTGCATTTTTTTCAATAGAAAGGACTTATAAACTAGAATAATTAACTAAGTAAAGAAAAGCACAATGAAAAAGTTTTTTGGTTTTAATAAATTGCTTGCGTCTGTAGCGGTACTTGCTTCTGTGATGATCTTTCAATCCTGTTTGGATGATGATGATAATGATTATTATAGATATGCGTTGCCCAATGCACTGGTTACTGTGAAACCGGTGGCCGACAATTCATTTTTTATGCAGTTGGATGACAGTACGACACTGTTACCTGTCAATATGAAAAATTCTCCCTATGGTGAGAAGGAAGTAAGGGCCCTTGTAAATTTCGATCCGGTGAATGAGTCAAGCGGAGAGTATGACAAGGCTGTACATATCAACTGGATAGACAGTATCTTGACAAAACCGATTGCCGGTGATTTAGGAGATAAGAATGATGAAGTATATGGTACTGACCCTGTAGATATGATTAACGATTGGGTAACAATTGCCGAGGACGGTTATTTGACTTTGCGTTTCAGAACCATGTGGGGGAATCGCAGTCAAGCTCATTTTGTCAATTTGTTGATGAGTAAAGATGCTGAAAATCCTTATGAGGTAGAATTCCGTCATAATGCTTTTGGTGATGTATATGGTGAACCTGCCGACGGACTGGTGGCATTTAATTTGGATTCCTTGCCTGACACTGAAGGAAAAACAGTGAAGCTGAAATTAAAATGGAAATCATTTAACGGAGAGAAAACTGCGGAATTTGATTATTGTACCCGTAAGTCAACTCCTGCAAACAGTGCAGCCATTACAGCCGGACGAAGTGTCTTGAGATTAAAATAAGGTTTAATAACTGAGGTGCAATTTCAATCCCTCCTGTTCTATGTGGTATAGAGCCGGAGGGATATTTTTGCTTTATTCGCTCATCCATATCCCTAGCATTACTCCGAGGATACCCAATACCACACTACCGATGATGTAGGTGAAAAAAGAGGGGTAGAGTCCTGATTTCAGTAATTGCAGACTTTCGTTGCTGAAAGTGGAAAAAGTAGTGAAGCCACCGCAAAGTCCGATAGTGAGCATCAGTCTTATATCATTGTTGATATGAATGCGTGAGGTGAGGGTATAGAATACCCCGATCAGTATGCAACCCAAAATATTGACTGCGAAAGTACCCCACGGAAAATTCGTTGTTCCCTGGCGATAAATGCTTATGGTAAGCAGGTAGCGAAGTACACTTCCTGTACCTCCTCCCAAGAAGATGAGTAATAGTGATTTCATAAATGCTACATTTTAATGCAAAAATAGCAATGATTATTCATTCAGAGCCAAACTTTTATCGTAATTCTGGAAAACTTTCGTTAGTGCCTTATACAAAGGACTTTGGGAGAATTACCCATTTTTGAGGTAATGACTTGGCAACAGTGCCATTTGCAACGTTTTGCTGGGATTTGCTTTCATTATCA
>ENA-OQDE01001257-OQDE01001257.1-human-gut-metagenome-genome-assembly--contig:-NODE-1257-length-10182-cov-3.669717_pt1 | contig 10182 bp, 9 predicted proteins | sample MGYA00242768_ERZ504595 | MGnify/ENA primary metagenome ERZ504595 (study PRJEB26092, sample SAMD00036307) | human gut metagenome | host: Homo sapiens | study: EMG produced TPA metagenomics assembly of...
CATGTGTTACCTTAAGCTGAAGCAATATAAAATGGCAGGAAAATATCTGCAAAAGGCAATGGAAGACAATTTTGACGACTCAGAGAATTATTTCTACGCTGCGGTGTGTCTGCTGGAAGGGAAAAAGGCATTTTTAACAACACGTACCGTGATCAATCAGATTGAAACATACATCAATGATGCAATATCAATCGAAGACAAAGGTGTATATTACTACTTCTGGGCATATATCAAGTATGACTATTATAAGAGAAAATCTTTTCGAACAACTCCGGATTATACGGAATGCCTCAATCATGCAATACAGTGCGGATTGAGCAGAATGGATGCGGAGCAACTGTTTGACATACTTGGCGTAGCGATGTCGCAGGAATTAGCAATTTGATCACGAGCTGTTTGAAAAGGAGAAAAATCAATGGCACTGTTTAAGAAAAATCCAAATGAGGCTGCGTATTACGGAGAAAAAAAGCACTTTATCGATGTGATTAAAAATACAGGGAATAACAGCTTTCTGATCTGGAGACAGCCGGAGGAAGATTTCAACACGCATTCGAAACTGATCGTTATGCCTGGCGAAACGGCAATCTTTGTGGATGGCGGCAATATTGTTCAGACGTTTGAGGAGGGAACCTATGAACTTACGACCAATAATTACCCATTTATCAGCAGATTGAAAAATTCCCTGGCGGGTGGAATCAGTACCTTCAATTGTGTCGTTTACTTCTTTCGGAAAGCTGACAGCGAGGAACTGAAATGGGGGACTTCAGATCCAATTCAGGTAAGAGATAAGGTTTACGGTATCAGAACATCCGTCAGAGCGAGGGGTTCTTATAAAGTCAGAATTGAAAATCCGGTATTGCTTCTGGAAAAAATGGTTGGAAATAATATTAGATTTCGAGATCAGACAAGTCTTACCAGGTATTTTAAAGATGAAATGCTGACAAAAATAAAATCATGTGTGAACAGGTTTTTATTGGAATATCAGGATGAGTTTATTGGAATAGAAGCATATCTGAGTGATATTTCAAAACAAATTGGACCGCAGATCAATGAGATGTTTCTGCAATATGGCTTATCCTGTGTAAATTTTTCTGTTGTGGCAATGGAAGTGGATACCACCAAATATGATGATATAGATGAGGCTCAGATTGCAAGTGTGAAGAGAGCAAAACAGGGAATCGGAGAAAATGCATATATGAATGCCCTGGGAGACAACTGGGATAAGATGAAGAGTGCCTCTATTATGCAGAGCTTTGCACAAAATGAAGGGGCAGGCAATGTAACTTCAATGGGAGCTGGTCTTGGCATGGCGATGGGAATGAGTGGAGCTGTAGGCAATATGGCAAGTCAGATTTTTCAAAAAGCACCAGGAAGCACACAGCAGACGTCTTCACAGGAGGATCCAATAGCAGTCCTTGGAAAGTTAAAACAGCTTTTTGATGCAGGACTGATTACAGAAGATGATTATAATGCAAAGAAGGCAGAAGTATTAAGTAGAATATAATGAGGCGAGGTAATGTAGGATGGAAACAATGCCATATCTTTCAGTCAGCAGTTCAGCCAGTCTTGTGGTCTTGGAAGCTGGAACCGTAAGGAGTTTTCCATTAGAGGGGAAACAGGTTTGGAAAATAGGAAGAAAAAATCCAGAAAGTGAAAGTGATATCGAACTGGAGTCAAAGATTGTAAGCAGAAAGCACGGACGAATCCAAAGTGTTGATGGTGCGTGGTATTACATCGAAGAAGGAAGCCTAAATGGAACGTACTATAATGGGGAAAAAATAAAAAGAAATGATAAGGGTGAATTTGATGCAGTAAAGCTCACAAATGGAGATATTCTGCGTATTGATTCCGATAGCCTGAATCATCCGGAAGAAAGAGGTGTGCTTTTTTTATTTACAACTGAGGGAATAGGAAATCAGTGGAAAACAGCAATGCTCCGAAAGAACGAAACTTCTTTTGGAAGAAATACGGAATGTGATGTTGTGATTCCGCTGCCCTATGCATCAGGAAAACACATGGTAATACTGAAACGCAGTAGTGAGTATTTTGTCATGGATTGTGATTCGATGGCTGGCACATGGCTCAACGGAGAAGAGATTCATGGAGAAGTGAAATTAAAGGAAAAAGATATGATCGCAATATGCATTGTACGATGTTTTTATGTGAAAATAAGATTATTTATAATGTACCTGTTCCAAAAAATAGGAATGTGATTCCAATTGGAGAGAAAGCAGAAGAGGACGGTATTGAAGAACGAGAAGACGATTTAAGTACGCATCCGGTTTGTGCTTCGCGCAAATATAAAAAGCCGTAAGGTAAAAAACAACAGAGGGTTTGGAAAAAAAGAACTGATCCGAGATATAAAACTCGAAATTCAGGAAGGTACACTTGTTGCACTGATCGGCGGTGCAGGAGCCGGAAAATCAACGGTTATGAATTGCATGAATGGGTATGAGACTTCTGGAATGGAAGGAAGTGTTGAATATAAAGGCGTCGATTTAATAAAGAACTTTTCACGGATGAAATATCTGATCGGAAGTGTACAGCAAGGCGATGCCTTTCATGAAGAGATCACAGTAGAGCAGGAACTTACCAATGCAGCGGGAATCAAACTGCCTCGCGATACATCTAAGGCCGAGATAGCAGAAAGAGTAAATAAGACGCTGAAACAGCTTGGAATTGAAAATGTCAGAAGCAATCAGATTGCAAAATGCAGCGGCGGCGAGCGAAGACGAGTAAATATCGGGATTGAACTTGTGGCAGACAGACAGCTTCTTTGCCTGGACGAACCGGATGCAGGACTTGATCCGGGAAATAAGAGAAAGCTTTTTGAAACATTAAGAAATCTTGCACATAACGATGGTAAGAGTATCTTAACAATCATTCATGATGTGTCGGAAATTGATTTGTTCGATAAAATCATCATATTGAATAAGGTTGATAATGTGGGAAGACTGGCGTTTTCAGGAACCCCGAATGAAGCGCGGAAATATTTTGGGGCAGAAATCAAAGAAGTTTATGCGATTATGGCAAGTGATCCGGAAAAATATATTTTTAAGGGGGATTACGAATGAAAAACAAGATAGAAAAGGCACCAAGACGAATCAGTGCATGGAAAGAATTACGGATTTTTACGACGGAATATATGCAGATCCTGATGGGAAGAAAGAAGGATTTACTGATTTCACTGATGTTCCCGGTACTTGCGGCAATTATTGTTGTATGGATTGCCGGTGAGAACATGTTTGTGCATTACGATGGGACGAAATCCGGCAGTTTTGTAATCGTAAGCGCGGCAATTTGGGGTGGATTGTTTAATTCTATCCAGACGGTAGTAAAAGACCGGAAAAATGTAAAGCGATACTACATAGCGGGTTCAAGACTCAGATGTTACACAGGATCACGCGCATTGGTGCAGTTTTTCTTATGCGCAGTGCAGAGTGCCATTTTGTCTTTAAGCTATGTCAGGGTAGCGATTGCGTATGGGAATGATCTGCCGGAAAAAGGACTTATTACAAATTATCCTGTTCTGGAATTTTATGTCAGTATTTTGCTGCTTATGTATGCGGCAGATACCATGGGAATCATGATTTCGTGTCTGGTAAAAAAAGAAGAAGCGGCAAATGTGCTGGCTCCATACATCTTAATTGTACAATTAATTTTTTCGGGAATCCTGTTTACGATGGAGGGAGCAGCCGACTATATTTCGTATATTATGATCAGCAAGTGGGGAATGGAAGCGCTTGGAAGTATTGCGGATCTGAATAATCTTCAGTTAAAAATTCAAATGACAGTTCCAAACGTACCACACGACTTTGAAAAGCGTTTTGAGGCTACGTCAGAGCATCTGCTTATGGTATGGGCTATCTTATTTGGATTTATAGCAGCATTTTTATTCATTGGAAATATTTTGCTGCACAGAGTATCGAAGGATACCAGGGAGTAATATGAAAAAAATTATTGGACATGTGATCAGTAACAGAGGCAGAGTGCGGGAAAATAATGAAGACAATTATCTTTTAGGACGATGCTTCAATGCGGAGAGTCTTGATGAAAGTGAAGCACATTTTACGCAGGAAGCAGGCCTGTGGATCTGTGCAGGTGTGTTTGACGGCATGGGTGGTGAGGCTGGCGGTGAGATTGCATCAAACATAGTATCACGTGTGTTTCAGGAAAATACGATGAGTCTGGATGATCTTGACAGGGAGGAAATCAGCCGTGTCATAGAAAAAATTTTTGTGATGGCAAATCAGGCGGTAGTGGAAGAAAGAAAAAACCATAACACATGTGGTACTACGGGAACTGTTTTGGTTACGGACGGCAATAGATTCCGAATCTTTCATCGTGGTGACAGTCGTGTTTATGTTATGCGTGACAGAAAGCTGTATGTTCTGTCGAAAGATCATACGCTGGCACAGCTTAAGCTGGATGTTGGAATATATCATTCCGCAGAAGAAATTCCAGAAAGAGAAAATCATCAGCTTACAGAATTTATAGGGATGGAATACGAGAGCGAAGAGGTGCCTTTTGAAAGCGGATGGATCGAGTGGAAGGAAAATGACAGAATTTTATTATGCAGTGATGGACTCTATGACATGTGTACTTCTGAAATGATTCTGAAATGCCTGGCAGGAAATGAGAGTGTGGAGGAAACCGCACATCGATTGTTTAAAAAGGCAATGGAGTTTGGCGGTAAAGATAATATCACGGTCCTTATACTGCAAATTACAGATAACAAGATTGCTTAAGGAGAGATAAAAATGCGGGTCGACAGCATAATATCAGAGCTTGAGAAAAAGTTTCCGGGATGGAAAATAGGAAATAAAATAGGTGAGGGTTCCGGGGGAAAAACAGCTGCATATCAAATTGCCAGAGAAAATTTCGGATTTACAGAGAATGACGTCCTGAAAATTGTTATCCTGTTGGAAGAAAACATCAGTCTCGACAGGATGAATGAGATCAGCCGTCGGAATTACGAAATAGAACGCGATGAGTTGCGGCGAAAAGCGGAAGAAGAAGTAAAATTAATGTACAGCTTAAAAATGTGTAAAAACATTGTTGGTTATCAGGACTTTAAGTTCCTGGAAATTTTTGATGCGGATTATGTTGCACTTGTTCTTGCTATTCGTATGTTTGCTTATCAGGATCTTAATTTCATTGCAAAGACGAAAGGCTTATCGCAGTTAGATATTATTAAAATGGGGATTGATATATGCAGTGCCCTGGAAGTCTGTGAAAAAAACGGGATTATACATAGGGATATCAAGCCGGGAAATATTTTTTGTGATGATGATCAGTATCTGCTTGCTGATTTCGGCATTTCAAGAATTGTCGAAAAAGGTGATTTGGCGCATACCAGCCAGGGAACTCCGCAGTTTGCAGCGCCGGAACAGTTTGCAAATCTGCTGGGAGAGCAAGGGTATGATCACCGTGTTGATATTTACAGTCTCGGGCTTACCATGTATTATCTGGCAAATGACCAGAAACTTCCGTTTTATGACAGGCTGAAGAATACGAACTTAGCGGTGAAAATGAGACTGATCGGCAATCCAATAGAGCCAGTAGAGGGAATTCACCAGGAATTAAACAGAATTATGCTGAAGGCATGTGCGTTTTCTGCCGATGACAGATATCCAGATGCAGGCAGAATGAAATTTGATTTATGGAATTTATATAAAAAGGTTAAGGATCAAAAAAAGATAAAAAGTTTTTGTCAGACTGGAAACGAGAAGTATGAGACAGAGCCTCTGATGCAGGAGATAAAAAATTATGCAACAGATCGGGCGCTGCAGGGCCCGGGAGCAGAGGAGCTGATAACGGAGCAGGCGCTTAAAATGCCGGAAATGCAGGAATTCCGAACCCAGAGAGCAATGAGCCAGTCGGAGACCAGTGATTTCGGAACGGAAAGAGCAATGCGTCAGCCTGAAATCAGTGATTTTGGAACGGCCAAAGCACTTAGAACATCTGAAACAGAAGAGTTTAGTACAGTGCGTGCGTTTGCGGAAAGGGAGACAGAAGCATTTCGGACAGAGAGAGCATTGCAGACACCAGAAACAGAAAACTTCAAAACCGAGCGGGTACTTGAATCTGGGGGAAGCCTCCGTGTGGATACAGGCAGTAATCAGAAGGATGCTGCATTCCTGGATGAAGAGCTTGGAATGTCTGTGGCATCGATCGATACAGCAGACATTCCGATAAAAGTGGAAACAGAAGAAAGCTGTGGGCATGAGGCATCGGAATATGCATCATCAGAACAGGATATACGGAAGATTGCGGCTTCAGAGATGAAAGCGGGCAATGAGGAACGGGCTTTTCAATGGTATGCAACTTTGGCTGAAAAAGAGGGCTGGGAATTGATGTATCATGATGTTGCAAAGTTATTTGAAGGTGAGAAAGACATTTTAAAAAGACCGCAGGATGCAGTCTTCTGGTTCACAAAATGTGTTGCGTGCTGTAAGGACAGCTGGACAATTTCGCTTGCAGAGTTTCAGCTAGGAGAGATGTATGCAAAAGGCACCGGGGTCAGAAAAAACCATAAAATTGCAGAAGAATACTATCGCAGCAGTGCAGCAAAAGGAAATCCATATGCGAAAAAGAAATTTGTTGCCGGAAGATATATAAAATAATGTGGAGGGCGCTTTATGAATGCAAAACAAATGATGAGAACGGTTGTATACATCGGTTATATCATTGTATATAACCTGATCTTCTTCCTGAAAGGAACAAACGGTTCCACAGCAGGATGGATCGCGTATGGATTTGTGTGGCTGGCAATCCTGGTTTCCTACATAGCACCACTTTACTGTAAAAATTATAAGAGAATACCAGAAAATTTGATCACAAATTACGTATTTTCATGGATTTACTCAGGCGTGACAATTATATTTAACGCAGCAGTCATAATAGGAAAAATAGAAAGTGTGCCGCTTACCGTAATTCTTAATCTGACTTTTGCGGTGGTATATCTGCAGCAGCTGTTTGTCAGTCTCAGAGTAAATTATGAAGTGGAAAGAAATCTCGAAAGAACAGATGCAGAAAGACAGTTTGTGAGAGAAGTTTCAAAAAAACTTCAGATGTGCAGACAGCAGACAGAGGATGCAGCATTAAAAAAAGAGATTGAAAAAGCGTATGATGCGGTCAGAAGCTGTCCTCTAAAATCAAATGATACGGCGATGAATTATGAAATAAAAATCATTGGACTGACGGATACGCTGGAAAATAAGCTGGATGAGGATCAGACACAGGAAATTCCCGGAATTGTTCAGGAGATTTTGAAAAATGTAAAGAAAAGGAATGCAATGCTTTCCTAAGCGGGGTGGTCATTATGAAAAAAAAGAAAAGGATCCTGATTGGCATTATCTGCGGAGCAGCTATACTATCTGCAGCCGTTGGCGTGATCTTGTATCTGCATTTTGCACCGTATCTTCGATTGAAGCAGACGGCAGATCAGCTGCTGAACAAGCAGTATGAGTATACCGTTGAGGGAAAAGTGGAAGGAATGAATCTGAAACTCCTGGGAGATTCCTTTCAGGGAACGATACAGGGGAAAAAGGGCAAAGACGTAATTGACGGCGACATTATCTATAAGGATGTAACCTATCTTAAGATATATGCGGATAAGCAAGGCGATATTGTGTTTGATGTGACTCCTCTGATGAATGCGGCAATTGATAAAGTTGTAGACAGCAGTCCTTTGATCGGCGGTTTTATAAAATCCATTTCCAGTGATGTAAAGATTTCGTATGCTCAGATTGAAGAGGTGCTGAATCAGAATATCATTTCGCTGAATGACGAGGGTGTTTCCAATGAGCTGATGAATCAGGTGATTTACGGTAAGACGGAAGATTATACGTTGACGGTGCTGAAAGAAATTAATCCAGAAGATGAACTTTTGGGAGAAAAAGCATATTATTTTGAAATGGATCTGAAAAACTATGATACGAAACTTGTGATCGGAATTCCCAAAAATAAAAATGATACAAAATGGTCAATGAATGTTTACACGGACAAAATTACATGGTCTTTTGTCGGCGAGTATAAAATAAAAAATGTGGAAGAAGTGATAATGCCGGAGAGTACAGTTTCAGATGAAACCATTGATGTTTTAAAAAGGCTGTACGCTGCATATTTGGAAATCAGAGAGAAATGATTTAAACGTATTTGAATCAGCATTATGCTGATTTTAAATAGCAAAGCAAGGCACAAAGGAAGAAATGTGGTGTCAATACAAAAAGAAGGGAGAGACAATATATGAATTGTCCAAAATGTGGTAAGGAATTGAAAGATGGAGACAAGTTTTGCACAGGATGCGGAACGAAAATTGGGGATGGATCAGCAGGCTATCCGGAAGGTGCAGCAGAACCAGAAAATAATGCTGGGAATGCATCGTTTGGAGAGGGCGGAAACGCAGGTCCGGGATTAGTTTCGGAAGTTCGAAAACCATGATAAGAAGATATTTCTTTGGATTCAGCGACATGATGTGGTTATCGATACTGGCTGCGGTTATTTTTAGTGCACTGGGATTATCGTTTCTGCGGACGGTCGCAGTAATTGCATTTTTTGCATCGATTGGACTCACGATTTATATCAGGTTCACCGGAGCCGGAAAGAGTAATGTGGATACCGCAACGCAGAGATCGATTGAAATGTTGAGAGAGCGCGCTTTTGACAAATTTAATGTTGACAGCGAACAGATAGGCGAGGTTGCGCCGATTCACATTGCAGGTGAGGGTGCAAGCCCGGACGAACTGGGTGTTGGACTTACTACGAATTTTAAACATATAAATCAAATAGCAAAAATTTATACGAAGGATCCCATTAAGCGTATCGCATCAGCCTGGATGGAGCGGTCAGATGTCTTTTGATTCAGGCTACGGTGTACGCATTTACAGATACCCAGCTGCTGGTATACAGTGGAAATGTTGATATTTCGACAGGAACGATCTATAAAGAATCCGTTGCTGAAATCTTTTACAAAGATATAAATGGAGTAACACAGACGGATGTGTTAAAGAAATTCAGAGTTGGACTGTTCAAAAAGCAGTATTATACACTTAAGAATGTCGAGTTTGATATCTGCGGTATTATAAAAACAGCTGCATTTGATTCAAATTTTGTGCCTGATGCAGAGACAAGCCTTAGAGGTATGGAAAGTTACATCAGAGAAAAGAAATTTTAAATATTACAGGACATAAAAAGATAGGATAAAGGGCTCTATCTGAGAATCCTCTATGCGAGGATAGAGCCCTAAAAAAAGAAGCGTTGTGGACGGTAAGTTCGCAGCGCATTTTTTCGGGGAAAAATGCGTTCAACATCTATCATAGTATTCAGCAAAGAGCCGACAAAAACCATAAATGAAAATCTGGAGGAAATGAGAATGGAGCTTTCAAGAGAAGATAAAATCATCAAACAGCTTTGCAAAACATTTAAAGAAGGCACAGATTTCTATTGGCTGAATACGCAGAAATACATAGAAGAGGCGGCAAAATATAATTTTGCGGCAAAGAAAATGCAAATAAGAATAGAAATGCTGGATCGAGGCGAAAAAGAGAAAATCCCAAGCAGAAAGACAATCGGACGTGTGATGGATTACTGCAGAGGTCTGGTACGTGATGGATATAAAGATCCATCCATCACACTGGAAACAATAAAAATCCTTGGGGAGGCGTTATGCGGAGATGCCTATGCATTTCTAATTAAAATAGAGAGAGAAAATCTTCTGAAAATGGGGATAGAAGTACAGAATATTTACGGTACAAGAGACTTGAATCGTATTTATGCGATGATGAATGAGTTTGTGTACTGGATTGCGGAATCGCAGTATTATAATTATAAACCGGGAACGGAAGAAGACGGAGAAGAATTTTTTGAAAGAAAAATCTGGGAACTTCGCAAAGAGATTGATAATTGTTTCTGGAATAACAAAGAGTATTGTGAAAAACTGCATCAATTGGCGGATGAGGTAGAATATCTGGTCTGCGCATGTGAGATTCCAGGTGTGGCAGAACGCTGGTATCAGGTAAATCCAAAACTGCGGTATTTTGACTGTGTATTTCAATTCGTTGAAGAGAAATCAGAATTGTATTTGAAAATCCAGCAGGGAAAATTAAGGGATCAGAATGGATTTCAAATTGGATTCCGCTTTGAGCCAGATGCGGCAGAGATTACACAGCAGAAACAGTA
>ENA-OQDE01001258-OQDE01001258.1-human-gut-metagenome-genome-assembly--contig:-NODE-1258-length-10180-cov-1.659107_pt1 | contig 10180 bp, 15 predicted proteins | sample MGYA00242768_ERZ504595 | MGnify/ENA primary metagenome ERZ504595 (study PRJEB26092, sample SAMD00036307) | human gut metagenome | host: Homo sapiens | study: EMG produced TPA metagenomics assembly of...
GGAGGCGAATCAGGTTGTACAGGCTGCGGGCGTCGGCCAGCGCGTTTTTCAGTACCAGCGCGGTTTCCCGGTCATGGATCTGGTTTATCTGGTCAGTGAAGATTTCCGCGTTTTCGGTATCGAAGCTAAACAGAACGTCTTTGATATGTTCGATTTCTTCGCGAATCTCATCCGCTGATTTGAACAGGCGGGAGTAATGCTCCATTTCATCGCCCAGTTCAGCCTGTAGCTCTTCGAAGTAGGCTTTGTTGGTGGCGTCAAATTCCTGGCGGATGTCGGCGAAGTCCACCACATAGCCGTAGCGGAAGTGGTTGTAGGTTCGGTTGACGCGGGTCAGCGCCTGGAGCAGGTTGTGCTTTCTGATCACCCGCCCGAGGTAGAGTTTTTTTAGCCGTTTGGCGTCAAAGCCCGTGAGCAACATGTTGTAGACGAACAGCAGGTCAATCTCGCCCGCTTTGAATTGATCCACCCATTCTTTGCGCTCCTGCTTGCTGCCGACGTCGTGCAGGATCAGGGCGGCGCGTTTGATTTTCCGCGTTTCTTTGGCGTGGATCTGGTAAACGGCGGCAGGCTCTGCGGCCTGTAATACCGGCATTTCTTCGGCGACGTCATCGGCAGCGGTGGGCGATTCGGCGTAGTCAGTGTTGAATATCTCAAACATCTGCTTGGCCTGTTCTGAGCTGTCGCAAATCACCATCCGCCGATGGTGTCATCATTCAGTGCGCCCCGGCTTTTGGCAAAGTCGGTGACGATGTAGTTCAGCATCGGTTTGACGAAACTGGGATGGGCGTAGATGTCTTTGCGATCCACATCGCCCATTCTGACTTCTACGTCTTTTAGCGCCTGTTGCAGGATCATCCGGTAGTTGGTGGCGATCTCTTCACGGATCAGGCGCAGCGTGTAGCCGTCGGCAATGGAGGCGTTGTAGTAGTATTTGTGGATGTAGTCGCCGAAGAGGTCGCGGGAGTTGTAGTCTGTGCCAGCAGAGGCGTACCGGTCAGGCCAATTTTGATGGCGTTGGTGTCCGACTGGCTTAAATTCGCCAGGAAGCTCCCTTTGGGGTTGTAGCTGCGGTGGACTTCATCGAGGAAGTACACGCGTTGGATGTTGATGTCGTAGTCTTTGGTGGTGACGACATCCGGGTCATCGCGGAATTTCTGGATGTTGACGACGGTGATTTCCGCTTTGCCGTGGTGGTTGTGCAGCGCCTGCGTCGCTTTGATATCGCGGGTGAAGGCTTCGCGGGAGTCGATAAGGTGAACGATTAAGCCACGGGCGGTGAATTCACGCTGCGCCTGCTGGAGCAGATCAAGACGATCGACAATAAAGTAGAATTTCGGGATCACCTGCTGATTCTGGAAGTAATCTGTCAGGAAGCGCACGTTGTAGTATGCCAATGCGGTTTTCCCACTGCCTGGGTGTGCCAGATAATGCCTTTTTTCACGCCAGCGTTCAGTTTGCGCTCAATCGCTTTGGTGGCGAAGAGCTGCGGGTAGCGCATGATGTGTTTTGGATGCCGCCCGGTTCGGCTACATACACCAGCGCATAGCGCAGGATAAATGCCAGCCGATCCCGGCTCAACAGCGCGGTGCAGAGGCGGTTTGTCGGGCGGTTGTGATCTTTGTTGGTCTGAAATTCCGGGTTGGTGCGGATCACTTCCAGGTTGTTGTCTTTCAGGACGGCGATTTCGGTTTCTTCTGACAGCGGTTTCAGTAAGTTGGTCAGGTTGAAGAGTTCTTCTTCGCGGAAGTAGTTGAATACCGGGTTGCTGTAAGAGCTGCTGGCGTAGAATGCCCCTTGAATCGGCTCCGGGTCGCTGTCGTCATACTCCATGTTATTGGAGAAGATCATGAACTGGGTGATGTTGGCGAAGCGTTTGAATTTGGGGTTTTTAAAGCGTTCGTTGATGCGGTTGCGTTCTGCGACGATGCCTTCCCGATTGTTGGGTTTTTTCACTTCGATAAAGATTAGCGGCATGCCGTTGATCAGCAGCGTGATGTCCGGGCGGAATTCTTCATCACCGTTTTCGCAGGTCAGTTCGGTGACGACATGGAAACTGTTGTTGTTGAAGTTATCAAAGTCGATCAGTTTGATACCGGAACGGTCACTGAGTTTTTCGAAGAAGGCGCGGCCAGATCATCGTTGTCGAGAAGCAGCGTGAGGTCTTTTAACAGGCGTCCGATGTCGTCTGGCACAAGTCCGGGATTTATTCTGCCAATCGCAGCGGTGAAGAGGTCAGGGAAGATATTGGTTTCTTTGTCCCAGCGTTGTTCTTTAAGGGACAGGTAGTGGTAGCCCAGCCGTATCAGGTGGAGGATGACGGGGATTTTTACTCGGGTATCTTCAGTGAATTTCATTGTGTTCCCTGTATTTATCACGTCTCAGGCCATGCAGCGCCCCACAACCTTGGAACGGCTGGCAACAATGTCTATTCGATTTGCATCTATGTTACACGTTCTCTTTAAACCGACCGAGTCTATTTGTCGCACTTTGCCTGAATGTAGGTAAGTTTGTATTTTTTTCTCAATGTCAATTTTAAGTAGACAAAATGAGGAATAAGTAAACTATTTCTTGCTGTGGCGTATCCCTGAACCTACACTGGTTTAAATATTCGTACTAATGTCTATTCAGGGGCGACATTTGCCAAACTATCTAAACTGGTTGATGCAAAACACGCTACCCGGTCAGGTGCTGCTCCAGTCATGGCTTACCCGCAACGGCATAGATCGTAAGCTCTCTTATCTCTATGTGAAGAATGGCTGGCTCAGGCGCATCGCTCACGGTGTGTACTGCCGGACGGGCCGTGAGCCGGATTGGGTAGACGCGGTTTACTGCCTTCAAACACAGTGGGAAAAGCCTGTTCGGGTGGCGGGGCTAACCAGCCTTGCGCTTCAGGGCCATGCGCACTATACCGAACCGGGTAAGCCGCAGGTCTGGCTCGCGCTTCCGGCTTACGTTAAGCTGCCGGGATGGTTTGCTGCCTTCGAACAATCTGCAACATTTATCACGCTGTATACATCGGGGCTTACCGTAGATGTAACGTCATTGACTACGGAACTGAAAATTGGTGACCGGCAGTTAGCGGGCAGTGTCCCGGAACTGGTCGCGTATGAGATCGCTTGTGGCGTTCCTTCGTTGATCTCGTTCGAACATGCCGATGCTCTGTTTCAGGGGATGAATCTTCTCAGCCCGCGTAAATTGCAGGCGTTACTCTGCGCCAGTCATTCGGTTAAAACCAACCGGGTGATGCTTTACCTTGCCCGGCGTAATGGACACCCTTATTTTCAGTATATTGATCAAAGCGGTATAGAAACAGGTACGGGAAAGCGGCAAATCATACCCGGCGGCTGGCTGGAGCCGGATTATCAAATTACTGTTCCACGCGCATTTAAACCGGAAGGAGTCGAAGATGGATCTGCGTGATAGTTATGCCCGGCAGGTTAAGCTGTTGATGGCTGCTCTGCCGCATGTGGCGAAGGAGTCCTGTTTCGCGTTGAAAGGCGGCACGGCAATCAATTTGTTTGTGCAGGATTTTCCCCGTCTGTCGGTGGATATTGATCTGGCGTATAAGAGCTTTGCGGATCGCGATACTGATCTGGCGGCTATCAACGACGCTTTGAAGAGGATTACTGCATCGCTGAACGGCAGACCGGGGATCACCGCGATTCGGCAGGAAAATAAAGCGGATGAAAAGCGCATCATTGTGAATACCGCTGATGCAAAGATTAAGATCGAGGTTAGCCCGGTCTGGCGCGGGCTGTTGTTGCCTCCGGCAGAAATGCCTGTGTGCGAACGTGTGGAAATGGAGTATGGCTTCACCACCATGAGTGTCGTCTCGCTGGCGGATCTTTATGGCGGTAAAATCTGCGCAGCGCTTGATCGTCAGCACCCGCGCGATCTGTTTGATGTGCTGAATATGCTGGAGAAACCGGGACTGATGCGGGAGATTCTTTGTACGGTTTTCTTTGTTATGCTGGCACGGCCATCCCCGCCCCATTGCCGAGTTGCTGGCCCCAAACTGGGATACAGAGCGGATCACGACGCTGTATGCTCAGGAATTTTCGGGGATGACTCAGCAGGAAACGTCGCTGGAATCGCTGCTGTCAGTAACGACTTTGCTGCCGCAGGCGTTGAAGTCACATCTTACGGATCTGGATCGCGAGTTCTTGCTCAGTTTTAAGCAAAACAGCCCTGACTGGTCGCGGTATCGCTATCCTGAAATTCAGCATCTTCCGGCTATTCGCTGGAAGCAACGTAATCTGGCGGTGCTGAAAGATAAAAATCCGGCGAAGTATGTGGCGGCGGTGAATAAGCTAGAGAGGGTGCTGGCGTAATCAATAGACCAGCATTAATCACGGATGATTACCAATCAGACAGAAATGGTTAAATCGTCGAATTCATAATTAATACTTTTTCTTACGCCGCTAAACAGCTTGAAAAGGATGTATATTTTAAATATCAGTGAAGTGAACAGTTTATTGCCGTTATTAATAGAGATGGAGGAATAAATACGCGTATTCTACTATTGCAACAAAAACAACGATGATGATCAGTTTCATAATGAAGTAACCTGACAGATATAAAAATGTTGATTGAGGCTCAATGCCCGGATGAAGGTTGTCGAGGGAGCCAGGTGGTTTTTTCTTTTGGGTGATCTCCATTGCTGGATAGTCCCCTCTTTCTCGCTCAAAGCAGGGTGTACAGACCCTGGAATTGAACGCAGAGGGACTACCTGACACAATTTTGCACAGTGAAGAGTCGGTCGTTGTTAACGTTCAGATTTTCAATGTATCAATGACCATCCGCAGGGCGGGGGAGACGTTGCGATGAGGGTAATAGAGAAACAATCCCTCCATTCGCAGGCTGTAACGCTGCAACACCCTGATAAGCTTACCGTGTTCTAAATCATCCGCGACCAGTTCAACAGGAACATAGGCCAATCCGAGGCCCAGCCGGGCTGCTTCTGCTTCCATATAGCTGTCGGATAAGGCCCATTGCCCTTCAGGGCGATGAGTGATTTTTTATCATCCTGATTGAGTTCCACTGGTATACGCTGCCGTCGGCAAACTGATAGGCGATACAGGGATGCGCCTTTAAATCCGCCGGGGTTTGCGGAAAACCATAGCGACGAAAATGTTCCGGAGTCCCCACAATTGCCATCTCCATATCGGGCGTGATGCGTACCGCGACCATACCCTGGCCGACTTCAGGCCCCAGGCGGACACCTGCATCGAATCTTTCCTCGATGATATCGACGAACCGGCTCTCATTTATCAGTTCAAGCCGGATATCAGGATATCGCTGTTTAAATACCGCCAGCTTTGGCAGCAGGCATTTATCAATCGCGTGCTGGCTGGCATTGATACGCACAGTGCCGGAGGCGTCTCTCGATAGTGCGCCAGCGTGGCAAGCCCAAGATCTAACATTTCAAATCCAGATGCCGTCTTCTGGTAGAGCTGCTCGCCTGCTTGTGTCAGCGACAGTTTACGCGTGGTGCGCACTAGCAGCTGGACGCCCAGCCTTTCTTCAAGCTCGCGAACAGAACGGCTGACTCCTGACTGAGCAAGACCCAGCCGCTGAGCCGCTGCGGTAAAGCTGCCTTCCCGCACCACCTGCATAAACAGGTACAGCTCGTTGTAGTTCTCCCTTTTCGCCATTGAAACATCCCTCCTTCATGCGGCAATCTCCGCATTAATTTATAACAATATGGTATTAATCTTAGCATTAATCGCCCCCTAATCAGCACTAATTCTGCTCACTATAATGACCCCATCAAAGTAAAGCACCGCAGCGTTGTCCGTCGGAAACCTGTATCTCTCTGTTGTTTTTTATGGGGATTTTTATGAAAGCCTTCACCCGAACGCTAAAAACCGCGATGCCGACCATGCTGCTTTTCGCATCATTAAGTGGAGTCACGACAATGAGTTATGCTGATTCAACCAATCCTAATGCCCCTGTGTCCATGACAGATAAATGGGATAAAACGTTCGCCGAGAGCCAGAAAGTCGATCACCGTAAAGTCTCGTTCCCGAACCGATATGGCATCACCTTAGTGGGCGATCTTTACCTGCCTAAAGACCGTGGCGATCGCAAGCTGGCGGCGATTGCGGTCAGTGGGCCATTTGGCGCGGTGAAAGAGCAATCCAGCGGCTTGTATGCGCAGACGCTGGCGGAACGAGGGTTTGTTACCCTGGCGTTCGATCCTTCTTACACCGGGGAAAGTGGCGGCTATCCGCGAAACGTCGCCTCACCGGATATCAACACTGAAGATTTCAGCGCGGCGGTGGATTTCTTAGGGCTGCAAAAAGAGGTAGATCGCAACCGTATCGGGCTGCTCGGTATTTGTGGCTGGGGCGGCATGGCGCTGAACGACGCGGCGATGGATACCCGCGTTAAAGCGGTAGCTACCAGCGTGATGTATGACATGAGCCGGGCGATGGGCCATGGTGTGGGGGATGGCAAAGACCGTTATTCTACCGCCGACCGTCGTGCTGTTCTGCAATATCTGAATGAACAGCGCTGGAAGGATGCGCAGAGCGGAACGTTCGCTCACGGTGGTCATGATATTAATGTCGACAGCAACGGCAAGGTCAGTGCGGGCGAGCGTATTCTGCCAGAAACGCTGCCGGCAAATCCTCATCCGGTACTGAAAGAGTTCTTTGACTACTATCGCATGCCGCGCGGCTTCCACGAACGTTCCGTTAACTCTACCGGGGCGTGGACGGCAACGATGCCGCTGTCATTTATGAATATGCCGCTGTTGAGCTACGCCAGTGAAATCACCATTCCGACGCTGATTGTGACCGGTGAGAAAGCACATTCACGCTATTTTGCTGAAGATGCTTACAAGGCGGTTGGCAGTAAAGACAAAGAGTTGGTGGTGGTAACAGGGGCAAATCACGTGGACCTGTACGATAACGTGGCCGGAAAAATACCTTTCGCGAAGTTCGAGCAATTTTTCCAGACCAAACTGAAATAAAACCTCTCCTGAATTGATGCAAAGCCACCGGTCTATGGCAGGTGGCTTTTATCCTGATCTTTGTGAAATTTCACTATGTCGACACTAAGCCAAACACCATCACCTCATCATCAGCACGCATACTGGGGCGGTATTTTTGCCATGACCCTGTGCGTGTTTGTGCTGATTGCTTCTGAATTTATGCCCGTCAGCCTGCTCACGCCGATTACCCGCGATTTAGGCGTGACGGAGGGGCTGGCAGGGCAGGGGATTGCTATCTCCGGCGCGCTGGCGGTTCTGACCAGCCTGACGCTTTCAACGCTAGCTGGAAAGATGAATCGTAAGTTCCTGCTGCTGGGGATGACGGTTCTGATGGCCGTATCGGGGCTTATTATTGCGCTGGCTTCCAGTTATCTGATGTATATGGTCGGTCGTGCGATGATTGGTGTGGCTATTGGCGGATTCTGGTCGATGTCAGCGGCAACGGCGATTCGTCTGGTGCCGCAGCATCAGGTCACGCGTGCGCTGGCAATTTTCAACGCCGGTAATGCGCTGGCGACGGTCGTGGCCGCACCGCTGGGAAGCTATCTGGGGGCTACGGTCGGATGGCGAGGCGCTTTCTTGTGCCTGGTGCCCATCGCGGTTGTCGCCTTTATCTGGCAGTGCATCAGCCTGCCCAGTATGGATGCGAATAAAAGCCACACGTCACTTGGCGCGGTATTCCGCTTATTTAGCCGCCGCATGGTTGTGGTCGGCATGATAGCTTGTGGCCTGTTTTTCATGGGGCAGTTTGCGCTATTCACCTATGTGCGCCCGTTTCTGGAGTCGGTGACACGGGTTAATTCCTTAGCTTGTCGTTGATTTTGCTGATTATCGGCGTGGCCGGTTTTATTGGCACGCTGGTTGTTTCGGCATTTCTCAACAGAAAATTCTACCCCACGCTGATGGCCATACCCGGACTGATGGCCGTCATTGCTATCGGTCTGATGCTTACCGGGCATCACGTCTGGACGGTCTCGCTGCTGTTAGGACTCTGGGGCATGCTGGCCACCGCCGCGCCAACCGGATGGTGGACATGGATTGCGCGTACGTTGCCTGACAACGCCGAAGCCGGAGGCGGCTCATGGTCGCGGTGATTCAGCTCGCCATCGCCCTTGGATCAACAGCAGGAGGCATCGTATTTGACCGCCTTGGCTGGCAGAGCACGTTTGCTATGAGTAGCGTGCTGCTCCTTTGCGCTGGCGTACTGACCTTTGTTACCGCACGCCAGAAGGCCGGTGCGCTTTAGTCCGGCGAGGGCGCGCGTTGCTGAATAAGTTACACAAGGCGATAAGCGCCCACTATGGGTTGGGCGCTCTTTTAAACGATTTAGGTGATTTTCTAAAACGGCTACTGCAGATTTTTCTCTTAATTTATGGGTATTTCCCCCGGAGCGAGAAAGCGCTTCCCACGCCCGGCCGCAAGGATCAGGACGACGGGGGCAGCATGAATCCTCCTCCTGATGGAGACGTACAGAGGCGACTTCTGCCAGCACGGAGAGTGCCAGAGTATGCGCATCCCGGGCTTTGGGGAATATCCCGACGGGTGCCCGGATTTGCGCTGTCTCCTCCCTGGACCATCCCAGCTCGTGGAGCTTTTGCAGACGTAAGTGTGGGTTCGATAGCTGCCCAATGCGCCGAGATAAAAGGGTTTTGCTTCTCGCGCGGCCTGCAACACTGGCAGCTCCCGGTTGAGATCATGGCACAGCAAAATGACCGCCGTATCGGTATCGATCTGAGCGCTGGCTGAGGCCGGAAAAAGATCGAAGATATGGCTGTCATAGCCTGTGGCTGCTGCAAGACTCGCGGTTGCCTGCGCCTCAAGAGAACGTCCGTAAATCATCAGCCTGACGCATGGCCTGAACCCCACCTCAAAGCCATTGAGATTCCAGCCCGTCCGGGTTTGCGTGGGCAGGCACACCAGCGATTGAGCTTGCGGATCGTAGCGCAGACCCGACGGTTTTCTCTGTTCCAGGCGGTTCAGCACGGCGAGCAGAGGCTGTGCCGAGCGTAGTTTATGGAGCGTCAGCGTGATCCCACCGCCGCAGGGCAGAACGATGTCAAACCACGGCGAACCTTCGCCATAGCGAATTTCGCGATCGCGGCCTGAGCCCATCATCTCCAGCGCTTCAAAAGCGGCAGCGGCCTCCACGCAGCCGCCAGAGACAAAACCGCAGTAACGACCATCTTCGCGCACCACCATCTGAGCACCGAGCGGGCGCGCCGCGCCGCCGCGTATTTCCACCAGCGTCACCAGCACCGCTCCTTTACCGGACATTAGCGCCTCTACGGCGAAGCGCAGAATGGCCCGGTGGTCATCGGTGAGAAACGCCTGCTCTGGCTTATGCCAGTGCTCGTCTTTGTCAAAAAGTGGGTATGACATTGTTCCTCCTTAAACCACATCCGGCAGCTTATCGAGCAGCTTATCCAGAGTGATGGGATAATCCCGTACCCGAATACCGGTGGCGTTATACACCGCGTTGGCGATAGCCGCGCTCACGCCGCACAGGCCCAGCTCACCGACACCTTTGGCCTTCATCGGGGAGGAGATGGGGTCGGTATCATCCAGGAAAATCACCTCCTGTTTTGGGATATCCGCATGGACCGGCACCTCATACCCCGCCATATCGTGATTAACGAAGTAGCCCAAACGGTCATCTACCGCCAGCTCCTCCATCAGTGCCGCGCCCATGCCCATAGTCATTGCGCCAATGACCTGGCTGCGTGCAGTTTTCGGATTCAGGATGCGTCCTGCAGCACACACAGCGAGCATACGCCGGACCCGAACTTCTCCCGTCGCGCTATGCACGCCGACCTCCACAAAATGCCCGGCAAAGGTCGACTGCTGGTACTCCTTGCTCAGTGTTCCGAATTCAATGCTCTCTTCCGCTGTCAGTCTGCCGCCTGCGGTGGCCTCATGTAGCATGGCGCTTCGGGTACCGTTGGTAATCTTGCCGTCGGCAAACTGCGACTGCTCAGGATCAAACCCGACTGCGAGGCAATCATTTCGCGAAGCTTCACACAGGCGGCGTAAACGCCGGAGGTGGAGGTATTCGCGCCCCATTGTCCACCAGAACCCGCAGAAACCGGGAAACTGGAATCGCCGAGGTGAACCGCAACCTGCTCCAGCGGTACGCCAAGCATTTCCGCTGCCGTCTGGGCCAGAATGGTGTAGCTGCCGGTG
>ENA-OQDE01001259-OQDE01001259.1-human-gut-metagenome-genome-assembly--contig:-NODE-1259-length-10178-cov-5.154313_pt1 | contig 10178 bp, 10 predicted proteins | sample MGYA00242768_ERZ504595 | MGnify/ENA primary metagenome ERZ504595 (study PRJEB26092, sample SAMD00036307) | human gut metagenome | host: Homo sapiens | study: EMG produced TPA metagenomics assembly of...
CGAACCCACGTATCCAGCTTGGAAGGCTGGTGTTCTACCATTGAACTACACCCGCACACGATCGGGTGACAGGATTCGAACCTGCGACCTCCTGGTCCCAAACCAGGCGCTCTAGCCAAGCTGAGCCACACCCCGATATGAATTTTTATCCTGAAAAGCAAGTCATTCAAGTGCTTGTCTTTTCCGTCTCATCCGTGACGCAAGAGTTATTATATAGGACGCAAACATAAATGTCAACACTTTTTTTATATTTTTTCAATTTTTTAATTTTTCTATAAATACTCGATTTCATAATGCGCCATACCCTTTTTATCAATGTCCATCAGGATATACGAAGGGCGTTTTCCCTCCTGTCGCGGATAGGAAATACTTCCAGGGTTCATGACAACGATTCCGTCCCCGTATTCGATCAGCGGAATATGTGTATGCCCGAACATTGCGACATCCGCGCCCCGCGCTAAAGCCTCACGCTTTAAATCCTCTATCCCTGATCCGACATAGTAATAATGTCCGTGTGTCATAAACACACGGTAATTTCCTACCATGATCTCCTTTTCACGTGGCAGAGAAGAGAAAAAATCATTATTTCCAGCCACAATTTCTAATGGACAGCCACAAAGCTCCCCAATATAGTCTTCATACCCTTCCGCATCCCCGAGATGGATCACAAGATCCACCGGCGAAACTCTCTCTAAAACAACTTTTAAATTTTCATGTTTTTTATGCGTATCACTAATAACCAGTACTCTCATAAGGCTACCTGCCCCATCCTATGTATTTCCAATCCCCATTTTTATACATCAGATTCCATACTGATTCAATTTTTCCTTCATGGCGCGCAGCGCCTTTCCCCTGTGCTGATCTGATTTTTCTGTTCCTCCGTAAGCTCTGCAGTGAACATCCAAACTCATCCACATAAAAAATCGGATCATATCCAAACCCGTTACTTCCTGCAGGTTTTTCTCCGATATAACCTTCTATCGTTTCTCTTGTAACCAGCACATCTCCATTTGGCATTGCAGCAGCGATCGCACAGACAAAACGAGCCGTACGCTTTTCCTTCGGCACACCTTTTAACCGGTCTAAAATTGCCTGATTTTTGATCGTATAAGAGGTATCTTCCCCCATATAGCGGGCAGAATATACGCCTGGTTCCTTATTCAGATAATCCACCTCAAGTCCGGAATCATCTGCAAGGACAATATCTTTTGTAAATTGTGCCACTGCCTTTGCTTTTATTCTGGCATTTTCCTCAAATGTCGTCCCGTTTTCCACGATATCCGTCTGGATCCCTGCTTCTTTCATAGACAGGATCTCTGCATCCATATCCCCTAAAATTTCTCTGATTTCTTTCATTTTACCGGCATTTCCGGTCGCAAAAATAATTCTGTTCATTCCGCTTCTCCATTTCCCTGTATGCCATTGGTTTTCACACTAATATCCTTCTTCAAATGCACGCAATATCGCATGATAGATACCAAGTGCTGCTTTTTTCTGATAATCCTCCGACCGCAGCAGATCAAGCTCCTGCTGATTGGTCATAAATCCAACCTCGATCAGCGCAACCGGAACCTTGCTTGTCCTTATAATATAGATACTGTCTCCCTCAACAAGACCACGGTTTCTGCTCTGTAACTGTCCCGTTACTTCCTCTAAACAGATCTGTGCCAGCCGCTTACTTCCAAGTTCGCTCTCATCCGACTCGTTATACATGACTGCTGTACCATTTGCCGAGGACATTCTTCCACTGTTTGTGGAATTGTTATGTACGCTGATAAAAAGATCGGCGTCCGACTTATTTGCAAGCTGTACCCTCTGATCAAAAGTAGGGTTGCTGTCGTCGGTTCTGGTATAATAAACACCGATATTGTGATCATCCTCATCAAGTATCTTTTTTAACTGAAGCACAATATCAAGATCAATTTCTTTTTCATTGACCCCCTGTTTGTTCGCTCCCGGCGCACGGCCTCCATGCCCCGCATCGATTACGACTACTTTATCATACACTTCCTGCGGTGTCAAAAAATCAAAATAATAATATGCACTGTCATATTCCGTTTTTAATTCATAAACATGATCCATTACGATCTCTATCACACCATCTTCTCCCTTGCTGGAATAAGAAAGTGTCGCAATGTGATTACTGCTTCCCGTAATCGGTCCGTTTTCAAAATAAGAGCGGTCTGTTCCCGGAATGCTGATTTTTATCGTCTGTGTCACATAATCATTTGTAAATTGAATATCAGATCCATTTATGCCCTCCGGCAGTTTCAACTGCAGCTGTCCGCCATGAACCTGTTCTGATGTATCTGCAGCAACAATTTCAAGATCTTTCATCTCTGTCTGGTTTTCCGCATATTCCTGCTCTGCTAAACGCTCTTCCCGCGATTCCACTGCCCAGGTATGGATCTGTGGAAAAAACGGAAGTCCAATGCAGACTGCCACAGTAAGCACCACAACAACTGCTGTCGCAAATTTTAATATTTTATCTTCCATGTAATAACTGCTTTCTATCGATTATCACTGAATGCTTGATACAGAGATTGGATTTCTCTACGGTATCAACACTCACCCATTTCGAGCCATTTGCACTGATATAGCTCTCTCCATCATCTAAGTCTACATTTTCAGTCGCTTCATCCGCAGCATACTCGATTGCCATCGGATGTACGGATCCGGGTGTAATTATATACAGAACAACCGCATAACGCTCCCCCGCATCCACTTCAATTCCCTGGTTAAAGTCAACGGTATAATAACCGGCATTCCCAAGCTTGCCGGACGCAACCGGAATCATCTTCTCCAACGATGTCTCATCCTCAAACTGACGCACCACATATAATTCGTACTGTGAGTCTTTTCCAGTCGCATAAAAAGATGCCGCCTTTAAGGTTTCATTCCCCTCTGCGGTAAATACATTGGCACCGTAGATGCTGTCTTTATTATAACCAAGCTGTCCAACCCATCCGCACAGATCACTCTGATAAATGTGATCATAATTATCCGTGTTTTCTATATCCGTATAAACAACATTATGTGTTCCAATGTTTGTATCATAATAGGAAATATAAAAGAAGCCGTTTTCCCCGAAATTATCTCCCCAGCTGTTCTGACAGATAAATGCTCCATCACCCTCGAGATCAGTGTTAAAATTATCCTTAGAATAAGAATCATCCCATCCGACGATCACCACATCATGGTTTGGTTTCTCTGTACCAATATAGCAGTATGCATCTGTGCTTTTGTTATAATATGGGGAGGAAGACTGTGAACTGCGCAGTGCATTGTAAATGGATGTCTGTACTCCGCCGTATTTGAATACAGCTTCCTTGATCTTTTCATAATCTTTGCTTTCAATGATCTGCATTTCCTGCACATGTTTTACCGCGGTAAGATCCTCATTTGTCTGATTATCTCCATAAGGATCATCTTTTTCATAGACAGGTCCCTTCCATGCTGCAAGATATGCCATTCCCATGGTATATTCCCCACCGTCATTCTGCGTCATATTAAATCCGTTACAGAGTGTCATATGATCCACAGAATACTGCTCACTCTCCTCCGGCAGAAGCGATGATTCCAGCGCCCCTAACGCCGCAAATGACCAGCAGGTTCCATAACTTCCCTGATTACGCACTTCTGATGTCCGGTTTTTCGTCCGCAGATCATAACTGGTCGGCACGATCGACGCATCTGAATTATCCGCAGCCTGTGCCTCATTTTCCTGCATGTTCCAGCTATATGTATAATCCATATATTGTGAGAGATCATTGAGACTGACATAATACTCATTATCTATCATGGTAAACGGAGAAATGATCTTTTCAATGTCCCCATTCACGGTCGCAGTCTCCTGATCCAGGGAAAATGATATGTCGCTGGAATGTTTTTCCACCACAAGCCTGTCCCCGTCATAAATATGTGCGCTGCAGTTTAAGGCATCCCGCAAAATGGAAACCGGCATCATAATGTCTAAATTGTCATCCATATAAAATTTGTATTTCTCATTGGTATACTGTTTATTATCAATGATCACAGACAGCAGATTATCATTCACACTTGATGCAATCAGCGGATTCCAGGTTTCTGCTTCTAAACTCGCTCCGCGGAAACTGCCGATCTGCTCATACTCAGCACCAGGTATATTATATTTTATCAAAAAAGCAATCGCCACAATTCCACCAAAGGCAATAAATCTTTTCGAATAATGCATGAATCAGAATCTCCTTAATGAAAATTATCCCGTTTTGGCGGTTTCGGTCCCATAAACTGATAAAAATACGTCTTTAACATTCCGTTGTAGATCTTGCGGTTTTTATCTGCCTTCCGTCCTATGTAACGCTCGGTGTCCTCATAACTGGTGATCAGATACATAGACCATGCATCCAGTCTGCGGTAAGCCTCCCCGATCTGACTGTATAATTCCGGCAGATCCGCCTTATCCTCTAAACGCTCTCCGTATGGCGGGTTTGTCACGATAAAACCGTATTTCTTTGGATGGTGCAGTTCTGCCACTGGTCTCTGCTGGAAATGGATCAGGTGGTCAACTCCTGCACGTTTTGCATTCTCCCGCGCCGCCTTAACCACATCACCGTCAATGTCATATCCCTGGATATCCACGGTAATGTCATCATTTACCATGTCCTGTGCCTCTTTTACGCATTCATACCACACCTTACGGTCAATGATGTTTGTCCACTGCTCTGCCGTAAATTCACGGTTCATTCCCGGTGCAATATTAGCAGCGATCATTGCCGCCTCAATCGGAAATGTACCACTTCCACAAAACGGATCCACGAGAATACGGTCCGGTCTCCACGGTGTCAGCATAAGCAGGGATGCCGCAAGCGTCTCCGTCAGCGGAGCCTTGCTCGTTAAAGTACGGTATCCTCTTTTGTGCAGAGAATCCCCTGATGTATCAAGTGTCACCATCACTTCATCCTTTAGCAGGAAAATACGCACCGGGTACGGCGCCCCATCCTCCGGGAACCACTCCTTATGATACTGCTGCTTTAACCGCTCCACCATCGCTTTTTTCGCGATCGACTGAATATCGGACGGACTGAACAGTTTACTCTTGATGGAGGATGCTTTTTTAACCCAGAACTTACCGTTTTCCGGGATATAATTTTCCCATGGAAGCGCTTTGATTCCCTGAAATAATTCCTCAAACGTTTCTGCATGAAAACGTCCCACCTGGATCAGGACACGTTCTGCCGTGCGCAGGAAAATATTCGCCCGGCATATTGCTTCCTCATCTCCGGTAAATGTGATCCTTCCGTCTTCTACTCTGCCTATCTCATAGCCAAGATCATAAATCTCTCTTTTCAATACCGCCTCTAACCCAAAATGGCACGGTACCACAAGCTCATATGTTTTCATGAATTCTCCTTAACTGTTTCTTTTACCTTAGTACTATATTATCCGTTCTAAAATACCCTGTCAATGTTAATCATAACCATTATAGCGTCTGATTGCCTGCATTCCTCCAACAACGGTATACACCTCATAGCCATATTTTGAAAGCTGTCTTGCTGCTAAAAGACTCGTACTTCCATATTCACAGTAAACTAATAGTGTTCTATTTCTGTTAAAATGCCGCATCCACCCATCGATCTCCTCATATGGACAACAGTATGCTCCCCTAAAATGCCCTTCCCGGTAAGATTCCCGTTCCCTTACATCCAAAACCAGGGCATGCTTATTTAAAATAATTTGTTCCATCTCGCGTGGATGGATCGTAAAAAAAGCCATACTCCCTCCGAAATAAAAACAGATTACAAAGCTCTGCCCTGTAATCTGTTCTTCTGCTAATGTTTTTTCCTTACATTATATGCAGTTTCCGGTACCCGTGTTCTTATTTTGATACGTTAGAACCTGTACTGTTCTGTCCGGATTTATTCTGTCCGTTGCTGTTTGTTGCTTTGTTGGAAGACTTATTTTTTGAGCTGTTCTGCTCATAACTATTCTCATAGCTGTCCTCGTAACTGTTTCTGCAATTAGATCCACTGTTTGCATTGTCTGCATTCTTTGCCATTTCTTTCTCCATTCCGGTGCTGTTCTGCACCTTGTTTACTACAATTTCGCTTACATGCAATTTTCCTTACACCCAATTCTGATTACGCATAATCTTTCTTACACGCAATTTTGGTACATGAAACTTTAATTACATGAAACTTTTATTGCAAGAATATTATGGGAAGAAATTCTCTAAATTATACATACAGTTACATCATAAATTATACATACAATTACATCATATAATATTCTAAATTATCCTTCAGTTCATCCGTGATCTTACCACCGGCCTTCTGATATTTATCATAGACTCCCTTGATACGCTGAATCTTTTTCGTAATTAAAATATCATATTTCTGCCATGCATTCTGATACATTGGATTGGACTTTAACTCTTCTCTGATCTCCTTGGAAAATGGACAGTATGTCACAAGGATCTCTCTTGAAACTTTATTTAAACGGAAGCTTCCCTTTGATTCATATTTGATCCAGTTCTGATAATCTTTCACAAACACCTCGCGGTAATTATTTTTTCCACGAAGCAATGCACTTTTTATCTTCTCTTTTGCCTCAGTCGAAAGATCATGATTCTTCTTATAAAACTGAATATAATCACAATACTCTGCCGTCAGGGATTTATCGCGGATATCATTCCAGTGAACCCCTTGAATTTTACGACAGATCTCCCAACGGTAACGGCGGTCGTTTCAACCATCATATCATCGAGATCAACTGCCGTAAAATAGGAACATATATCTTGCCGGTGTATCACGTCTGACCCCCGCTGTTTCCTGCCACATCATAGCTCTTGTTCCAGCGTTCGGCATCAGAATAATATTCGGAAGTACCTCTTTCATGATCTCCTCGCGATTGATTCCCTTGTCCGGATCAGAAAATACAACGCCTCTGTAAAATACGGAAAAATCAACTTCCGCACTTTATTCATGGCATCTTCGATTTTCTGTGCCGTAACGAGCATCTTATCAACGGAATTGATCAGATCATTTTCGCCTAGGATCGGACAGAATGTTGAAACTCTGCCGTATGTAACACGGTTTCCGGAAGTAAACATATTCTGTATCTCAAATTTTACCTTCATCTCACGGTTATTCGCATAATCGCGCATCTGTTTTTCATTTACTTTTCCGGTCTTTTTCAGTTCTGCCAGATAGCCCGCATAATCTAAGTCAAATTCGTTTTTTGACGGTTCATTCTGACCGTTATAAATCGTTTTTAACCATTCAAAAATAGTAAAAATATGCTCTGAATTGCAAAGTTCTAAATGTTCTGTCAGATCGTAAAGGATATTGGCATTATCCTCACCTACCATCTGTACATCCATAAATCCGAAATTCAAAAACATCTCTATGATCGGTGTCGGTTCATCATCATCTTTCATCACATTCATAAATACTTTATAATATGCATCATAAAAGACCTGTGAAAGCTGTTTTCTAAGCTGGAACACTTCCGCATCCGTGGAAAGCATATCCGGAAGCTCCCTGTATTTCCGGATCAGATTACGCATATCTTCGATCCGTTCCGGTGTATATCCGGCATAGGTCAGGATATGTTCTAAGCAGTCTTCTGACTCTTCTTCCTCTTCATCCCACTCATCATCCGAAACATTATCATCTTCCCCCGGCGTCGCAAACTCATCCATCGCATACTGGGTAAAGTCGTGATTTTTGTATTCATTCAGACGATAGGATACCAGTTTGTCATCATAGATATTTAATTTGCGGATCACTTCCGCAATTTTATCCATACGTTCTTTTAACGGCGTCACATCATAATGATTCATTTCCGCCTGTATTACAAGTTCAAAATAAAGATGGAATAAATCGTTTTCAGATTCTGATAACAGGATATCCTGATTATATTTTAAATAATCAACCATCTCGATAATTCCCTGCATCACTCGCCTTGTCTGATAGGAAGCCTCCATAATAGCCCCGATACAGAGACTGTCGTCTTTTTGCATGAGTTTTATGTATTCATCAAGATATCCTTTTTTTGTAAGGCTTGTACTGTTATTAACCTCCCAGTTTTCTGCCATATGTACCATATCAAGCGGTTTAAAGTTGTCCATCCTCGTAAACCCCTGTCCATCGATACGCATCTGACTGCAGAGCATGGTATAGTCGTTATATTCCGTTTCCACAAACGTATGGAACTGTCTTACCAGATTTTTAAATCCAGCATACATCTCAAGCAGCATCTGCCTCTGCTTTAATGCAGCACGAAGAAGCGTGCCTCTCATACTCTCCTGCCCATTTAATGCATTGATCAGATCATCTGCTGTATTGTATGGAAAAACTGCAAGCACAGAATCTTCTCTCGCAATATAATCGCACAAAAACCGGTCTTTTTCCGAGACACCGATCACACTTCTTTGTTCAGAACAATCCTCGCATAGGAATTTCTCTGTACGACCGAACCTTCTAAAATTAAATACCATGCTTTTACTTTTTCTTTTTGTTTTGCAATGATCTGATTTTTCTGTACTTTAATCGTTTCCATATAGCCTGTCTCCTGTCAGCTTTTCACGCTGCAACACTTTTTGTTTTACACCGCCATTATTTTTTGTTTTTCTTAATTTTTAACAATTCATCTAGCAGACATTTTGCTGCTTCGTCCTTACTCATAAGTGCAAGTTCTTTTTCCCAGTCTTCTGTAATCAGAGTCAGCACATTGGTATCACCAGCAAATCCGGCTCCCTGCTGTTTTAAATTATTTGCAGCGATCATATCAAGATTTTTCTTTTTGCGTTTTGCCCTGGAATTTTCCAACATATGCTCTGTTTCCATGGAAAATCCACATAAGACCGTATTGCCTTTATTTTTTCCGAGTTCTGCAAGAATATCCGTCGTTTTTTCCAGTGCGAGTGATAACTCACCTTCTGATTTTTTAATTTTCTCATCTGCGGTATGCGCCGGTGTGTAATCTGCCACTGCCGCAGCCTTTACGATAATGTCCTGTTCTTTTGCACATTCCATGACCGCCTGATACATATCTTTTGCAGATGTTACGGGAACCGTTTTTACAAACATCGGCGGTTCTAATGCTGTCCTGCCTGTAACCAGTGTCACTTCTGCACCTCTTAACATTGCGTTCTTTGCTATGGCATACCCCATCTTTCCGGTAGAATGATTTGATATAAAACGTACCGGGTCGATTGCTTCCTGTGTCGGTCCTGCTGTTACCAGTACTTTCAGTCCCTGCATATCCTTCTCAAATGCCAGTTCCCTTAAAACATACTCCACCAGCGTCTCTTCAGACGGAAGTTTTCCATCACCGGTATCACCATTTGCAAGCATGCCGCATACCGGATCTATCATCTCATACCCATGCCGCTTCAGTTTTTCCAGATTCTCCTGCACGATCGAATTGTGATACATATTATGATTCATCGCCGGTGCAACCAGTACTTTACAGGTACATGCCATCACTGTCGTAGTCAGCATATCATCCGCAATCCCGTTTGCTATCTTACCAATCACATTTGCAGTTGCCGGTGCAAGTAATACAAGATCTGCCTGCTTTGCCAATGCAACATGTTCCACCGAAAATTCAAAATTACGGTCAAATGTATCAATCAGACATTTATTGCCGGTCAGTGTTTCAAATGTTGTTGCTGTAATAAAGTTTGTTGCATTCTGTGTCATCAGACATGTACGTTACAATGCATTTTCTTTAGCATCCGCGCCACATTCGGCATCTTGTATGCTGCAATCCCTCCTGTTACACCAAGAAGTACTGTCTTTCCCTGAAGCATTTTATTTTCCTCCTGCTCTCGTTCTTTTACGATACGATGCTTTTTAAAAATATTTTATACTGTTTTTGTATATTTCGCAACAAAAGATTTCATGCGACAAATTACATGCAATTTTCTATGACAAAAAAGAGACATGATAATATCATGTCTCTTTTCATACGTGCGCGAGAAGATTCGAACTCCCGACACCTTGGTCCGTAGCCAAGTGCTCTATCCAGCTGAGCTACGCACACATATTCAATTCATTGTATCTAGAACCAGATACAATGCCGCGACCGGAATCGAACCGGTACTGTATTTCTACAACAGGATTTTAAGTCCTGCGCGTCTGCCAGTTCCGCCACGCCGGCATAATGAGATAAACTCATCAAATGGGACCTAT
>ENA-OQDE01001260-OQDE01001260.1-human-gut-metagenome-genome-assembly--contig:-NODE-1260-length-10144-cov-3.966158_pt1 | contig 10144 bp, 13 predicted proteins | sample MGYA00242768_ERZ504595 | MGnify/ENA primary metagenome ERZ504595 (study PRJEB26092, sample SAMD00036307) | human gut metagenome | host: Homo sapiens | study: EMG produced TPA metagenomics assembly of...
CCTTCATCTTATAGCAGAATGTCAATCATTAGGCTCTGTCTCTCTAGCAAAGCGGGTGCAAAAGTAGACAACTTATCAATAACATCCAAATATATCTGACTATTTTTCGGCTCTTTCTTGAAACTTTTTTTGTAACTCATTGATTGATAACGATGTCATAGAGTATGTTTTTTCAGATAGGCACATCCTTATATGAAACACCTATACATTATTATATAGTATACCCAAATGTAAGTTCTATTTTCCTATACCTAACAGAAATTCTATATACATTCAAGATTCCACGATCCACTTTTCGATATTACGAGTTTCTGCGCTAAAATTTACTCCTATTTTAAAAAGTTTTCGCCCATCCGTCTCGAAAGGTAAAGCATAATGCTTATCGTTAATCTGTTGCAAAGCCTCTTCTGCTGTGCCATTCAGTTTAAATTCCATTATATAAATAAATTTATCAGTCTGCAAGACAAGATCAATGCGCCCTTCACTCGTATGATACTCTACCTTGGTGTAGAAGCCTAGCAGTTTAAAAACGATAAAAAGAACATTTTCGTAATGTAGTTCCTGATCCCGAATCACTTCGTAAGTAGTGTCTGCAAAGAAACTTTGCAGACGGCGGAAGAAAGAGTTATAATCACCGGAACGCACTTCACGGACAAACTTCTGAATCTCAAAAGGCGACTCGACCTTGTTTACGTTCGCATAAAAAGGAAGCAGGAAGCGGATAAAACCTTCTTCCACTTCGCGATTGGGGAAACCCAAGCGATACATTCCAAATTCTTCATCATACCCCTTGATGGTGAGATATCCACTCTGATAAATTACCGGGATGGGATTGGTGGATTCAGAATCTATACTGTTCAACACTTGGACATCGGTCTCTTCATGTGCCATCCGCTCCAGGTCATAATGATGTTTTTTTAGCAATTTCACCAATAGGTAGGCGTACCCGTTTCAAACCAATAACTACCAAACTCTTTACGCTTGAAAGCGTTCAGCAGACTGAACGGGTTGTACATGCCGATTGAATTGTGCGTAAAATGATAGCCATCATAACACTCTCTCAAATCTTCACAGAGTTTATCATACGTTATCCCACGTGCTGCTGCAAATTCATGTAGTTCCGCTTCCAGATTTTCATGGATTTCACGCTCGCTGACACCACAAATTTCGACATACTCATTCCACATTGAAATATCATCCAGATTATTCAAGTCACTGAATACACTGACTTTGCCAAACTTTGTCACGCCGGTGAGCAGAGCGAACTTTATATACCCGTCCTTCGTTTTCAAAGCGCCATAAAATGGCTTCAGGGTATTTCGGAATTGCTTTTGAAGTTCTTCATTGCCGATGGCTTGCAGCATAGGTTTGTCATACTCATCTACCAGAATAACTACACGTTGCCCCGTCTTTTCGCAAGCACGCTGAATGATACCGGCAAAGCGCAGGGAAAAGGATGTTTCAGACGGACGGGTGCCGTATTGGCTTTCCCAATATTCAAGATTATCATTCAATATTTTATCCAGACTTTCCGGCGTGTCATACTTCTCGATATTCAGGTCGAGATGCAATATAGGATGCTTTATCCAATCCTTTTCCAACTTTTCCACAGCCAATCCTTCAAACAGTTCCTTTTTCCCTTGGAAATAAGCCTCCAAGGTAGAAATGAGCAGACTCTTTCCAAAACGGCGTGGACGACTCAAGAAGTAATAACTTCCGGTCTTGACCATTTGATACATTAATGCCGTTTTATCAATATAGAAATAACCGTCATTACGAATCTTTTCAAAATTCTGAATGCCGATAGGATAAATTTTATTGCTCATAATCTCTGCTTTTATAAATTAACGCCAGTCACCTGTCTTGCAAAGATATATATTTTTAATAGAACTCCTTCTCACGCAAGGTTAAAAGATTCTTTTCCTCAAGCCACTATTACCTCTAATTTTCCCTACAATAAAGTTTGAAAAATAAAAAAACATCTGCCACCTGCAACAAAATCGAAATAACAAACTGACTGATAAACAATTATAGCGTTGCAGATACCGTTGCAGATACGTTGCAGATAAAGTATCTGCAACACAGCGGTAAGAAGAAATATTGCACACCAAGCATCAAAGTTTATTTTCCTATCATTGAAGCGCTCGTTTCCAGCGTCAGAACTCCGGTTCCCAGGCGGGAAACTACAGTTTCCGCGCATGGAAACGAGCGTTTCCAGCCAGAGATACTAGCGTTTCCCGCTAGAGACACTGGAGTTTCCATATAGAGAAACGACAGCGAAACCGTAGCTAAAGATTTTCAGAGAAGGAGATATACAAGACTAACCCCAATTATAATCCTCCACGTAACCGTCGAAATACTCATCCAGACTAACGCCAAGTTCCTTGGCTACGGCAATAATCCGCCGTTGTTCGACCGGGCTAAGGTTCATGTCTCCCCTACGTTTCAAATAATAGTTCTTTCTACCCATATATTCAATCATACGATAGCGAAAGGTATCTGCCACACGAACCGTAAGAGCACTAATCGTACGCATAAAGCCGCGCGCATAACGCACTTTCTCATTGGAACGGTAATAATCACAAGCACTTTTCATCGCTTTCAACCGGTTGGGGTTCATTATTGACAGGAAAACCCGCTCCGCCGGAGCATACTCTAAGGCGATATGCCGCAGACAAGTCGTGGCACGCGGACATTCTTCGGCTGCACACAAGCCGAAAGTATAAGGAACGATGGAATAATCGAATGGTTCTTTCATTGCTGTTTATCGGTTTTATTGTTATTAAATTCTACAAATGTACGGATAAAAAGGATAAACAGATAAAATATCCATGTTTATTTGCAAGAGCGGGCAAATATGACTAACTTAGCAGAATATTATTAACAAAACAAAAGATGAAAATTACTCAATTAAGAGACAAGGACAAAACTACTGCGCTGACTACAATGGATATGGAAACGTGGATAGGAAAAACACGGACAGAAACAAAAACACGGCCTGTGTCCGCCTTCAGAGAAGTGTTGCGATATTCCCTGCCCGACTCACGCTGCTACGAACAGACAAGCTGCCGAAGATTCTTCCGGCTGCGGAATTCCGCAGGACCGAAGGTGGAAAACAAATGAAAAGTTATAACGGAATAGTAGAACTGACCGTCGGGCCGTTGTCAGGCGGCCCGGAGATTACATTGGTAAAACAATTGGCATGGGAACAGCCGCAGACTCACTGCGTCTTTACCGGTTCGAGCGGACGGACAGTGAAAATATGGGCGAAATTTACCCGCCCAGACAATTCGCTTCCACAGAAAAGAGAAGAAGCGGAGATATTTCACGCGCATGCCTATCGTTTGGCCGTGAAATGCTATCAGCCGCAAATCCCGTTCAGCATTTTACCCAAAGAGCCTAGTCTGGAACAGTATTCACGACTGTCATACGACCCGGAACTTATGTACAGACCGGATTCCGTTCCGTTTTATCTGTCGCAACCATCAGGGATGCCCGAAGAACTGACTTATCGGGAAGCGGTACGCTCGGAAAAGTCACCGTTGACACGGGCCGTGCCGGGATATGACACGGAGCGCGCTGTATTCATGCTTTTCGAAGCGGCTTTGAGAAAGACCCATGAAGAAATCTACGAAGCGGAAGATGAAGGTGCCCCCGAAAGAGGGGAAGACTTTCAGGCTATGGTGACACAACTGGCTGTCAACTGCTTCCATTCGGGCATTCCCGAAGAGGAAACGGTGAAACGTACTATTTTCCACTATTACCTGCGCCGGCAAGAGGTGCTCATCCGCCAGCTGGTTAAGAATGTATATGAAGAACAAAAAGGGTTCGGAAAGAAGAGCAGCTTAGGGAAAGAACAGTACCTGTCACTCCAGACAGAGGAGTTTATGAACAGGCGCTACGAATTCCGTTACAATACCCAAGTGGGAGAAGTGGAATACCGCGAGCGGAACTCATTCCATTTTTACTTCAATCCTATCAACAAACGGGTGCTGAACAGTATCGCACTAGATGCGCAAGCCGATGGTATTCCGCTATGGGACAGGGACATAAGCCGGTATATCTACTCCAACCGCATCCCCGTATTCAATCCGTTGGAAGATTTCCTCTACCATCTCCCCGTCTGGGACGGCAAAGACCGTATCCGCGGACTGGCGCAAACCGTTCCCTGCGAAAACAAGCATTGGGTCGACTTGTTTCACCGCTGGTTTCTCAACATGGTCATGCACTGGCGTGGGACAGATAAGAAATATGCGAATAATGTTTCGCCCCTGCTGGTAGGCCCGCAAGGTTGCCGTAAATCGACATTCTGCCGCAGCCTCATCCCGCCCGCCATGCGTGCATACTATACGGACAGCATCGATTTCTCACGAAAGACGGATGCCGAATTGTATCTCAATCGTTTTGCGCTCATCAACATTGACGAGTTCGACCAGATCAGCGCCACCCAACAAGGATACCTGAAACATATCCTGCAAAAACCGATTGTAAATATGCGCAAACCTTATGGAAACGCCGTGCTTGAAATGCGCCGTTATGCTTCATTCATCGCGACGAGCAACCAAAAGGATTTGCTGACCGACCCTACGGGCAGCCGCCGCTTTATCTGTATCGAAGTAACCGGAACGATAGATACAAACAAGGCGATAGATTATGAACAGCTTTACGCGCAGGCCATGTATGAGCTCGATCATGGCGAACGTTACTGGTTCGACCAGTCCGAAGAACAGATTATGACCAAAAGCAACCGTGAATTTGAGCAAGTTTCACTCGAAGAACAGTTGTTTTACCGTTATTTCCGTCCGGCCAAAGAGAAAGAAGACGGTGAATGGCTCTCACCGGCGGAGATTTTGGAAGATATAAAGAAAAACAGTGCCATACCGTTATCAAACAAGCGGGTAAGTGTGTTCGGGCGAGTCCTGCGTAAACATGAAATCCCGTCGAAACGTGTACACAGAGGTACTGTCTACCATGTTGTACGAGTTTTATAAGACCAACAGATGCGTTGCAGATACTACATCTGCAACGTATCTGCAACAGGTATTTGCAACGCTGTAATACGTTTATTCTCAACAAGATAATTCAATTTCGTTGCAGATGGCAGATAAAACAGCACTTTACAAACTTATGTGTAGGTAAAGCTATCTTTCTGTTAAATTCTCAATGAGCCATAAACAAAAATCCCGCCTGTCTGTTACATTGGCAACTTAAACATAGTAACCTAAACATAAAAATTATGGCTAGAGAAAGTGTAAAAATTCTACAAGGGAAACTAGATGTAGAAAGTTTAATCGCACAGTTGAACGCAGCATTAGCTGAAGAATGGTTGGCATACTATCAATATTGTAGGTGCATTAGTAGTGGAAGGCGCCATGCGTGCCGATGTACAGGGTGAATTTGAGGAACATGCCGAAGAAGAGCGCAGACATGCGCAACTGCTCGCTGACCGTATCATTGAGTTGGAAGGAGTTCCGGTGCTCGACCCTAAGCAATGGTTTGAGTTGGCAAGATGCAAATATGATGCTCCGCAGGGGTTCGACTCTGTCAGTTTGCTGAAAGATAATGTAGCTTCCGAACGCTGCGCAATCCTTCGCTATCAGGAAATTGCAGATTTTACCAATGGGAAAGATTTCACTACCTGCGACATCGCCAAACATATTCTTGCCGAAGAGGAAGAACATGAACAGGATTTGCAGGATTATCTGACTGACATTGCGAGAATGAAGAAATCATTCCTCGACAAGTAAATTCTAATATAATAGTGATTAGGTAAAAGAGGGTGTATCCTGCAGGGGATATTCCCTCTTTTATCTATTATAGTACGATAAAAACAAAACTATTTTAGAGTAAATCAAGAAGAAATCTTTCTTTTTTCGTATTTTTGTCCCAATATGCACGTTTAATCCAAGTAGATAACGAACATTAGCAAAAAAAGAATGAAAGTAATTGATTTAATACATAGCAACAAGAAAACTGCTTTTTCTTTCGAGATACTTCCACCGCTGAAAGGAACGGGAATAGAAAAGTTATATCAGACAATCGATACGCTTCGGGAATTTGACCCGAAATATATCAATATCACTACCCACCGCAGCGAATACGTGTATAAAGACCTCGGTAACGGATTGTTTCAGAGAAACCGCTTGAGAAGCGTCCGGGAACGGTTGCCGTGCTGCCGCCATTCAGAATAAATACAATATTACGGTAGTCCCGCATATTTTGTGCAGCGGATTCACACGCGAAGAGACCGAGTATGTGTTGCTAGACCTGCAATTTCTGAATATCACGGAATTACTGGTATTGCGTGGTGACAAAGCGAAACATGAGTCGGTATTTACACCGGAAGGTGACGGATACCATCATGCCATCGAGTTGCAGGAACAAATCAATAATTTCAATAAAGGTATTTTTGTGGACGGTTCGGAGATGAAAGTCAGCAGTACGCCGTTTTCTTACGGGGTGGCTTGTTATCCGGAGAAGCACGAAGAAGCGCCTAATATCGAGACTGACCTTTACTGGCTGAAGAAAAAAGTGGAAAACGGGGCGGAATATGCCGTGACACAGTTGTTCTACGATAACAGGAAATATTTTGAATTTGTGGAGCAGGCGAAGGCGGCAGGTATCAATATACCTATCATTCCGGGAATCAAGCCGTTCAAGAAGCTGTCTCAACTAAGCATGATTCCAAAGACTTTCAAAGTGGATTTGCCGGAAGACTTGGTGAAAGAGGCTTTGAAATGCAAGAATGACGCGGAAGCCGAGCAGGTAGGCATCGAATGGTGTGTAGCCCAGTGCAAGGAGTTGATGGCTCATGGAGTGCCGAGTATTCATTTCTACTCTATCGGAGCAGTAGACAGTATCAAAGAAGTAGCCAAAATCATTTATTGATATGTTTTTCAGAGACGTAATCGGACAAGAGGAAATCAAGCAACGGCTCATTCAGGAAGTGAATGAGGGGCGTATTCCACATGCCCAGCTTATCTGCGGACCGGAAGGGGTCGGGAAAATGCCGTTAGCTATTGCATACGCACGTTACATCAGTTGCACCAATCGGGGGGAGACTGATGCCTGCGGAACGTGTCCGTCCTGCGTGAAATTCAATAAACTGGTGCATCCCGACGTACATTTCGTATTCCCTATCGTGAAAAGCGCAAAGGGGAAAAAGGAAGTCTGCGATGATTATATAGCCGACTGGCGACCGTTTGTTATCAATCATCCTTACTTTAATCTCAATCACTGGTTAGGAGAGATGGATGCGGAAAACTCACAAGCATTGATCTATGCCAAAGAGAGTGACGAGATTCTGAAAAAACTTAGCTTGAAATCCAGTGAAGGAGGATTTAAGATTACGATTGTATGGCTGCCGGAAAAAATGCATCCGGTATGTGCCAACAAACTGCTGAAGTTGCTTGAGGAACCGCCCGAAAAAACGGTTTTCTTATTAGTATCGGAAGCACCGGACATGATTCTGCCCACTATCCTAAGCCGTACCCAGCGCATGAATGTGCGAAAGATTGATGAAGCCAGCATCGACCGGTATTACAGACGAAATATAACATTTTGCCTGCCGACAGTATTTCCATTGCCCATCTGGCAAACGGGAATTTTATCAAGGCGCTCGAAACAATTCATCTGAATGAAGAGAACCAGTTGTTTTTTGACTTGTTTGTCAGCCTGATGCGGTTGTCTTACCAACGGAAAATCAGGGAGATGAAAATGTGGAGCGAGCAAGTGGCGGGCATGGGACGTGAACGTCAGAAGAACTTCCTGGAATATTGCCAGCGCATGATTCGGGAGAATTTTATCTTCAACTTGCACCAGCGCAATTTGACGTATATGACGATTAATGAACAGAATTTTGCAACCCGCTTTGCGCCTTTTGTCAACGAACGTAACGTGATGGGCATCATGGACGAATTAAGCGAAGCGCAACTACATATAGAACAGAATGTAAATGCTAAAATGGTATTCTTCGACTTCTCGCTGAAGATGATTGTACTGTTGAAGCAATAATAAATATATAAACTTATGGAATATAAACTTCATAATGGAAGCGGCGGCCTTTGTTGCAAAGGATGCTCCCGACAAGATAAAAAGCTGAACACCTACGATTGGCTGGCGGACATTCCGGGCAATGCGGAAGAGAGTGACATGGTGGAAGTGCAATTCAAAAATACCCGGAAGGGATATTTTCGAAACAGCAACAAGATTAAACTGGAAAAAGGAGATGTAGTTGCCGTTGAAGCGGCTCCCGGCCATGACATCGGCGTGGTTACATTGACCGGCCGGCTCGTTCCCCTGCAAATGAAGAAAGCAAACTTCAAGGCAGATACGGAAATCAAGCGTGTCTATCGGAAAGCTAAGCCGGTAGATATGGAAAAGTTCAACGAAGCCAAAGCCAAAGAACATGCTACGATGATTCGTGCGCGTCAGATTGCGTTGAATCTCAATCTGGATATGAAAATCGGAGACGTGGAGTATCAAGGGGATGGCAACAAAGCTATTTTCTACTATATTGCCGATGAGCGGGTAGACTTCCGGCAACTGATTAAAGTATTGGCCGAAGCATTCCGCGTACGTATCGAAATGAAACAAATCGGTGCCCGTCAGGAAGCAGGACGCATCGGCGGTATCGGCCCTTGCGGACGCGAACTTTGCTGCGCTACGTGGATGACGAGCTTCGTCTCTGTTTCTACCAGTGCAGCCCGTTTTCAGGATATCTCATTGAATCCGCAGAAACTTGCCGGACAATGTGCTAAGCTAAAATGCTGTCTGAACTACGAAGTGGACTGTTATGTGGAAGCTCAAAAACGTCTCCCATCAAGAGAGATAGAGTTGGAAACGAAAGATGGCACTTTCTATTTCTTCAAAGCGGATATTCTAAGCAATCAGGTTTCTTATTCTACAGATAAAAACTTCCCAGCCAATCTGGTCACTATCAGCGGCAAACGTGCGTTTGAAGTAATCTCCATGAATAAGAAAGGGATGAAACCGGACAGCTTGCTCGAAGAAGAAAAGAAACCGGAACCGAGAAAACCAGTTGATTTGCTGGAACAGGAAAGTGTTACCCGTTTCGACCGCAGCCGGAATAATAAAGAGGGCGGCAATAACGCTAACCGGAATAATAAAAAGAAGAAAAAAGGAAACAATAATAACGGAAACCGCCCGCAACAGCAAGCAGAAGGCGGCAATCGTCCGCAACAACCTCAACGGGAGAATGAAAACCGCCCGCAGCAGCCAGAAAACGGCAACAGAGGGGAAAGAGACAACCGCCCGAGAAATAACAATAACAACAACCGGAACAGAGGACAGAACCAGGGACGGAACAACGAAAACAGACGTCCGGAAAGAGGATCAAATCAAGAACGTCCACAAGGACAGGAACGGTCGAACCAGGAACGTCCGCAACAACAAGACCGTCAACGGGAACAGCAAGGGCAGGAACGTCAAGAACGCCGTCCCAACCACGAGCGTCCTTCCAGACCGGAAAGAAATCAGAATCAGGAGAAACAGTCAACTAATGAAAAGCCTACTCAAGAATAGTATATTGAGTCTATTCAGCGCTTGCTTACTGACAGCCTGCAATGAACATACAGTGTATCACTCTTATCAATCCCTTCCCAACGAGGAATGGGGAAAGAGTGATACACTCTCTTTTCAGATTCCCATAACTGACAGCGTTCCCACTACCCTTCGGCTTTTTGCGGAAGTCCGCAACAGTATCGAATATCCTTATCATGACCTCCATTTATTTATCAGTCAGAATCTACAGGATTCTACGGTATGGCGCACTGATACCATTGCTTTCTGCCTGGCTGACTCTACCGGGAGATGGACGGGACACGGATGGGGAAGCATTTACCAATCGGAAACTTTTATTACATCTGTTCGCCCTTTACATCCTGCAAATTATACTATTAAAATTATGAGCGGAATGAAAGATGAAAAGTTACAAGGATTGAGCGATGTAGGTATCCGTATTGAGAAGCAGTAAGATTAGAGTCTTCTGCCACGTCCTGCATCAATGCGCAGGAAGATAAACAGCAATATCGTAAATCCCCATAAAGAAGAACCTCCATAGCTGAAGAAAGGCAATGGAATACCGAATAACCGGAGTTAACCCCAGCACCATACCGATATTAAT
>ENA-OQDE01001261-OQDE01001261.1-human-gut-metagenome-genome-assembly--contig:-NODE-1261-length-10143-cov-2.440495_pt1 | contig 10143 bp, 12 predicted proteins | sample MGYA00242768_ERZ504595 | MGnify/ENA primary metagenome ERZ504595 (study PRJEB26092, sample SAMD00036307) | human gut metagenome | host: Homo sapiens | study: EMG produced TPA metagenomics assembly of...
TGAACCGCAGGCAGGCCAGATGGTATATGAATACAAAGGACGATAATTATTATCTGAACGGAGAAGATGGAATTGCGGGAACTCATGATGATGAGAAGCTGTATCCAGGGGAAGATGGGAAATATGGAACAAAGGATGATTATTATTTAGATAAAGAGGGCCATAAGATATATCCCGGAAATGATAGTATCTTTAGGACAGAGGATGATTATAGAGATAACGGGGATGGGACGAATACACGTCCTGGACCAGACTGTAACTTTAAGACAGAGGATGATGTGGAAGCATCCAACGGTCTAGATGGTTTGCCTGGAACTATGGATGATTGGATTGATAATAATGAAAACTATCCAGATACGAATTTAAGGCCAGGGCCGGATGGAGTGTTCGGAACGGGAGATGATGAAGTGTACTGGAACGGTCCGGACGAGATGCCGGGAACGGAAATGACTGAGCCGGTGCATCCGGGCCTGGATGGGAAACGTGGAAACCGGGGATGACTGGGTAGAAAACGGCCATAACTATCCGGAAACCAATCTAAGGCCAGGGCCGGACGGAGTGTTCGGAACGGAAGATGATGAAGTGTACTGGAATGGACCGGATGGAATACCAGGGACGGAAGATGATGAGCTGGTGCATCCGGGCTGGATGGGAAGCTGGAAACCGGGGATGACTGGGTAGAAAACGGCCACAATTATCCGGAAACCAATCTAAGGCCAGGGCCGGATGGAGTGTTCGGAACCGAGGATGATGAAGTGTACTGGAATGGACCGGATAGAATACCGGGAACCGAGATGATAAGAAAATTCTCCCAGGGCCGGATGGACAATATGGAACTGAGGATGACTGTTATGATAACAAAGATAAACAGGAAGGAACCAACATGCGGCCAGGCTCAGATGGAATTTTCGGAACGGAAGATGATGAATTATGGTTAAATGGTCCGGACGAGATGCCGGGAACGGAAGATGATATCAAATATGTCCATAGGAATTCATCTGGTGGAGGGGGTGGATATGGCAACCGATTGGTCGGAAGAGGAGCGTATAAGCCTGTTATAGAAATAATGGATGCTGCTTTAGAGGCAATGGAGCCTCAAACGGTCGGACTGGTTTCTAATTTTTATGACACCTACCAATCGTTCAAAAAAGGGCAGGAAATGAGTAGATACATAGTGAATACTGGGATGCAGGAAATACAAATGGAGGCTGCAACGGTTCACAGGTTGAAAAGGAAACACAGGAAAGTAGATGGAGTGATGAATCCTATTCTGATAAGGATGTGGGACCGGTTGTTCCTGTTAAAACATACAGGAACATAAAAGTGATTTGGATGATATTACTTTTAATATTACTCTGTGTATTAGGATACGAGATTTACAAAGCCAAAAAGAAAGACTGATTTATGGACAGAACTGAGTTCTGTTTCATGGAAGATGCGCACATTGACAAGTAAATAGTGTAATGCCATAGTATAAAAATTAAGGTTGTTGCCATAGAGCCAATGGAAGAATTAAGAATGATATTGTCTGTATATAGGAATTATGCTATATTAAAAAAACAGGAACAACCGTGTTGCAGGGTGGCTGGCCTCTATTCTACATAGGATGGGGGTGGTGCTGATGAAACATTTTGATTTTAAAGACTTGATGGCCTTTGGAATGTTCATTCTGGCATTGCTGACATTCGTATTTACGTATATCAGATAATGTTTTAAGCATAGAAAAACCACCCCAAAACTTGACCGGTGAAGGGGTGGAGTTTCTAATCCATTAACTAACAGGTCAACCATCTTGTGGGCGGTTGTTCCTTTTATGCTTATATTATAGCAATGAATATGGAATAATTCAAGAAAAACTATTTTGCATAGGATGTGTAAGATGATATAATAAAGAGGGAATGGAGGGGAGGATTTTAAGACTCGCCTCACTATAATTTTGTTCTAAAAAGTGAAAATCTTAAGGTAGTTGACTGATGGATAAAGGTGAAAAAGTATGAGTGGAGGAGCGCATAAGTTAATGGGGTGGTTCTTGGTGGTATGATTATCAGTGTGGTAGAATCTACACTCCCCGTAGCCGGCTTAATTCTGGGAATGTCCGTTTTGGGAGAATTGGCACCGGATATTGATACGGTCAATAGTACAATTAGCCTTAGAACCCCAATCATACCAAAACTTATTAATCGAAAGTTTGGTCATCGTGGTTTGCTTCATTCTCCATTATTTTTAGTATTGTTATGGCTGGTGATAGGAAGGCAAAATCTCATAGGTAATGTATTCTGTATTGGATATCTGGGACACTTGGTTCAGGATTTATTTACCTGTGCAGGGCTTCCGTTACTATTTCCGTTTGATAAAAAGAAAATAAGTTTGTTTCCTTATCATTCAGGGGGATAATGGATTATGTCATGACATCTGTATTAATTATTTTATTGTTGACAGTGAATCAGTTGATTTAATAGGAGGGAAATTGATATGTTCAAAAGATTAGCGTTAATGACAATGGCAGCAACCATATTGGCAGCGACACCAGCATATGCAGGCCAGTGGATGCAGGATGGAAATGGATGGTGGTGGCAGAATGATAATGGGAGTTATCCAGCTTTTACCTGGGCCTGGTGTGATGGAAATCATGATGGTATAGGAGAAAATTACTTCTTTGATGAAAATGGATATATGTCCATGGATACAACAGCTCAGGAAATCGCTGTAAATGAGAATGGAGCTATGTTGTATAATGGGGCGGTATGTACGGCTGCAATGCCAGATGGCCAGGATTTTGTTCCAGGAATGGCAATTGATGGAAAATTGGTTTATTGGGTGTATCAAGAATCGGATGCCTCAATAGCTGCTGGGAAGGAAAGAGAACATCAGAAAACAGAGCAGGAATCTTCTGAAAATATAGATTCATATGAATTGGCATATAGGATTGCGGAATTAGTAAATGAGGAACGGGAATCCAGAGGAAAAGAAGCTTTGGAAATTAATGAGGAATTAATGGAAAATGCTATGCTAAGAGCCGAGGAGGCTGTGGAGAGTTTTTCTCATACACGGCCAAATGGCGAAAATTATGATACTGCTGTAACGATAGAATACTCTTTAGCAGGAGAAAATTTAGCGGGAACTAGTGTTCATTATGGTAGTACTTTGGAGAGTTTAGCGAAGGAAACAGTAGATGGCTGGTTAAAATCTTCTGGACATAAGAAGAATTTATTAGATTCCAGATGGGAAGAAACCGGAGTAGGTGTTTATAAAACCGGAGGGGGAGAATATACAAGTAGTTATAGAGTAATTCAGATTTTTATTAAAAAGTAGGAGATATAAGTTTGTTAAGAGCTATGGTACTGCAGAAGCAGATTCCATAGCTCTTTTTTGGAGGAAATTATATGAAAATAAAAAGGTTAAAAAGACCATTTGTATTACTGTTGGCCTTTGTATTGCTGTTATCATCTATTTCACAGTCGGTATCAGCTGCTGATACTGGACAAGTGATTAATTATCCAAGTCTCCCTATTTTTAAGGGGAAATCATTCAATGCATTTGGAAAAACACATCATTCAATGAATTATTATCAGGTTGTCTGGTTGATGGCGCTGTCCCTGCATTCTGCATTGAAGAAGGCAAAAAACTACCAGACAATACAGTCATGACTTATGAAAAATATGAAGCTAAACCGGGCCAGACCGTACCTGTTATAGGCTCATTTGACAGGTATCTTCCCATGACAGTGGCATATGAATGGATGCTAAGAGAAGGAAATTATCATGACACGGACCGTTATGCAGTAACGCAAGTATACATGTGGGGCTGTATGTCAGGATATAAAGACAATTGGCCAGTAATGGAACAGGCCATGCAAAAGTTAGCAGAAGTCCTAAAGAAGCCTTATATCATGAATTATTATGAAGAATTGAAAGAGTATGTGATTGAGGGAGTAGCTGGGTATGAAGCAGCAAATAATTCTTCACTACCATCATGGAATGGTACTCAGCAAAAAATGACACTAAAAGATGGACATTATGAATTAACACTTGACATAAGTACATGTCCACAATTAAAAGATACCACATGGACATTTCCGGATTCTAGCTGGAATTACCAGATGTCATCAGATGGGAATAGCATAACATTTATATACAATGGTGTGCAGGAACCAACAGGAACCATTACATCTGCAGATATTGAGGGTATAGAAGCAACATATTATGCGTATATATTTTCACCTCCACCAGGAGAGCAGGTTCAATTAGGGCGATGGATGCCGGGTTTCAGCCAGCAATATAGAATTTTGGGTTAATCCCTATGCGCCGGGTACACCTGCAGGTAGCAGCAGCCTTGAAGTTTATCGCCATTCTGAAACTTTTGAGAGTAATTATAATATTGACCTGGAGAAATACTGTGCGGAAACGAATCAACCTTTGGAAGGAACAATCTTTAATGTATGGGAGGATTTTGATTTTTCGCAGATAAATGAGGGAGGATACACCGAAGGGGAACCGGACGGAACAACCGGTGAGGTGTATTTAAACTGTATGACACCTGAACCAGAATCAGATTATATCTGCGATACCATCACGACAGATACTAATGGACAGGCCAGCACAGTGATGCCCGCTTTTATAATTACAGCAAGACCTATTGCATGGGACATCCAGCTCCAGAGTGGATTGAGTGTGACCATGAGGGAGGGGAGGGAGAAGATAGTGAAGATTGCAACTGTGATGAAGAGAATGAACGCCTACGTGAGCAGTGGATGGCAGAGCAGGAGTTATGCGCTTCCACATGTGATTTTCATGTACAGAATGATGACGAGGAGAATCATGGCCAGGATACGGCTGCTATGGAGGCCATGTTGGCAGACAGGGATGAAACATATGAGAATTTTATCAACTTAGAATACAGCTACCAGCTGGAGGAAAAACAGCCAGAATCGGTTATGTACTTCATGGCCTACACAATGATGACCCTGAGATTGAGACGGTCATTTTAACATCGGCCCAGGCCGGTGGTGATGTCCGGTCCGGTACATATAAGGCCAATAATATGGTTGGACGGGTATTGAATCCTATCTATAACATGGCCATATCCAGGATGGAGGGCCTAAGGGCCTATACGTATCCTGTGCCAGATGGCCAGGACCTGGAGTTGGATGAACAGCGTAGCATAATCAGTATATTGAAAGAAGAGGAAGAAAAACCTCTTATTGAGATTGAGACACCAGTAGATAATATGGTTGATGGAACCGGAAATCAGGAGAATGGAGGTTCTGGAAGTAGTGCCAGGAAGGCAGCTCCGAAGATAACAGCGAGGAATCAGGGGAATCCGGAAGTGGCAGCCAGGGAGGCGGCTCCGAAGATAACAGTGAAGAATCCGGAAGTGGCAGCCAGGGAGGTGGCTCCGAGGATAATAGTGAGGAATCAGGAGATTCTGAGGGAACTGATACGGGAACACCAATGGCCAGTATAAGTTTACATGGTAAATCCTTGCTCTTGTCATCCATAGCTACACAGAGCAATGCGAAAAAAGAATCGGAAGAAGCCATAGAAACCCCGGATACGGATGAGGAAGAAGTAGAAGAATATGAAGCGTATGAGTATGTGAGAAATCCTTTGGAAGTATCCTATGAAATGGATATCAGCATGACCCAGACAGATGAACCAGAGGAAGAGGGGAATGGCATTACACGCTTCCTGCATTCCTTGTTTAGTGGGGATGATGATGGTGATAACATCATAGCAGCCCTGCCATCGTTTGTAGATGATGACCTGGACCCGATAGATGTATCCGGATATGGAGCATCAGGAACCATCCTTTATACATTTAAAGTGTGGGACCATCGGACCGAGGGGAGAATCCATATTAATAAAAGGGACCTGGAACTTTACAATACGGACCAGGATGAAGTTATGGTTTGACTCAGGGAGATGGGACCTCGAAGGGGCGGTGTATGGTTTGTTTGCCGGGCAGGACCTGTACCATCCGGATGGAAAGTCTGGAATCGTCTATAACCAGAATGACCTGGTAGCTGTGGCAACCACGGATAAAAGTGGTGATGCATCGTTCCTGGCCTTTACAGAGAAGCCGGGGACACGTCTGGATGATAATGGGAACATAAAGCCGCTGGAAGGTGTGACAGGACCGGAAAATTTGTACGATGGTTCATCCATTACATCCTCAGAGGAAGGATTTGGCACCATTACGTATCCGGATTATGTAGCGGCTAACGGTGACCAGTGGATTGGGCGGCCCCTGCTGATGGGGAATTACTATATTATGGAATTAAGCCGTTCTGAGGGATACGAGCTATCCGTAAATGGCAGTTCTATGTCAGAGACAAACCGGACCCAGGTCGGAACCACAATAAGGGAAGCAGGTCAGGCCCAGGTAGTAGGAGGATTGTCCGATTATAATGATATGAGTGCGGATGGTTCATGGAATGATTTCATTGTAGAGAATTATAAGACAGAAAAGGGGTATGATATCACAATAACTGGTTATCCAGAAGGGGCAAAGATATACAGGGTAGATATCGAAAACCGGACCGAAACCGTAAAGGTAGTTACCGGCAGCTCTTTACAGCCTAAAACGGATGGTCATGGTAACGTTGTGTATCAGACAGCCAAGGGAGGGGAGTATAAGATAGGACCGGATGGGAACCCCATCATAAAAACAGGCACAGCTACGGATAGCAGTTCGGATGAACAGGTACCTTACGGGGAAACCCTATATTACCGTTTCCGGACGGCTCCATATCCCAGTGGCAGCGCAACACCAGGGGATATGAGTAAGTGGGGCCAGGCCATTGATGGGAATTACCTAGCAGACCAGGTGAATGATATGCTGGGGCAGATTGGATATAAGACAGCTGCAGACACATCCCCTTGGGCCGAAATAGAACTGAATGGGGCAACGAATGCTCTTGCAGCCCAGGAAATCATGGATTGGTTCACAGCGCATAACTTCTTTGATTGTGGTGCCGTGGAATCCATTTATCAAAAAGATGGGGGATACCATGCAAGGCTGCTGTATGACTATTCCGCAGCCAGTGATACATATCCAGCAGTGTATGATTCCGTAAACCAGAAGCTGTATGTCCGTAAGGTGGCAGAAGTAGATGGTGGACCTGCCGGTGAGGTTGGGTATTGGATTGAGTACCAGAAAGGTGAATATAGCTTAAAGAGCAAGACTGTATCTATTAAGGAAAAACGGCAGGTTACAAACAGCATACCTTATGGTGATGACATAGCAGCATACATTGATGTGGTGTATCAACCGGTTTATGAGACATACCAGGCCGGAGAGGTATTGTTGGACCGCTCCGGAAATCCCATACCAGTGATGGAGCGTGTATATACGTATGAGGACCAGGAGCAGACGGTAGAACGTGAAAAATTGGTACCGTTGGATGCGGTTTATGATACACAGGCTGGTACTTATACAATCCATATTACCAATGCTATGGATTGGAGTGGGACAACAGATGCGGTGAGGACCATATACCGTATCGTGACGATAGAGAAAACCATTGAACATGATGGGGTGGAAATGCCCTATAACCAGTATATGACGGATGTTGTTGGTGCAGGAGTAAGCGCATATGCTTCCATGCCGGAATTGGATGAGGGCAGCTACATCAAGACACAGGCTTTGGTATATCCAGGCCAGAATGAACCTACACAGGACGGAGGAACGGGAGACAGGCCGGTCCAGGTGCTTCAAAGAGCCATCAAACAGTCCATCAAGGTGACAAAGGATATCTCCCAAGCGTCCTATGATGGGGTTAATACCTATGGAGCGGTCCACAATGACCCGTTGACGGTATTACTGGGCCTGTTTAATGGGGGAAGCAGTTCCCAAGGCACAAAGATATTGAATCAGTTAAGTTTAAGGCATACCTTAAGAGTAACCTGGAGGATATCTTTGTGGATGATGCTGGTACCATTGTCTCAGAGTACATTGGGACAGACGGATTCACAGAGGAAGTACAGAAGATTTACCTGCCCCCTAAGGATGGGAGCGGACATCGGCTGCTGGAGACAAAAGAGGATGGAACCTATAATTATACAAAATTCTTTGATGCCTTGTAATGCAGCAGACCGGAAAGTTGGAGGTACCCGGTAGAAGTGGTCAGGCAAGTTTGTCGATTGACTATTACGACATAGATAGTTACAAAAAAGAGATTCTTGCAGCAGAACCGGGATTAAACAGTGATGTGGCCTATGACCAGGCATTACAAAGGGCCTCCGAGGCCGCAGCGGCCTATTTGGATATCTTCGTGGGACTGGATGACCGTCTGGCCATTGCCTGGGAGAAGGATGCTGGTGGTGGAGCGGATAGTGACAGGACTACGCTGCAGTGCAATACCAAGAACGGGAAGGATGATTATTATAATAATTCCATCATGCTTCCATATGGGACCTACGTCATAGCAGAGCAGACACCGGCAGATATTGATAAGGAACTGGCAAACAGGCATTTTAATAAAGATTACCCAAAGGAAGTCACATTGCCCTTTGTTCCGGATATCAGTCAGGACGGGAACACTGGGGAAACGGATGTCAACTATCAGACAGGCAGCCCCTATTACCGATATGATAGCACAGATACCCCAGAGGAATTGATAAGAAAGTACAAGATACGCTTTAATGAGGAAACCCATATTATCCAGGCGCATGGCCAGGATGGTGATTACGAAGTGTTTAAATATGGCCTGGATAAGGAGGTACGGCCTGGACATAGCCTTACGTCCACGGAACCATATGAGGCAGCTTACATGGATGGACGGAATGAGGCAGTAAAAAGCTATTATGCCGGATATACATCCCAGAGTGAGGATGCCGGTACCATGGATGATGTGATATATGATGGATATGAGACAGACAGCGGCCAGATGGAGGTCAGGGATGGTGTGGCAACCATGGAAGGGATGCAGCTTGCCATTGACGGTAAGTTTGCCCCTATGTTGGTACCATGGACCGTACTGGCACCAGCGGTGGACCGGGTGAACCCGGATACCGGCAACGTGGAAACCTGATACCATCAGGAAGTGGAGCGGATTTTAACTTTGTGGCGTTTGCGCAGGAAGATTTTGAGGATACCTACTATAACACGAAGCTGCGGATTGAGAAACTGGATGCCGAGACAGGGGACAATATCATTCATGACGGTGCATTATTCAAGATATATGCAGCCAAGCGTGATGTAGAAAAGAACGGGACCAATACTGTCACTGGTACCGGTGATGTGCTGTATGGTGAGGCCGTGGATTGGAAAGGAACCCCGGTCCTGGATGCGGATGGAAATAAGATACTGTATCCAAGGTTGGTGAGGGCAATGGCAGCATGGATGACCTGCCTGTCCGCTGGATAAGGAGGGAATTCCACAATACGATGAAAGCCAACTTATCAGGCAGGAGGACCAGGATGGCAATGAAACCGGTATTTTTAGGGCATATTCCACTATCCGTGAGGTGGTTGTGGATGGCCAGGTTCAGAAAGTCCCGGTAGGATACATTGAAACTTATAAGCCATTAGGAGCTGGTGCATATGTATTGGTGGAGGTCCAGGCCCCGGAAGGTTATACAAAGAGTCGCCCTGTGGCATTTGAAATTTATGCGGATGATGTGACCTATTACCATGACCAGCGCAATCCGGATGGAACTACAGACGGATGGGAGCCTAAAACAGCAGCAAGGTATCAGTATGCGGTGCCTGTGGTAGGAGATACAAATAAATTCCAGACTGAGATAGTAAGCCAGATTGTGGTTGAGGATTATCCTTCCAGGATGGAAATCCATAAGGTGGAGGATGGTGATTCCATGGTAGGGAACCAGAATGTGCTGCAGAAAACGGATGCCCAGGGGCAGACGGAAGCAAGCGGAGGATTCGAGGGGGACATCATGGTGAATGATGAGGGTGACCTCCTCATGTACCGGGTACATGGCAGAAAGGAAAAGCTGGAGGAGCGTGGAGACGTAAGGGAAATTACCTATGACCCAGATACCAAAGACTGGTATGGTATGTAACGAAACCATTCGATGAATACTCTGAGCATATCGTAGAAGGGACGGAAAAGGCCCTTAAGGCCATGCCGGGAGTGAAGCTGCTGTACGAGCTGGATGGAACCTACACAGGGAAGGGAATCCGG
>ENA-OQDE01001262-OQDE01001262.1-human-gut-metagenome-genome-assembly--contig:-NODE-1262-length-10131-cov-3.684426_pt1 | contig 10131 bp, 8 predicted proteins | sample MGYA00242768_ERZ504595 | MGnify/ENA primary metagenome ERZ504595 (study PRJEB26092, sample SAMD00036307) | human gut metagenome | host: Homo sapiens | study: EMG produced TPA metagenomics assembly of...
ATGAGGGCAAGAAAAAGAAAGAACTTTTCCTGCGTTAGTTGATCACCACACCGCAAGGCAGCTGCCGCCTGTATTTTGCGGAGGGCAACCTCTGTTGTTCCCTGATCAGATGGAGCTGTGTATTCCGGAACGTATTCCTGCTGCGCTGCCGCCTGAGCCGCTGCTTCTGCTGCTGCCTGCGCTTCTGCCGCTGCCTGCGCTTCTGCCGCTGCCTGGGCCTCTGCTGCTGCCTGCGCGGCCGCTGCTTCCGCCGCTGCCTGCGCTTCTTTCTGTGCTTTCACATTGATTTCCTGCTCTTTTGTGCTCATCTCATCTCCGGATGCTTTGCTTACATATTTTACAAATCCAACCTCATCCTCAAAACAAAGCTCTGCTTCCTTCTTTATATCCTCAAAACCAAAGGAAGTCAACTCGATCACTCGTCCATCCGCCAACGTCAACTGTACACTATATCCGACATTGATTGCTTTATCCGTCTCCGCGGCAGGAGCTGCTGATGTGTCCGGTGTATAGAACAGCTCGACCATATCTCCGTTTTTCCAGACTTCCCCAGATTTCATCATGTTAGCCGGATATTCTGTCTGAGCTGTTGTCTTGACTGTGATTCCCGTAATATCTGCTCCTACACTGTTTTTCACCAGCACATCAAATGCTTCCGCTGACTCCACACCGATCTTCTGATACTCTTTTTTCTCTTTCGTTTCTTTCTGTGCTTCAGTCTTCACCTTTTCCTTTGGTTCCTCACTCTTTCCGCAAGCTGCCGCACTGATGCTCATACATGCGATCAACAGCATTGCCACTATCTTCTTTTTCATCGTTTTCTCCTTTTATTCCCATTTAATATCTTTTGATGCTACAATCTTTGCTTGTCCGCTGTTTTCTGTGATCACACTGATGTGAAACTCTCCCTGAGGCACACTTGTGCTTCAGATAAAGCTTATATCCGTTGCCTTTCCCATCCTCTGTGATCTTATAAAATGCCTGATAGGTTCTGGTCTCCTGAGTTGCCATGTCACGCACTGCAACATAAATGTCCGAATTATCTTCCAGATATTTCTCTTCAATCTTTCCTTCCACCGAAAGATAAGAACCCTCTTTTTTCGCCTCTATGGATGATTTTGTCTTCACCTCCGGCGCCATCCGATTCTCTGTTAACGCCCCTTCCATGATTGGAATCCTTTTTGCAAAATCCTGAATATTACGTTCTACTTTTTCAATCACCACATACTGCGGATGCAGTTCTTCTATCTGTGTAAGATTATACGGTACCAGTCTGGAAAAATATCCCTGTCCAATCTCATCCGCTACAAATGGAAGCAGACTCTCTCCAAACGAATCTCGGTACATCAGCATACTTCCGTCTTTCTGTGGGTTGTTCGTCTGTATCCAGGCATCCATATTGTCTTTCACTTCATTGACATAGTCAAAAGAGAACTCCTTGTCGTAAACATATTCCTCCTCCAACTCAAACCCGAACGGATACAACATCTCGTCAATATCACCGACATGACTCTTCTCCAGTTCATACGGAACATTTAAATACGTCTCGTGTTCCCGTCCCAGCTTCTCCATCAGAGCATTGTACGCAAGCACTGCTCCTTTGTTATTCCAGTGAGAATCTCGATGGAAATATAACACTTCCTCTTCATTCTGGAACAACTCTTTTACATCTATAAATTCTACTCCCCGCTCTGTCAAAAGCTCTGTCAGACGTTCCAGATTGCTCGTATCGCCTGGCTTGACGTAATACGGCATCGCCTCGTCATACAGTGTATTTTTATTCGGAATGACCATCAGAACGAACTGGCTTCCATTCTGCTGCACATAATTCTGCATCAGTGTGATGTTATGGATCACATTATACATTTCCCTTTCAGACAACAAATTTCTGCCTCTGTAGTCATTGACAGTTCCTCCAAAATAGAGCCAGTCATCCTTTCCCACAATCACCTGATCCGTTGCACCTGTCTGAAACACATTTCCCTTTAAAAGAGCATTGGCTGTCACAAAATATTGTCGGAATGCGAAATGATCTTCAAAATATTCTCCCGCTTCTTCAAGGTAATCCTGATTCCACGTTCCATCCTCTTTCCACTTCGGCCATTTTGCCAGTTCGGTATTCTCTGAAGTTGTCGTAGTCGGCCAGAATGTCATTCCTGCAAACGGAATGATCAGAATCACCCATACTAAAATGATATAGATCAAATATCTCTTCTTCATACTGCCAGCCTCCTAAAACCTGAAATAGATAAACGGGTTATAAGTACCGCTGGACAGACTCAGCATACTGAGCAAAAGAAGCAGCACACTTCCCACATAACTAAATGGAACAACGATTCGTTTTACGGCCGCTCCTCTTTCCATAAATGCGTGAATGCCCGGCAGGATCGGCATACATCCGAGAATTCCCACAAACAGCATCACCAGATAAAACGGATTCAGCCAGTAAACAGCCACCTGCATAGAAGCACTGTCGAAATTCCAGCCGGTAAACATGGTTCCTATCATCTGGATTCCCTGGCCAAATGTGTCTGCCCGAAACATCACAAATCCGATACACACAACAAGCATCGCATAAATATGTCTGAAAAATCCAGGAAGCTTCCGGATCGGAAGAAACTCTTCGATCAGAGAAAACACACCGTGCCAGATTCCCCACAAAACAAAAGTCCAGCTTGCTCCATGCCACAACCCTGTCGCTGAGAATACGACCATTTTATTGACACAAGTTCTGATCTTCCCTTTTCTGTTTCCCCCGAGAGATGTACAAATATTCTTTAAACCATGTGGAAAGAGAAATATGCCATCTTCTCCAGAACTCCTTGATGCTTGCTGAAATATAAGGATAGTTGAAGTTCTCCTGGAAATGAAATCCAAACATATGCCCCATTCCGATTGCCATATCACTGTATCCGCTGAAATCATAATAAATCTGAAGCATATAAGAAATCGCTCCGATCCATGCTGCCACGATGTTGATCTCCCCGATCTGAGAATTGAACACACCGTCCGCTGCAATTGCGACCGTATTTGAAATCAACACTTTCTTTGCCAGTCCTATCGTAAATCTCCGGAAGCCTTCTGCAATTTCCTGAACATCCGTTTTACGCGTTTCAATCTGCTTCTGAATATCGTGGTATTTTACGATCGGACCGGCGATCAGCTGTGGAAAAAATGAAACATACAGCATCACATTGAATACACTTTTCTGCGACTGTACTTCGTCTCTGTAGACATCAATCACATAGGAAAGCGCCTGGAACGTGAAAAATGAAATCCCAATCGGCAATGCAATTTCTGTCATTGGGATCTGTGTACCCGCAAGCTGATTGATCGTCCTTAGGATCATGTCTGTATATTTAAATACGACCAACAGCCCGATATTAATGACTACTGCGATCAACAGGGCTGCTTTTCGCAGCCCTGCATTTCTTGTATTCATCATTCTTCCAAAGAAGTAGTTCATTACGATGCTGAAAATCATCAGCAGCACATAGGCCGGTTCTCCATATGCATAAAACAATAAGCTCGCCAGGATCAGCAATACGTTTCTTGCCCGCAGCCCCGGCAGTATATAATACAACGCAAATACAACCGGGAAAAACACGCATAAAAATGTCATCGAACTAAAAACCATAAAATACCCTCGCTACCACTTATATTGCAGTACGGTATTTCCGACCGGCTGCATATAGAAATTGTATCTTCCTATTTCATCCTGTGCTTCCGGATCGCAAATGTAGGATGCTCCATTCATGCGGATAATCACCCATCCATGAGGACCGTACCCTCCTGCTGCCATTCCAACCTGTCCCTCTACATACTGCGCGTCATATCCAAGGCCTTTGGCAAGCTGATAAAATGCCGCCGCATACACAAAGCAGTTTCCTCTGTGCTGCTCAAATGCCATAATGGAATACCACTGATCTCTTGTATATCCTGCCGGAGGTGTTACATGAATCGGCAGAGTCTGATAACTGAGATTGTTCACGCACCACCAGTAGCACGCATTCAGATCCCTTCCAACCTGATTATAAATATTATTGACGTGCTTGTTTACTCTTGCAGCCGCACCTGATACCAGATTGTAGGACACAGCTCCGATTCCGATCTTTTGTCCCTGATAATTCGCATACACATGAGTGATAAACTTTCCGCCATCCTGATGTTTATCTGCAGAAATCGTTGCTGACCAGCTGCCATCTCGATTTCTTGTTCCCTGATACCAGACAATATCATCCTGCCCGCCAGTCTCACTCCATGTAGGAAATTCTACACTCTCTACATTTCCACTATTCGGATTGTACACGGTAACCTTCACAGTGGAGGCATCTATCGTCTCTACTGCAATATAATTTTTCGCACTGATGGATGCAGTTGTAGCTCCAACAAATCCCCGAATCCCATTTTCCATTGTTACATAGGCATGTACCTGATACGTGCCAAAGTGATTTTTATGATTTTTCACCTCGACATCTACAGAATATGTGCCATCTGAGTTTTTGTTCGCAGTATACCATTTGATATCACTCTGATCTCCTGCACACCAGACCGGAACTTCCACCTTGGAAACCCCTGCCGGCGCCAAAATATCGGAAATCTTTATGTTAAAAGTTCCCTTTTCTCCATCAATATTGCTCGCCTGCACGGAACTTGCGCCTGGCATGGCATCTACATTAAATGTTGTTCCTTTCAGGAAGATCATATCTCCGTTTGGCGCAACTGCATACGCATGAACATTATATTTTCCTGCTGTTTTATGATTCTTGATCTCAATATTTGCAGTACCGTTTTTTGCAGTGTACCAGACAATATCATCCTGTCCGCCAGTCTCACTCCAAACTGCAAAACAGATTTCCTTTGCTCCACCCGGAATCTCTGCATTTTTTATGGAAGCCTGATATCTCTTCTGTGTTCCATCTGTATCTTTGACACTCAGATCCCCCGCTTTAAACAGCATCTCACACGAGGTACTTCCTTCAAAATTCATATCTCCTGTGATATCCTTGAAATAATATGTGCAGTATAAGTTCCTGCATGATACTTGTGATTTTTAATGTTGACTTCTGCTTCATAGCTTCCATCACTCTGTCTCGAAGCTGTGTACCATTTAATATCGCTCTGATCCGCTGCACACCAGACCGGAACCAGGACTTCTCTTACGGCACTCGAATTCGTAATGCCAGATACCTTCACTGTGAAGGTTCCTTTATTGATATCCTTGGATGTGATCTCTACATTTCCGGCTTTCGGCGACTGCACAGAAAATGTGTTTGCCTGCAGTATGATCATTTTTCCTGCTTTGTTTTCTGCATAAACATGAACAATATATGTTCCCAGTGATTTATGGTTTTTCAGTTTTACTTCTGCTGTATAACTGCCGCCTTTCTTTTCACTTTCATACCAGACAATATCGTCCTGTCCGTTTTTTTCGCTCCAGACCGCATATTTAATGCTCTTAATCCCTCCTGGAACAGAAGCGTCTGACAGCGTCATTTTCCAGGAATCACCCTTTTCTTCTGCAGAATAGTTACCGGCGGTTTTGCTGACGCTCTTTTCTATACCTCCTACAAAAGACTGGATTCCATTTTCGTCTGTTACATAAGCATGAATCGAATAAGTTCCTTCATTATACTGATGATTCTTCAATTTCACATCCGCATAATACGTGCCGGATGCCGCCTTCTTTGCCTCATACCATACAAGATCGCTCTGATCCTTCTGACTCCATACCGGCACCATCACCTTCTGTACCCCACTGACCGCGGAAACTCCCTGCAATTCTACACGGAAGCTTTCATTTGAAGAAATCTCTCCCGCTGACATGTGTTCCATAGTCGGTGCCGAAATAGAAAATGAAGTCGCTTTTAAAAACTGTTGTTTTCCATCTTTGATGCCATATACGTGAACAGCATAATTTCCTGTGGACTTGTGATTTTTCACCGGCACAGAAACAGTCCATGTTCCATCCTCCTGCTTTACTCCGGCATACCAAACGATATCATCCTGTCCGTTCTGCTCGCTCCAGACAGGAAACTGTACTTTTGAAATCTCGCCCTCTACCCCGGATGCCGTGATCTGAACACTCTTTTCAGAAGCATTCACACTCGCTGTAATCTCCATCTGGCTGCTTCTGCTCTCAATCTCTGCTTCCTGCGTTTCTTCCGATACAGGAGCTGCCTCTTCCTTTGCAGCCTCTCTCACAACTGTTGTCTCCAGACGCTCCAGCTCAATCTCTTCTTCTCCTATAAATACAGATGGCTGAATATAATAATGAAGCTCTCCCTCTTTCTGTGGCTCCACATCAATTACGTACTTTTCAATATTCTGACCTGTGAAGTCATAAACCGGCACTGCTTCTTTTACCTCAGCAGCTTTCACATCCTGCTCAGATCCAATCCAAATCTTTCCTGTAAATTTGGTGAACTGATCTGCCATCTCTTTGTCAGGTGTAAAAACAATCCGGAAATTACCGGCTGCTTCGTCGGTCTGTTCCAATGATACATCGACTAAATCATTCACTTCTGTACCGACATCAGTGATTGCCGGCAGTTCTTCCTGACTTGTCTGTAAAACTGGCTCTTCTGCTGCCACTGCAGTCACAGGTGTCACTGTGCTCACTGTCAATGCTGTTGACAACAGAATCGCCAAAACACTTTTCCTTTTCATTTGTATCCTCCTTCCCCGCTTTATCTTCTATCTTTGAATTCTCGGCGGTATCTTCTCCTCCACAGTACATTTTACCCCCCCCCCCGTATAATTTTGTCAATTCCCAGGTTTCACCATTTCACGAGATCTTTACCCTACTTTGCAATTGTTACTGCTTCCGTCCATCTCCGACTATATATTCTCGTTTTACCTTATATATTTCGCCCTTTTATTTGTAAAAAAAGAGAATGTCCTGAATCATGTTTTTCAGAACATTCTCTCTTTTTTACAGCAAGTGCACCGGCTGCCAACTCATGATGGAACACTTGATGATTCCTTACGATTACTCCTGTGCAAAAGGAACCCACGGACAGCGTTTTGCAATTTCCTGATTATATGCTTCCAGATTTTTCATCTGTTCTGCAATATGAGGCACATTCATCCGTTCCACAAGAACCTGAATTGTCTCTTTTCCTTCCTCAGCCAGTTCTTTACGTCTTTCTTCCGTAGGAATTGACGGTGTACTCATGTGGTCTTTCGGATCTCCAAAATAATATCCGATCGAACCACTTTGATATGCCAATGCGAATACATCATCAAACTCCGCACAGCTCTGCTTCTCCTGATGCTCATATTTTGTAGTCAGCGGTACATCTTCCAATCTGCCCAGCATATCATAAGCGCCCACCGTAATTGCATGGAATGTATCTGCAGATTTAAAAACATCCTGTCCATTTCTCATCAGCTGCATGATCATATCCATATACAGGATCGGAGTTCCTGTTTTATCCATAAAATCTCTTACCATCGGACTCACTGTCATATGTGCCGGACCATGTGCACTGATATAAATCTGTCTTTTAAATCCCTGGCGTAAAAGACTTTCCGCAATTCCTGTCAGATAACGAATTCCTTCCTGAATGCTGACCTGAACCGTTCCTCTTCCACTTGCAGTCGCTCCTGCATAAAAATATGGAAGGCCAGTTAATACAAGTCCGTCACATGCCTCCGCCATTTTAAGTGCAAACGCTTCACTGACTACGGTTTCCGAATCCAGAGGAAATCCCCCGTGCATTTCCACAGTTCCGACCGGAACGATCACAATATCATTTCGTGTAAGATATTCTTCCACTTCATCATTCAACATCTTCGGTATAATTCTTGTTCTCATTTTTCACCTTTCCTCTTATAACTGAAATATCTTTTTGGCATTCTCAAAACAAATTTTTCTGTAGGCCTGTACAGATAATTTTCCTTCCTGATACTGTCTGTCCAGCCATTCTCCCAATGGAAATACCATATCTGTATTTACCATATCGGTGCCAAACATCAGACGATCCTGAAATTCTTCCAAAAATTGTAAACCAAACTTTTCATCTCTCATAATAGCACATCCGCCACTGTTTGCAGACAGATCCGCATATAAATTTTTATAATTTCTCATAAGACAGACCAATCTGCCGCCTTCCTTGACAGGACCTTTTCCCCATTCCATTCGAGATTTCAGATCCGGCTTCGCATCCTGACTGATTTCATGCCAGAACGGCTGACTGTGTCCTATAAATTTAATCCGGGATATGTTTCTAAAGCTTCTTCCAACATCGGCAGTCCCGGTTCATCGACAATGCCATATTCATATCCCTCCTGCGGACTCATATGAAACAGGATTGGCATTCCCAGTTTTTCCGCCGCCTGAAATACAGCCTGAACAAAAGGATGGTTTATTTTTCTACAGATCATAAACTCACCAATTCCTACAGCTCCCTGCCTTTGATATTCCCTGAGCCTCTCTTCAATGGTTTCTTCACAATTTTCATCCAGATTACACATCCATACATATTTTTCAGGAAATCTTCTGGCCAGTTCTCTGCATTTCTGGTTTCCGGAGACAGAAGCCATTGCTCCTTCTGTCTCTCCGGATGACATGACAATCGCTTTTTCAATCTGAAGCTCCTCTAAATGAGCAAGCATTTCTTCGCCTGTTGATATCTTGAATTTTTCTGTTCCCGGAACCGGATCTAGCGCTGCATGTAAATGAATATCTATTTTTTTCATAGCATACTCAGCCTCATTTTCTGTACTTTATTTTGCCTTTAATTCTGCATACATCTGTTCTGTAGTCTCTTTATTCAAATTAAAGATCAGCCCTACTCCAATCAACTCTAAAGCGCAAGTTACCACTGGAATGATATTGACCAGGAAATAAATTCCATTCACTGCTTCCGCTGTCTGTACTACATTGGAACCGGAAACAAATCCGATTGCTGCTAATCCGAAAGAAACTCCTGTAGAGGCAATGGTCGAACCTATTTTTCTACTAAATGTATATAAAGAATACATAGAACCATCGCTTCTTTCATTAAATTTCCATTCGCTGTAATCCAGACAGTCTGTAACAAGCGCCCAGATCAACATTGTAAATACCGTCTGTCCAATCGTTCCCAATACAACCAATGCCGAATACACATATACATTTTTGATTTCCATGACAACCGGAATGACACTAAAGATCGTACTGGAAATAATGGCTGCCATCAAGGTTGCTTTTTTTCCGAACTTCGCTACCAGCTTCGGAACCAATGGGAAACAGATCACCAGAATCGGAATGGTTGCAAGACTGATAATAGACATGACATCTGTTCTTGCATAGTACTCTTTAAAAATGTAGCTTCTTACCTGGTTTGATCCGGTAATAAAGAGCATACTTCCTAATGTTGCTACCATAACCCCGATCAATGGTCTGTTATGTACAGTTGCTTTTAATACTTTTCCATAATTAAATTTCTCTGCTTTTTCAGCATTCTGTCGAATACGCTCCTGTGTCAAATTGAGCAGAACAAAATAGCTGATAATACTTAAAACACCGAAGACAACTGCGATCAAAGTAAAACGCCCCGGAAGAATATTGCTCTGCTTGTCAAAGCAGACAACCGGAACGATGGAAGTCCTACGATTCCCACGATTGTTCCACCGATACTTCTTGCTCTGGAAGCTTACTTCTCTGAATCGGATCATCACTTACGACACTGGCCATCGCACCAAATGGCATAGAAGTTCCTGTATAGCTCATTCCATACAGAACATATGCAAATGCTACATAAGCATGAAGTGCAATACCTTCCAACGGAACATTTAAAAAGCAAAGCACACCGGATAACGCCAGTGGAATCATAAAAATCTTGATCCATGGTTTGAATTTATCTCCGGACTTCCAATCATCCAACGATCTGGGAAAGATCCCATAATCGGATCATTGATTGCATCCCATAATCTGGCTACTAAAAATAACGTTCCCATCCATCCTGCACTGATTCCCAATACATTGGTACAAAAAATTAGAAAGTATGCATCTACAAATAAATTTACAAAGCTGCCTGCCATGTCCCCAAATACATACCCTATTTCATCCTTCACTCCGAAGGGGCGAATTTGTTTTTCTCCATCCTGCTCATCCTCTTTCTTTTCTTTCAATTCACGTGATTT
>ENA-OQDE01001263-OQDE01001263.1-human-gut-metagenome-genome-assembly--contig:-NODE-1263-length-10131-cov-3.659536_pt1 | contig 10131 bp, 10 predicted proteins | sample MGYA00242768_ERZ504595 | MGnify/ENA primary metagenome ERZ504595 (study PRJEB26092, sample SAMD00036307) | human gut metagenome | host: Homo sapiens | study: EMG produced TPA metagenomics assembly of...
CGCCGCACACCCCGGTGCCGCATCTTCCGGTACTCAGGCGTACCGCGTATGCGACGGATCCCGACGGGCGGCCGGGAGTGCGAGGTTGGTCTCATCGACGGTTGCCGGTACGTCCGATCCGTGGGCGGCGATGCCCGCCGCGGGCGCTGCCGGTGCGATTTCCCCCATGTCCCCGGATGCCTCCTCGGGCGCATCGGCCGGTGCGGGCGAGAACATGAATCCCAATGTGGACGACCCTGCGCTTGCGGCGCCGGACGCCCCGTACCAACTGCCCGACCTGAACATGCTGTCGCACGGCCAGCCTCATGCCGTACGCACGCCGGCCAATGACCGCGTGATCCGCGCGTTGACCTCCACGTTCCAGCAGTTCAACGTCGACGCGAAAGTCGTCGCTTCCTGCGCGGCCCGTCCGTCACCCAGTACGAGGTCGAGCTCGGCGCGGGCGTCAAGGTCGAGAAGGTCACGAACCTGCAGCGCAACATCGCCTACGCGGTGGCCAGCTCCGATGTGCGCATCCTCTCGCCGATCCCCGGAAAATCGGCGATCGGCATCGAAATCCCGAACGATGACCGCGAGATCGTCCACCTCGGTGACGTGCTGCGCTCCGACAAGGCGATGAACGACCCGAACCCCATGCTCGCCGGCGTCGGCAAGGACGTGGAGGGCCATTTCGTCACCGCCGACCTGACCAAGATGCCGCACCTGCTGGTGGCGGGCGCCACCGGCTCCGGAAAGTCGAGCTTCATCAATTCGATGCTCATGTCGATCATCATGCGTTCCACGCCCGAGCAGGTGCGCCTGATCATGGTCGATCCCAAGCGCGTGGAGTTGAGCGCGTATGCGGGCATCCCGCACCTGCTCACACCGATCATCACCGATCCGAAGAAGGCCGCACAGGCGCTCGAATGGGTGGTCAAGGAGATGGACGCACGCTACGACGACCTGCAGTTCTTCGGATTCCGCCACGTCAAGGACTTCAACGAAGCCGTGCGCGCGGGCAAGGTGCATGCGCCAGCCGGTTCGAACCGCAAGGTCGCCCCGTACCCGTACCTGCTCGTCGTCGTAGACGAGATGGCCGACCTGATGATGGTCGCCAAGAACGACGTCGAAAGCTCGATCCAGCGCATCACACAGCTGGCGCGTGCCGCGGGCGTGCACCTGGTGCTCGCCACGCAGCGCCCGTCGGTCGACGTGGTCACCGGCCTGATCAAGCGAACATCCCGTCCCGACTGGCATTCGCCACATCCTCCGCCACCGATTCGCGAGTCATCCTCGATTCGGTGGGCGCCGAGACGCTGATCGGCCAGGGCGACGCCCTGTTCCTGCCTATGGGCTCGATGAAACCCATCCGCGTGCAGGGATCGTGGGTGAACGAGTCCGAGATCCGCAAGGCCGTCGAGTTCGTGCGCACACAGCGCAAGCCGCACTACCGCGAGGATATCGAGCAGATGGCGCAGGAGGCCGAGAAGAAGGCCGTCGAGCCGGATGAGGACATCGGCGACGATATGGACGTGTTGCTGCAGGCGGCCGAGCTGGTGGTCACCACGCAGTTTGGTTCCACATCGATGCTGCAGCGCAAGCTGCGCGTCGGCTTCGCCAAGGCCGGCCGACTCATGGATTTGCTGGAGTCGCGTGGCGTTGTCGGCCCGTCCGAAGGCTCGAAGGCCCGTCAGGTGCTCGTCCAGCCCCAGGATCTGCCTGCGGTGCTCGCGTTCATTCGTGGCGAGACCGATGCGATGCAGGCCTCTGCGCCCGCCGCGGCCGCGCAGCAGGGCGAATTGGCGTAGTGGGTGCCAAGTCGGCCTGACCGGCAGGCCTGACCCGGCCATGATGCAGCCATATCTGACGGGATTCCCAGAGAACTCGAACCGCATATTCATCCAAGGTAGGAGTGTGGGGGTATCGTGAACACTATGGAAAACGATATGCAAAACGATACAACGGAACGCTCGGCGACCGCCAAGAAGTCGCTGCTGGACGGCTGGAACGCACCGCCGAACCTCGTCACGTATTCGCGCATCGTGCTGGTCGTGATATTCCTCGGCCTGTACATCGCCGCAGGCTCGTGGGGCGAGAACAACATCCCCATGCGATGGGCCGCGGCCGTGCTGTTCATCGTCGCCGCGTCCACCGACAAGGTGGACGGGTGGATGGCCCGCAAGTACAACCAGGTCACCGAACTCGGCAAGCTGATGGATCCCATAGCCGACAAGCTGCTCACCTGCGCCACTCTGATCGTGGCCGCGGTGTTCGGCGAGCTCGGTCCCGTCTGGCTCGGCTGGATCATCGTCGCGCTGTTTCTGCTGCGTGAGGTGGGCATCACCGTCATGCGCTTCTTCGTCATCGACAAGGGCGGCAAGGTGATCGCCGCCGCCTGGCCGGGCAAGCTCAAGACGCTGTTCCAGTGCATCGGCCTGTCGATGCTGCTGCTGCCCGTGTGGGTGTTCAATCCGGCCCAGACCGCGCCGGTGTGGATGACGGGATATTACACGCTGACGTACGCCCTGATATACATCGCGCTGATGCTGTGCCTGTATTCGGGGGCGATATATCTGATCAACACGTTCGGGAGCCGCAAGGACTGAGCGAGTGGACGCCGTCGTGCCTGCGCACGGCGGCGTTTTTGTTTGATGGCGTTTGATGGAGGGGGATTGCGATGAATGATGCCGATTCGTGCCGTTGCGACGACATGGCCGCGCGGATTCTGCGGTTTTGCGAGGCGCATGACGTGAAGATAGTTGCGGCGGAGTCGTTGACCGGCGGGCTGCTGGCCGATGCGTTCGTGCGCGTGCCGGGCGCATCCCGCGTGTTTCTCGGGTCGGCGGTCACCTACGACATTCGTGCCAAGCGTCGATTCTGGGGGTCGACCGCGGTTTGTTGGAACGCGAAGGGGCCGTGCATCCCGAAGTGGCCCGACAGATGGCGGCGTCGGTCGCCGGGCTGTACGGGCAGCCCGAATACGCTGACCGTGTCATCGGATTGTCGACCACCGGCGTGGCGGGGCCCGGACCGGATGGAGACAAGCCCGCGGGACTGGTGTATGTGGGAGTGCGGATTCCAGCCGCCATAAGCCTGACGGCGTGCCGTCCGTGACCGCCCACGAGCTTCATCTGACGGGTGGGCGCGAGGAGGTCCGTCGCGGTGCCGTATTCAGCCTTGTGCAAATCGTGAGCCATTTCACAGGAGATATGCAGGAATAAACCGCCGCCGGCGGTGTTGAACACAGTGGAAGCACTTGGACGATATGAAAGGAGGGTCTCATGGAAACGATGACCCGAACGGGCGAGCGGATGGAAACGGCTGGCATCCCCGTCAAGCAGGTGCAGCCGGGTACGGCCAGGATGCGTGATCTCACGCCGGCGCAGCGGCGTGCCGTGTTGTTCGCCCAGCAGCAGGTGCTGCGGGTGCGTGCGGCGAAGAAGGCCAAGGATGAACGGCAGGCGGAACTGAATCGTATGCGTATGGAGGAGGATTCCTTCGAACCGCGTCAGCGCGCGGTCTCGCGTGGCGTCGAGCGTTGCCCGAGGGAAAGGATGTGTCGCTGCGCGAGGCCATCGGCCATGTGCTGCGCGATCTTCGCACCCGCGACAACAAGACGTTGCGTGAAGTGAGTGAGAAGGCCGGCGTGTCGCTGGGCTATCTGTCCGAGGTGGAGCGCGGCAGAAGGAGGCAAGCTCCGAACTGCTGAGCTCCATCGCGGGATCACTGGGTGTAAGCACCGCGCAGATGCTGCGGCTCGTCGCCGATTATCTGGATTCGATCGGCGAATAGCGATTTGCGGCGCCGGATGCCGCGTGCATATGCATATCGTCGTATCGTGTGCATGAGAGGAACCGTCCGCATGGGCTTGAGGCCCGGCGGGCGGTTTCGTCGTGTTCGGGGGTGTGGCGTCGATTGGTATGCCGGCATTCGCGGCGGCGGGGCCGGGTTAGACTGGGAGACATGCGAGAACGGGAATTCTGGGAACTGGTGGATGAGGTGTTCGGTCATGGGTATGGCCGGAGCCTGGTCCAGGATCAGCATCTTGACGCGCTCGCGGGACTTACCGCGGCGCAGGCGCTGTCTGCGGGGGAGCAGCCGCGCGTGGTATGGAACGTGCTGTGCGACCATATGGACGTTCCCGATCCCCAGCGTTGGGGCTCCGATCACAACGCGCCTCCGATGCCGGTCCGCTGACGAGACACGCGGAACGTGTGATATCGAACAGGTGTTCGCCTATTGGGGTATAGTTATCCACAGTGCACGATGATATGACGTAGTGCGCCGCACGGTTCGACACGCCGACGAATTCCTTGCGACAGTAAGGGGGAGTCGGTGCGGATCGATGGATGCCGGGGAGCCTTCGACCACATTGGCCGGATTCGTTTGCGCCGGGGTTCGTATGTTCCGTACGGTTGATGCATGTGGCATATGGCGCATATGGATGACAACGTAAGGAGATTGACATGGCACAGCGTACGACCTCGAAAGGTGGGGCGGGCAAGGCCGCGTCGAAGGCCTCTGTTCGTGAGGCCGCAAGCAATGGGCCGGTGGGGACGGCATCGATCCCCGACGCAAGGCGGCTTTGGACTCCGCTCTGGAGCAAGTGGAGAAAAGCTTCGGCAAGGGATCCGCGATGCGCTTGGGCGACAAGCCCGAGCAGAACGTCGAGGTGATTCCCACCGGATCGCTGGCGTTGGATCTGGCCCTGGGTATCGGCGGTCTGCCGAAGGGGCGCATCGTCGAGATCTATGGCCCTGAATCGTCCGGCAAGACAACGCTGGCGCTACATGTGGTCGCCAATGCACAGAAGAACGGCGGGGTGGCGGCATTCATCGATGCCGAGCACGCGCTGGATCCGGTCTATGCCCGGCATCTGGGTGTCGACACCGATTCCCTGATCGTCTCGCAGCCGGACAACGGCGAGCAGGCGCTGGAGATCGCGGACATGCTCATCCGGTCGGGTGCCCTTGACGTCATCGTCATCGATTCGGTCGCGGCCCTGGTTCCCAAGGCGGAGATCGAAGGCGATATGGGTGACAGCCATGTCGGTCTGCAGGCCCGTCTGATGAGCCAGGCGCTCAGGAAGATGACCGGCGCTCTGGCACAGGCCGGCACCACGGCCATCTTCATCAACCAGCTGCGAGAGAAGATCGGCGTGTTCTTTGGCAACCCCGAAACCACGACCGGTGGCAAGGCGCTGAAATTCTATGCGTCGGTGCGTCTGGATATCCGCCGCATCCAGACCATCAAGAACGGCGAGGAGGCCGTGGGCAACCGCACCAAGGTCAAGGTCGTCAAGAACAAGATGGCTCCGCCGTTCAAGTCCGCCGAGTTCGATGTGCTGTATGGCGAGGGCATCTCCAAGGAGGGATCCGTCCTGGACATGGCATTGCAGTGCAACGTGGTCAAGAAGTCCGGCTCATGGTTCACGTATGACGGGGACCAGCTCGGCCAGGGCCGTGAGAACGTGCGCAAGTTCCTCAAGGACAATCCGCAGATCACCGAGGAGGTCGGCAACAAGGTCAAGGCGGAATTCGGCCTCATCGAAGTGCCCGATCAGCTGGCCGACGGTGAGTCCGCGACGGACGGGGATGCCCCTGAAACGGCGCCGGAGGATGGCGCGCCCGCTGCCGCCGCATCGCCTGCCGCATGATCAGCGCAGAAGCGTTCCTCGCCGCTCATGGAACATGTGAGACGCCGGTTGTCGAACCGGGCGTCGACTCCCCGCGACGCGGAACATGGTCACATGGGAACCGCCCGGCTCGGCGCTCCGCGCGGAGCATGTCGCGGCCTGGGCGGGAGCCGGAGGATCCCTGCGATGTCGATGCGTGTCGGGAGTCCGCATTGCGCCTGCTGGATGCGGCGGATCGTCCATCGGGCGCCCTGCGAGACCGCCTGATCGACAAAGGGTATGACGATGAGACGGTCGCCGCAGTGGTCGACAGGCTGATCGAGGTTGGTCTGGTCGATGATGAGTCGTACGCGCAATCTGCCGTGCGCTACTGCGTCGGCCGTCTGATGGGATACCGCGGTGCGGTTATGGAACTGGCTCGCAAGGGGGTCGACCGTCCGCTGGCGGAGCGGGTCTGCGACGAGGCCCGCATGAGCGGTGTCTTCGAGGACGCCGCATGGGAGTTGGGGCGGCGCAGCGCCGCCAAGACACAGGGCATGGACCGAAAGTGCGCAAGCGCCGGTTCTGGTCCTCGGGCGGGCGCAAGGGGCACGACGCCGAAACCTGCGTGCCGTAGCCCATGAGCTATTTGATTAGAATGAACTATCTCAATGAACTATCTCTTAGATGAGATACAGCGCGGGGCAAGCGGGGGAGATGCCCCGGTGGCTTGGCGGGGTGGCGGGTTGCCGGCCCGGTGGTTTGTCGATCCGGTGGTCTTACCGCATTGCCGGCGTGAGAACACCCTCCGACGCTTCGCGCCATCTCCCGCCAGCGGGAGGGAACGGGGCTGCCGGCATTGCGTTGTTTCGTTCGCGCGCCCTCATATTGGTGGGAGGAATGTGTTGGCGGGAGGTATGCGGATTCGGGGGGGGTAAAGAAAAGCGAGACCCCCGATACCCCGGGTTCTGTCGCGTGTCGCCACGCGGATGGCCATCCATCTCGACCTGACGTTGCCGCCAGGCTCTAGCGGCCTACCCGAAGACACGGGCGAGCAGCCCTTGCCGTCTTCTGCTTGGCCTTGCTCCCGATGAGGCTTGCCATGCGACCGACTGTTACCAGCGGACCGGTGGTCTCTTACACCGCCGTTTCACCCTTACCCGCTTGCGCGGGCGGTCTGTTCTCTGCTGCGCTATCTCTCAGGTCACCCTGGGCGGACGTTATCCGCATCGTGCTCTGCGGAGCCCGGAAGTTCCTCAGCCTTGCCAAATGAATGACGCGGCCGCGGCCATCTGGGGGGTCTCGAATCAGCTACTATACGGCAGGCCAGGGATTTTACGCAGGAGAATCAGGGTTGGCCGGCGCACCGGGCGAGACGATGAACGCCGAATGCCGAATTGCTGTCGGTGGGGGTGCTCATCCTCCCGCTGGCGGGAGGTGGCGCGTGGCGCCGGCGGGTGGTGACCACCCCACAGTCGGCCGCCGACAGGATGCCGCAGATCCGCAGCCGCATCGCTCATGGATCACAGGATCGAATCGTGGCTCGACTGGCACAGGCACCTCCCGAACATTCCATACCGTTATGTCGCTGGCCTTGCTTGCATGCTCGATTCTGCCCGAATGGTCTTATACCGTCAGCATTGCCTTGCGGGCAAGCTTGTCGTGCCAGCGTTCGGTGACGACGAAGTACACGGACCACACGACCTCTATGACGACCATCCAGAGCAAGACCTCCATTGATGTGATGCTGCGGCTCAGCGCCAGCAATACCAGCAGCGCAACGATCTGTGTCGCCAGACCAAAAAGTATAACAGTTTCCTTCAAGGAAAGTAAGCCGCACAGTATAAGCACAGCAACGTTACGGGAACCTGTGAAAAAAGAAACGTATTTCTCTGGGCGAGTTCCCCGCCGTTTACCCTCTGTTCGGCTACAATGAAACTTACCCGGGTGGTGATGACGCCATTCGGCACACATATAGCGGGTGACACCGCTTGAGTATAGGGAGGTCCACATGGAAATCGTCGTTACCGGACGTCATACGCAAGTCAAGCAGAAGTTCCGTGATGTCGTCGAAAGCAAGATGAATCGTGTGACCGCTATCGCGCCGGATGCGCAACGAGCTCAGATCGTGCTGACGCATGAGGGGAATCCGCGTCAGGCCGACACCGCGAAGCGTGTGGAGATCACCGTGATCGCAGGCAGCACCGTGGTGCGCGCCGAGGCTTCCAGCACCGATGAGTTCAGTGCTCTGGACATGGCGCTCGACAAGCTGACGCTGCGCCTGCGCCGCACCCGTGACCGCCGCAAGGATCATCGCCGCGGGTACATCAACCCGACGCCCGTCGATCTGGGAGCGGTCGCTCCGCCGGAACCGGAAGAGGAGCCGGAGCCGGAAGAGCCGAACAACAGCCCCGAAGCCGCCGTCGCCTCCGACCTCGGTCCGGGCGAGTCGGTGGAGGTCCAGGTCGGTGACACGCCGATCGTGATTCGCCGCAAGCTGCACATCGCCGAGCCTATGAGCATCGACGAGGCGCTGTACGAGATGGAACTGATCGGACACGACTTCTTCCTGTTCGTCAACAAGGAGACCGGCCGCCCGTCCGTCGTTTACCACCGCCACGGTTGGAGCTACGGCGTGTTCGAGATCGACACCCCGGAGAACATCAAGAACAAGTAAGTGTTCCGCCACGTGATACATGGCCTGCCCGGCATATCTAGGCAGGCCATATTTGCGTGTCGGCACACGACGAAACAAGTATCGATGGGCGTGTCCAGCGGGTCGGAACGGCAAAAATCCGAGTGTTCGCATATCATGGATGGAGTTTGTGCCTGATGTCGGGCATCAGGCTATGCTCGTTGACGTACGAAAGCTTAAACAGGGAGCGAATGTGGTAGATATCGTTGACAAAGCCCTCCGCATGGGAGAAGGGCACCAGCTCAAGAAACTGGAGAACGTGGCCAAGGCCGTGAATGCCCTTGAGGACGAGATTTCCGCTCTGTCCGACGAGGAACTCAAAGGCCAGACCGCCAAGTTCAAGCAGCGACTGGACAACGGTGAGAACCTTGACAAGTTGATGCCCGAAGCGTTCGCCACCGTCCGTGAGGTGTCGAAGCGCACTCTGGGACAGCGTCACTTCGATGTGCAGCTCATGGGTGGCGCGGCCCTGCACTGGGGCAATATCGCCGAAATGAAGACCGGTGAAGGCAAGACTCTGGTCGCGACGCTCCCGAGCTACCTGAACGCACTCGAAGGCAAGGGCGTGCACGTGGTCACGGTCAACGACTACCTGGCGAGCTACCAGAGCGAGCTGATGGGTCGTATCTACCGCTTCCTCGGCATGAACGTCGGCTGCATCATCACCGACCAGAAGCCGGCGGAGCGCCGCAAGCAGTACAACGCCGACATCACCTACGGCACCAACAACGAGTTCGGCTTCGACTACCTGCGCGACAACATGGCGTGGGAGAAGGCCGATCTGGTGCAGCGCGGCCACCATTACGCCATCGTCGATGAGGTCGACTCCATCCTCATCGATGAGGCCCGTACCCCTCTGATCATCTCCGGCCCGGCCGAGGGCGACGTGACCCGTTGGTACCGCCAGTTCGCGCGTCTCGTGCCGAAGCTGACCCGCGACGAGGACTATGAGGTCGACGAGAAGAAGAAGGTCGTCGGCGTGCTCGACCCGGGCATCACCAAGGTCGAGGACTTCCTCGGCATCGACAACCTGTACGAGCCGAGTAACACCGCACTCATCGGCTACCTCAACAACGCCATCAAGGCCAAGGAACTCTTCCTGCGTGACCGCGACTACGTCGTCACCCACGGCGAGGTTCTGATCGTCGACGAGCACACCGGCCGTATCCTGCCGGGCCGCCGTTACAACGAGGGTCTGCACCAGGCGCTGGAAGCCAAGGAGAACGTGGAGATCAAGGCCGAGAACCAGACCTTCGCCACGATCACCCTGCAGAACTACTTCCGCATGTACGACAAGCTTGCCGGCATGACCGGTACCGCCGAGACCGAGGCCGCCGAGTTCATGGGCACCTACAAGCTGGGCGTGCTGCCGATCCCGACGAACAAGCCGATGATCCGCAAGGACCAGGACGACCTCATCTTCCGCACCAAGAAGGAGAAGCTGGCCGCCATCGTCAAGGACGTCGCCAAGCGCCACGCCAAGGGCCAGCCGGTGCTGCTGGGTACCGCATCCGTCGAGTCCTCCGAGGTCGTCTCCTCGCTGCTCGACGTGGCGGGCATCGACCATCAGGTGCTCAACGCGAAGCAGCACGCCAGCGAGGCCAAGGTCGTCGCGGTCGCGGCCGCAAGGGCGCCGTCACCGTCGCCACCAATATGGCCGGTCGTGGTACCGATATCATGCTCGGCGGCAACGTCGAGTTCCTGGCCGACCAGAAGCTCAAGTCCGAGGGCTATTCCCCCGAGGACACGCCGGACGAGTACGAGAAGCGCTGGCCGGGCACCTTGGCCGAGGTCAAGGAGCAGGTCAAGGACGAGCATGAGGAGGTCGTCGAGCTTGGCGGTC
>ENA-OQDE01001264-OQDE01001264.1-human-gut-metagenome-genome-assembly--contig:-NODE-1264-length-10121-cov-2.516610_pt1 | contig 10121 bp, 6 predicted proteins | sample MGYA00242768_ERZ504595 | MGnify/ENA primary metagenome ERZ504595 (study PRJEB26092, sample SAMD00036307) | human gut metagenome | host: Homo sapiens | study: EMG produced TPA metagenomics assembly of...
TATGAAAAAAAGAATATTTTTCATACTTATTAATTATAGTAAAAAATTATCTGATCATACGATTCACAGGTTTATGAATAATAACCTATCATTCTGCAACTCCAGAACAAATGGATATGTAGACATTGTTAAACGTACAGAGTTGACATTGTCCAATGTTTCAATTTCGGAAGAACTATATGTAGGATCGTAAATTTTCACTGATTTAAATGTATTATCAAAATTAATGGTCACTTTCTCATTCCCACCAGAATACTTCTCATCCCAAACAACCAGCATAAACCGTCCTGTACTCTTTTGTAACAAAAGATAATGAACAGTAGCCGGTTTCATCGGTATCGAGAAAGTCAAAGTTTCTAAAGTTGTCTCCGCCTGTGGATTGTCAGCAAGAATAGACGTCAAATTATGCAAATAATGTGCAGCAACTTTTGGGGTACCATCTTGATTAAAAAAGCAAAGGCAGCATGATTTGTTTCATCACTATGAGTTTTCAACAAATAGATAGCCGTATATGCCCATCCTCTTTTAAATTGAGCTAAATACAAATTCATATACATACATCCTTGCATCTCCTCGGAGAGCATATCTTCCCCTTGTTGACCAACAGTGATACCCGTTTCTGTAGTAACCCTAGGTAAAGTCGCTAATTCTTCCTCCGTATAACCGGAGAAACCATTAACCCATGTAATACCATAATTTCCATACAGACCGTCTGCGTGAGAATCCGCAGACGGATCGGAAGCTCTCCAAGTCATATTATCATGTATACCGGGCCATGACGGATGCGATATATAATTATGGCAATTGGCATAATCTGCAAATTTAGTCCCGACCGGATACAACGATGAACTACCTTCTGGTATTTCCAGATATTGAAGTCCTACATTATCTGTTTCAGCTCCATTCTCACTAATATGAAACACTGGATACTTTTTCAGCACATCGTCTCCTTTGACTATCGAATATAAATCCCGCATTAAATCAGCAATGGGCGACCAAGTTCCACTGCTACCACCGGTAACTCCATTATAGACAACAGACCAATTATTAGGCTCATTAGGACCTTCAAAAGCTAGAAGAGCTCCGGCTTCTGCAAGTTTCCGCGTTTTCAATATTTTTTCAGTCAGACTTGCAGTTGTTAGATCTCCCCCGCTACTCGTGCCAATGCAAACTTTAGCTCCTGTCTCTTTATGCAAAGTTATAATATCATCCAACTCCTGATCTGCTCCATATCCTCCCCGAATCCACCGGGCTCCCAAATAGTTTATAAAATCAATTGTCTGATATAAATACTCCCCTCTTGACACAATGGAAGAATTTACTCCAATGCTATTCAAGAAATCATTTGCACTTTTAGCACTAACCGTCTCTTTCACCAAAATATGATCATATTCCAACGGTTCTGTTTCACATGATAATAACAAAGGAAACATTAATATATAGAAGAAGTTTTTCATATAATATAAATTTAAAATTCAAAACCAAACTATTCTATCGGAGCCCCATATACCTCTATTTCAGATAAGAAAGCATACTGATTAGGTCCTTTTGTCGCTGTATATCTAAAATAACGAGCTTCCGGTAAAAGAACCATTGTATATGTTTGCCCTGCATCTTTTTGCGAATCAAAAGCAAATGTTCCCATGTCGGACCAATTATTTCCATCCAGACTCACCTCAAATTTATGTTCTGTCTGTCCTCCATTATTACCTTGTCTTCTGTAGCATACAAAACTACTAATAACATATTCTCGTCCCATGTCGACAATAAACCAGTGCGGATAGCCAGGTTGAGCCTTGTCCCATTGAGAATGCCAAAAAGTAGTAAGGTTTCCGTCTATTGCAGCCTGTGCTAAACCTGCTATAGGAGAATCACTCCATTCCGCTTCTTTAGGTTCTTCACTATCACATCCAACAATACTCCATCCTGAATGATCTAACTTTGCAGCCTGTATAAGCTTCAATCGTAATGTATAAGACGCATCCCCTGAAATGCCTTTAGCATTCAAAGTAACATCATAGATTCCCAAATCATCATATACATGTTCCGGATTAAGTTCTGTAGAAGTTGTTCCGTCTCCAAAATCCCATAACACAGAAGTTACATATTTAGCAGTACTGTTGAATTTCACTTTAGTACCATCTAATGAGTATGTGAAACTTGCTTCCGGAATCATAATCCTTGTATCAATAACTACAATTGTAGTTCCTAAAGAATTATTTATTTCTTGATCAGCTTTTACTATCTGTACAGCAAAGGCGCACTTTTTTCCTCTATTGGCATTCAGAAATTCCAAGTCTACCGCTACAAAAAACGACTCATAATCTTTACCGGCGGCAATCTGAAGATTTGAAGGAATGGAATATTTATCAGAAGACAGAATCTCAACTCCATCCAGTAGAGTATTACCTGCAGCAATCAATGAAGTAATCGTATCTGGATATGCTTCTAAATTTACAGAAACATTATTATCACGATTTAATCCAGACCGATATACAGCTAGAGCTACATTAAAAGCATTATTTACCGGATCAATCTTAAAAGAATAAGTATTACCCGGCGTTGGAACTGCCGTGCTTGAAGATGGAATATCATTGATAACATAAATGCCATTAACTGCGGTTGGCAAATATATTTTTGAATCAGGATAATCCATTGATACTATTTCTTCATATCCACATGCTGTCATTACTACTCCACACAAGAACAGTAAGAAAGCTTTCTTGATATTTATATTAGCTCTTTTCATTTTTATTCTTTTTACTTTTATAAGTTCACTACATATTATTACCATAACGGATTTTGACTCCACCCAGCAATATCCAAATCTCCTTGTGGAATAGGATATAAATACATTTTAGGTTCAAAATTTCTTTTTTCTATTTCAATAGGAGTATACGAAGGCACTCCCCCCGATTCAAAATTTCAAGTCCACGAAGAGGTATATTAAGAACTCCCTTTCCCTTTTCATTGTCAGCAGCAATCATCCAGCGACGAGCATCCCACAGACGATGATCTTCAAAAGCCAGTTCTATTCTTCTTTCATGACGAATCTTCTGACGAACAGCATCCTGATCTAATCCATCTGGAAGTTCAGGCATCTTTATACCTTCGCGTTGACGTATCTTATTATAATATATTTTTATATCTGAATGTGCCGGCTGGTATTCATTTAAAGCCTCAATATAATTCAAATAAACCTCAGCCAAACGGATAAGAACCCATGTATGTACACTAGTACGACCTTCCAGCAAATTTAACTCCGGATCAATATACTTCAGCAAATATTGTCCTGTTTTAGTAGCACGAGGGACTCCTTTACCATCTCGTCCGCCAGTCCAGCATTCCACCGGACGTCCGTTGAACTTTGTCATATTGCTCAGTATGGTAAAAGCCAAACGAGGATCTCTGCCTCTATAGGGATTTGCTGCATGATTTTTGTTGTTCCAGTCAAAAGCTGTTCCATCCAACATTTCATAATCATCCAACAGATTTAATGAAGGGGTATTCCCGCTATTACCCAAATCATATCCAACCGGATAATTAGCCTTCTCAAAATCATTACTGGCACCATCTCTACGCGCCAAAATTATTTCAGCATCTGTATATGAACGAAAAACTCCTTGATAATTATTTGATAAAGCATAACCGGCATCTGTCAAATCAATCACATTTTTTGCAGCATCAGCCGCTCTTTTCCACCGCTCTTTTCTATCTATTGGTTTTACTGAAATCAAATCCTTATTCGCATAACCCGAAGCCCATTTTTCGGGAGAATTAAATAAATCACTTGCTGCATAAAGCAATACTCTACTTTTTAAAGCAAGAACAGCCCCTCTTGTAGCACGTCCCAAATTTTCTTGTTCTGTATACTTAACCGGTAATCCCCAAGCAATGTCATCACATTCTTTTACTATAAAATTAACACAAGAATCCAGTGTATTACGCGGAAAGGAATCTCCTATTTCTACAGGACGAGTTATTACCGGTACTCCTCCATAGCGTTTTATCAATTCAAAATAAAAGTAAGCCCTAAGGAAACGAACCTCATACTTCCACCTCTTAATGTTATCTAGTCTGTTTTGGTATTGTTCATGTCCAATATCATCTGGATTCAAACGATACATCTCAAGATCTAAATTATCCGAATTGGCTAAAAAATGATTTACTAAATAAATTCCACGAAAATTATTCCACCATGAGCCACCATCCGGATTGTTTTTGGCATTCCATGATCCTACATTGAACATTTGTATACTAGATGTTTCAAGTGTATACTCTGCTTCATCTGAAGCTGAAGCCATCATTGCTCCATCAACACATCTAAATCCGGAAGGCAAATAATTATATATAGCTACAGCTCTGGATTGCGTATTATTATAGAGAGTTAAAACATCATCTTCTGTAAGAGAAAGCACTACTTCACGATCAAGAATGCTATCGCAGGCATTTACCAATAGAAGTAAAGCTGCGCCATACAATATAGTTTTCACTTTTTTCATTACTACCATTATTAAAAGTTACACTTTGCTATAATTGGATACTTAAACCAAAACTAATTGTTCTTAGAGCAGGATAACCACTCATTGTCTCCGGGTCTGTAAATCCATCCATATGATCAAGAGAAAATAAATTCGTTCCATTTGCAAATATCCTGACTTTTCCAAATTAATTTTTTCTGGAAAGCTGGAATGGCAATGTATATCCTATTTCCAAACTTCTTAACTTTAAGAAATTTCCATTTTTCTGCCAAAAAGAAGATGCCTGATAATTATTTAAATTATTCTCTGAAGACAATCGAGGATAAGTAGCTGTTTCTGCTGTTTCAGGTGTCCAACGGCCTAAAGCTATACTAGAGACCTTAGCATCATTTTGAAAAGCATGGTAATATTTCCCACCGCAATACACAGTACGATTAGCTGCTCCCTGAAAAAAGATATCCATATCAAAGCCTTTAAATGTTATTCCACCATGAAGACCCAGAGTTATTTGAGGCATTGAAGTATACCCAATTGGATAATAGTCATTCGAATCAATCTTTCCATCTTTATTTTGATCTTTATATTTTATATCTCCCGGACGTACATCTGTAAATGTTTGAGTAGGTGATTTCAATATATCATCTTCATCTTTAAAAAATCCTATGGCTTCCAAAACGAAAGGCTGCCCTACTATACGACCTGTTCCATACAAATATTCATTCTCTTGGATTGCTTCTGCATTATAAACAACTTTATTCTTTGCATACCAGAGACTGGTTTCTACAAAGTAAGTCAAATCTTTCTTACCTATCCCATTATAACGAATAGAAGTCTCAAGCCCCTTGTTGCCTACCTTACCGATGTTAATATCCGGGCGGGATATCCCTAAATAATCTGGAACTGTTCGATAAGGCTGTGAAAGAATATTTGAACGTTTTTGAATAAAATAGTCAAACGAAACATCAATCTTATTAACCAACGTAGCCTCAAAACCGACATTAAACTTCTTTTCTTTCTCCCATGTGACATCAGGATTGGCTAGTTTCCCCTGAACTAAACCATCCTGTACATTATTAGAGTTACCAAGATGATAGCCATATCCATCATAATATTGGTCGAACATATAGCGTATGCCTCCAATATTATCATTACCAACTATACCATAAGAAGCTCTCAACTTCAAATAATTCAGAATCGGATTTCCTTTTAGAAAAGCCTCATTAGATAATATCCATCCTAATGAACCTGCAGGGAAAAAACCAAAACGATGTCCTTTGGGAAAATTCTCCGTTCCATTGTAACCAAACGAAAATTCCCCAATATAGCGTTTGTCATATGAATAAGTCACACGTCCTCCCATAGCAATATTCTTGTAGGAAAGATCAGTTCCTGTCACAACATAATCATTATATGATCCTAAATATATAGCATCAATATTATGTAGTCCGTTAAACGTACGATTATAATTTAATGAAGCCTGCAGAGAATAATCTCTCCATTGTGAAGAACTAGATTCATCTCCAGCTAAAGAAGTATTCTGACCATAGGTCGTATAAATAATTTCATCGGCATTATCACGATCAACTGAATAACGAGCATATTGACGTGATTTCTTTGAATATGACTTAAAATAAGTATTAAAACCAACCGCACCATTAACACTCAATCCAGGAGTAATAAACCCCAAGTCACCTTTTAGTTGAAATATAGCCTGCAAAGATCTACCATTATAAGAAGTATAACCAGTCTGCATCAAATCACCCAAAGGATTTGAATACATAGAATTACCTCCATACATACCCGTTGATACATAAACGGGGAAAGCATTTGGAGCAATAGAAGACATCAAATCAAACATCCCTGAAGTATTTTCACTAGTCCCAGGATTAGTTTTATCTTCAATTGTTCCACCAAGAGTTACAGCTCCCTGCAATCGCTTTGACAATTTCACATCAATATTCGTACGAAAATTGTAACGGGTATATGTTCCATTCTTTGAGAAATCTGAAACATTTCCTGCTTTTCGATATAGCTCCTATCATCAAGAACATTGAGCAATACAAAATATCGAAAATATTCATTACTTCCACTCGCTGTAAAATTATAATTGGTTATAGGAGCAGCCTTCCTTAGAATAGTCCCGTACCAGTCCACATCCGGGTGAAAAATTGGGTCATTACCCGTTTTATAGGCTTCTAAGTCCATCGGTGTGTAAAATGGTGACTTTCCATCATTCACTAACGCCTCATTATATAATGTTGCATAATCATAAGCTCCTAAAAACTCTGGTAAACGAAGTGGCTGCTGAAAACCACTTTGAATGCTAAAATTAATCTTTATCTTATCACTAGTACCTCGTTTAGTAGTTATCAGTAAAACCCCATTTGCCCCCTTTGATCCATAAATTGCAGTAGCAGAAGCATCTTTCAATAAAGTTATTGATTCTATTTCTTGTGGAGTCAATTGCTGAAAATAAGCCTCTGTTGACTGAAAACCATCAATCACAATAAAAAGACCTGTTCCAGAACCATATGTATTTACACCACGAGCATTCATTGCCGGAGAATCCGCTCCCGGTTCACATCCCCATTGTTGAACAACTAACCCTGGAATCTGTCCGTTAAGCATATTGGCTATGTTAGGGACAAATGATTTTAGCTCATTACCCTTAACAGAAGAAACAGCACCAGTTGTCATCCATTTAGGTTGTATACCATATGCAACCCTATTTATGTCATTTTGCAATAAAGTATCAACTCTTAAAGTGTGAGCCATAGCAAAGCTACAATTCATTCCGAATAGTAAGGATACTAATAATATTCTCCTTATATATATGATGTTTTTATATTGTTTCTCATATCTTCATCTATTAAGCTACATTTATCTATTTAGTAACCAGGATTTTGAATTAAATATCCTTTATTAATTTCACCTGTACCAAATGGGTGCAAGTACATTCTGCGGCTAAATGAGCGAGTTTCAAAAACATACGGCTCATAACGGTACTCTGTACTCTCTGGTATCTGATAAATTTTTAATACCAAGCATACCTCCTTGCATAACACCTTCCTCTTCTGCTATCATCCAACGGCGAATATCATAAAATCTATGTCCGTCAAAAGCAAGTTCAATCGCTCTTTCATTTCTCACTTTGGCACGAAACTCTAAATATCCCAGCCCTGTTGGCAAATCAGGTTGACCTGAACGTTTACGAATTGTATTAATGGCATCATAGGCTTCTTGAGTAGGTCCTTCATTATATTCATTTAATGCCTCAGCATAATTCAAATAAGCTTCATTCAACTGATATAATGTGGAATTCGGGACTTTCCTCCATACAGATTCACTGATTTCTTCAGGATAAAGTTTATGTAGCCAAAAACCACCATAACATGTATTAACATCTGCACCTGGTCCATTACCCGAATCTTGCCACAACTGTAATTTAGGAAACTCTGAATTCCATCTCATTAAATTGCCAACTACTGTTTGAGAAAAACGATAATCTAAGTTCGCCATTTTAGCTTGCAAATCATTACCACCATTCCAATCTACCTTGTTTCCTAAACGATCTTCATATTTCGAAACTAAATTCAAGGTCACAGTTACTCCACTCTGCCCTGCATTACCTGGATAAACAGTAGGAGGAGATATAGCAGACCAAGGCCATGTATATTTTCCCATGGCATCACTTGATTTCTCTGCAAAAATAATTTCTGAATTATCATAGGTTTGCCATGAATATTTATAATTACCATCTAGTCCCTGATCAGTAATCAAATAACAGTTAGCCTCTTTCGCCCAATCCAAGACCTTTTTTGCTGCATCTGCTGCCAACTTCCATCGTTCTTTATCCTTATTGCCGTAACATATCAATTTATTATTCGTTCCAAAATCTAAATAGGGCTTATCTGTATTAAATAAATCACTCGCTGCATATAGTAAAGTTCTTGCTTTTAAAGCTAAGGCCGCTCCTCGTGTAGCTCTACCTCGTAAGACACCTAATTGATTGATTGGCAAATCTGGAATTGCCTCATCACAATCTTTCACGATAAAATTAACTACATCTTCAACACTGCTGCGAGGTATTTTCAAATTCTCATCCAACTGTAAACGATGATCAATAATTGGCACCCCTCCATAACGCTTGAACATTTCAAAATAATTCAATGCTCTGATAAACTTTGATTCTGCTTTTAGTTGATTAGCATACTCCTTGGTTATATCAGGCACCTCATCTACCCGATCTAACATTACTGTCACTTTTCGTATTGCAGTAAATCGATGTGAAAATCGAGGATCATCCGTATTATCAGGACTAACAGAGGCGTTATTCCACTTTTGAGGATCATACCAATTAGCACAAGCTTCAGCCTCATCTGTAGCTCCTGCATCTATCGTCCCTGCACTATTAGCAATGGCCGGAGCACCATTATCCGGACTCCCCAAACCTAAATTGGAATGGACACCATATTCATATATACTAGCCAGGAACATCTCAACCTGCGACCTGGATGAGAAGATTGTATCTTCTGTGACATCAACTCCTGGAGCTTTCTCTAAAAAATCTCCCATCATATCCTCACAAGACACTATAGTCAGTAACATTATAGAGGTCACTATTACAATAGCTGCATTTTTCATATATAAACTTTTTAGAAGTTAACATTAAATCCCAAATTATAGACTCTTGTAACAGGGTAAGGTTCACTATTAGCTTCTCCATTAGGAAATTCCGGATCTTCCCCCTGATATAAATCAGACCATGTCAATAAGTTATTTCCATTCAAATATAATCGAACCGAACTAATACCTATTCTTTGTAAACCTTTATTTCTAAATGTATATCCAATCTCCATATTTTTCAAGCGTAGGTAATTGGCATTTTCCAACCAATATGTAGATTGTACATAATTATGAGCATTATTAGAGGCTGACATACGAGGATAAATAATTTCCTGCCCATTTTCCCACCGTTCTAAACTCCAACTTTTCAATAACGCTTTTCCTGCATTAGTATTAGTATAAAAACCTTGTGTACTACGACGAGAAGGCCATGTAGAAACATTTGCCGCCCCCTGAAATAATATTGAAAAATCAAAACCTTTATATTCGCCACCTAGTACTAGCCCAAATGTTTTTTCCGGAAAGTTAGAATATCCAATCGGCACCTGATCTTGATCATTTATCTTACCATCTCCATTTATGTCTACATAACGAATATCACCAGGCTGAATCTTATTATTATTCCACTGATAAACTGGACGATAAGGATTATTAACTTCTTCCCACGAATTAAACAATCCATCAGCAACATAGCCAAAATTCTGACCAAAGCGGTGTCCTGTTCTATATTGATAATCATATGGCCAAACCGCTTCATCCATATACTCTATCTCATTGTGGGCATAAGTATAATTAACCTTAGCATAGTAATTGAAATCCCCGATTTTGTTATTATAAGCTAGTTCAAATTCAAGACCACCATTTTTCATCTTCCCCAAATTATAAGCTGGAAAGTTGGCTCCAACTATTGTTGGAACTGTCCCTCGATTAGCTAAAATATTACTTCTTCTTTCCTGAAAATAATCAAAAGAAAAGGAAAGACAATCATTCAAAAATTTGATATCAGCGCCAATA
>ENA-OQDE01001265-OQDE01001265.1-human-gut-metagenome-genome-assembly--contig:-NODE-1265-length-10116-cov-1.352288_pt1 | contig 10116 bp, 13 predicted proteins | sample MGYA00242768_ERZ504595 | MGnify/ENA primary metagenome ERZ504595 (study PRJEB26092, sample SAMD00036307) | human gut metagenome | host: Homo sapiens | study: EMG produced TPA metagenomics assembly of...
TTCACTGCCAGCTGGCAGGCCCTTACCTTTTCCTCATCCGTCAGGAGGCAGGTCTCTATGATGACCTTTACCACTGCGCCCGCAGAGGCTTTTACCACGGCCCGGATATCCTCCTCCACAAAGGAGTCGTCCCCGTCCTTAAGCGCTTATGTTGATAACCATATCCACCTCATCTGCCCCTGCCTTTACAGCCTCAGAAGCCTCAAAGGCCTTTGCGCTGGTAAGCATGGCTCCCAGAGGGAATCCCACCACGCAGCACGTCTTTACACCGCTTCCCTTTAACTGCTCCGCTACCAGCGGCACAAAGCAGGTATTGACACAGACAGAAGCAAATTTGTGTTCCCTTGCCTCACTGCAATATCTTATGATAGTATTCTTACTGGCATCCGCTTCAGCATCGTGTGATCAATCATGTGTTCAATTCCCATTTTCATTCTCCTTTTCCGTTTGAAGCTTTTACAGTTTGAAATTGTAATTATGTATTTTCTGTAACGTTACACATTTCTGTAAAAAATATGATAGGCTTTGCATTTTTGTGTAACCGGTTACAGATTTGTGCAGAAAACAATCTGACTGGATTGTCAGGTTGTTTTCCTGTGTTCTGAACCCCGCAGGATTACCTTGTAGGGAATGGTAATCCGCTTTCCTCTCTGACGGCTCTTTCCTGAATCTTCAAAGCACTCCTGAAGAAGTCTCATGGCTTCCCGCCCCTGTTCCCTGGCATCCCTGTCCACCACGGATATCCTGTAATCGATCATCCGCAGGGCGTCAATGTCATCGAATCCCATCAGTGAAATGTCCCTTCCTATCTTAACCTTGTGTTCCGTCAGATACTTAAGACATCCCAGAGTGGAAAGGTTGTTGGATGTAAAGATGGCTGTGGGCGGTTCCGCAAGTCCCAAAAGCGTCCGGTACATTCGTATGCCTTGGCAATCTTAAATCGCCGCAGGCAACGTATTCCTCAGGAACAGCCAGTCCGCTGTCCTCCATGGCCTGCAGATAGCCTGGCACCGGTCCTTGCCCGGCTTGGAGGTCTCAGGGCCGGTTATAATGGCAATCCTCTCATGGCCTGCCTTTATTAACTCCATCACTCCGTCATAGGATCCCTTCTGGTTGTCCACGAATACGCCGTCAAACTGGGCCCCTTTCACATCACGGTCCACCAGCACCACCGGTATGCCGGATTCCTCCAATCGGAGCAGGTAATCCTGGTAACCGTATCTGTCTCTGAAATCAGCGTTATGATTACGCCCTTCAGTCTCTGGCTTTCCACGATTTTCAAAAAATCATGTTCCTTGTCCAACGTCTCATTGGTTCCCAGAAAGACAATATTATAATGGTACGATTCAGCCACTTCGCTGATTCCGCTTATAACCTTGGAAAAAAACTCATTCTCAATATCCGGGATAATGGTTCCCACGCTTAAGCTGTCCTGAATGCTCAGGCTTCTAGCGATGGCACTGGGTACATAATTGTACTCCTCCACTGCCTTAAGCACCTTTTGCCGGGTCTCTTCCTTCACGTATCCTGAATTATTGAGGACCCTGGAAATCGTAGCGGAAGAGACGCCTGCCCGGCGTGCAATTTCTTTAATGTTCATGACCCTTCCCCTCTCTTTTTCCTGTAACCATGCCAGCATAATCTGTAACCGGTTACATATATAATACTACCACATAGATTGTTAAATGTAAATAGTTTTTATCATTTTTTCACAATAAAGTCAATAGGAAGTCAGTGGAAATAATTTAAGATGGGTATCCCGGCTAACCCCCTATAGGATACATACAGAAAATCTGCCAAATGGATCGGATGATCTGGCTGTTATACAGCAGTCTATAATGCTTTAAGTCCGCTTATACAGTCAAAGGGAGACAGCCCAAAGACTGTCTCCCCTTTTAATCCCAACTCATGAAATGCTAAATCTATAAAAATATCAATTCACATCTTAATTTGAGTATATAATGACATCACCTAACCGCTGCTATGCAAAGAAGGATATAATAAGAGCCACTAACAAATCCCGTGCCGCCCACCAGCGTCTCCATGACAGTCCATGTCTTGAGAGTGGTCTTTTCATCCAACCCCACCAGTGATTTCACAAGCCAGAAGCCGGAATCATTAAAATGAGAGCACACCGTTGCTCCTCCTGCCACTGCCGCTGTGACACAGGCCAGGTACAGAGGGGACAGGGTTGCAATTTCCGGCATGGCCGCGATGATGCCGGCTGCCATGGTCATGGCAACTGTAGCAGACCCAACAGAAATACGCACCAGAGCAGCCACCACAAAAGCCACTACCACAATCGGAAGAGAGGCAGATGACACTGCATTGCCAATCACATCACCCAGACCGGAATTCTGCAGCATGAACCGCAGCACGCCGCCGCAGGCCGTTACCAGAAGAATCAGGCCCGTAGGCTCCAGAGACTTTGTCAGTACCTTTTCCAACTCCTCGTTGCTGTATCCGTGACGGTATCCCAGAAGAAACATAGCCACAACCGTCGCTATGGTGAGAGCCACAAACGGCTCACCCAGGAATCCTAACACCGGCTGTACAGAGGCAAGGGCAGGAACCACCTTTGCAATGGAATTCAGAATAATGAGAACCAGCGGAATCAAAATAATTCCCACGATTGTTCCGAACTTTGGAAGCTTTGATTCGTCAAAATCCTCCTGGTTGGCAATGTGTTCCGGAACCGGTATATCGTACTTGTTTCCGCAGATAGTCCCCCATATGGGACCGGCCACTATCATGGCAAAAATACCGCACACAATACCTACCATAATGACCCAGCCCAGGTCCACGCCCAGCATGGTAGCCACCAGCACGGGCCCCGGTGTGGGCGGAATAAATGCATGGCCTACCGCCAGACCGGCCAGCAGGGGAATGGCATAGAACAGGGAGGAGCGTTTGGTTCTCTTTGCAAGAGAAAAGGCAAGAGGAATCAGAATAATGAGTCCCGCATCGAAGAATACCGGCATGGCTATGACAAGTCCCGTGATTCCCAAAGCCCAGGCAGCCTTCTTGTCGCCGAATTTCTTTACCATGGTGACTGCCAGTGTCTGAGCGCTCCTGATATCTCCAATATGGAACCGAACATGGAGCCCAGACCCACAAGCAGGGCGATTCCCTTAAGAGTACTTCCAATTCCTTCATTTACAGAGCTTATGATATCCGCAAAGGGCATGCCTGCAATCAGCCCGATGGCCACTGCGCCTACCAGAATGGAAATCATTGCCTGCACCTTAAATTTGATGATTAAAAGCAGAAGAATCACCAGCCCTGCCAAGGCCGCGATAATCAGTCTGGTCGGATCCAGAGCTGCAGCTGTTGTTGTTGTCATACTTATTACCCTCCTATAATTTCACACAATATCCCTATTTCCGCTGATATTTCCAGCTAATATTTCTCGTTCATGTTTCAACAATAGCTCCGGTCCATACTTCCCACAAATATTTCCCGGCCAGTTTCCGGCAATCAGACCATGTATCCGCCCTTCATGGGTGATACGGCATGCTCGGAATAAATTTTAAGTACGCCCTTTTTATACTTGGCTTCCCTGGGCTTCCAGGCTTTTCTGCGCTCTGCAAGAATACGTTCTACCTCTTCCTTGGGAAGTTCCTCTCCCTTCACGCCTATGATTTCCAGAACACGCTCCGGTATATCAATCCTGATAAGGTCATCCTCTTCCACCAGGGCAATGGGTCCACCGTCCGCTGCCTCAGGTGATACATGTCCGATGGCTGGCCCTTTGGATGCCCCGGAGAACCTGCCGTCCGTGATAAGCGCTATGGTTTTTCCCAGCTCCGGATCAGAGGAGATGGCTTCTGTGGTATAGAACATTTCCGGCATTCCCGATCCCTTAGGTCCTTCATACCGGATAAACACGGCATCTCCCGGCTGTATCTTCCTGGAAATAACTGCCTCAATGGCGTCCTCCTCACAGTCAAAAGGTTTTGCCTTCAGGACTGCCTTAAACATCTCCTTAGGAACAGCAGAATGTTTCACCACAGAACCCTCCGGCGCCAGATTTCCTCTCAATATGGCCACGGTTCCGTCTGTCCCGATGGGTTCCTCAAAGGTCCTGATAACATCGGTGCGCTTCAGCCCCCATTTTTTCAGATATCCGTCGCACTTGTCGTAGAATCCGCCAGCCTTAAGCTCTTCCAGATTTTCTCCCAGGGTCTTTCCGGTAACAGTCATCACATCCAGGTGCAGCATGGACTTTATTTCCTCCATCACAGCGGGAACACCGCCTGCATAGTAGAAGAACTGTGCCGGCCATTTTCCGGCAGGTCTGATATCCAGCAGGTAATGAGCTCCCCTGTGCATACGGTCAAATGTGTCAGCGTCAATCTCCAGTCCCAGCTCATGGGCAATGGCAGGAATATGAAGCAGGGAATTGTTGAACCGGATATGGCAGCATGCACCATAATGGCATTCTCAAATGATTTCATGGTCACGATATCGCTTACCTTAAGCCCCTTCCTGGCCAGTTCCATGACCTGGAGGCCTGCCTTATACGCCATTTCCTTCAAATCTTCGCAGGTTGCAGGCATCAGCGCTGAGCCGGGAAGCATCAGCCAGAGCTTCGGCCATGATCTGCATGGTGGAGGCAGTACCCATAAAGGAACAGGCTCCGCAGGATGGACAGGCATTGTGCTTATATAGGTAAGCTTTTCTTCGGTAATCTCACCTCTCTGGCACATGGCTGAATAGGCGCCAATCTGTTCCAGGGTCAGCAGGTCGGGGCCAGCATCCATAACGCCGCCGGTCACCACGATAGACGGCATATCAAGTCTTGCCAGTCCCATCAGACAGGCAGGCACGGATTTGTCGCAGCTTGCGATGAACACGCCTCCGTCAAACCCTGTGGAATTGCCGTGAATCTCAATCATATTGGCAATCATATCCCTGTGCGCAAGTGAATAGTTGATACCGTCATGTCCCTGGGCAATGCCGTCGCATATGTCTGTGGTAAAATACCTGGCTCCCTTTCCGCCTGCATCCGCGATTCCCCGCATAGCTTCATTCACAAACTGGTCCAGATGGGCGCTGCCCGGATGGCTGTCGCCAAATGTACTCTCAACCATAATCTGCGGTTTATCCAGGTCTTCCACCTTCCACCCCATACCTATTTTTAAAGGGTCGTTCTCCGGTGCCAGCGCTCTTACTCTTTGACTGTTCAGTTCCATTATAATGCCTCCTCTTTTTGCTTTACATCTGACGTCTGACTTCTTTATGGTTTTATAGTAGCATTTTTGATTTATTCTTTCAAGTCATCAGACTTGTTTTCTACTATATTGTCAAAAAAATTTGATTTATTTATGCACTATATCTAAACCGGTATTATTTTGCTTCCAGAATCCCCCATTTTTCTGCACGTTTAGCTGGTTTCGTTCTGATTCCTTTGCAAAAGTCGTCAGATGTATTTTGGTTTAAAATGAATTAAAACAAAAAACCTATAAGTCAAAGTATTCCCTTTTATTTGCTTCCGGGGTCTGCTAAAACTTATAGGTATAAATATTTATCAGGTCTGTCTTTCTCCCATGTCCGTATTACCACCATACTTCTGCATGGTTCTTATGCTCTCACGTTGCCGTCGCATCCCGCACTGCTGTCACACTACCGGCACGCTCCTACGCCTCACGTCCATCCTTCATCAGCTGCCGGATCATATTCCTGTTAAAAGTCATATGCATCATCATGGCGGTTTTGGCACCGATAGGGTCGTGCTCCGCAATAGCCTCGGTCACGGCCCGGTGGGTCATGATGGTCTCGTCGGTCAGCTTTTTGTGGGTCACATTGACAAACATAAGGACTGCTGTATCAATAATAGGGATCAGCTGTTCCACCACCTTATTCTTGGAACATTCAGCCACACAGGTATGGAAGGCGATGTCGTCTTCTATGTAACTGTCTCCAATCTTTATTTTCCGTTCAACGCTGTCACACAGATTCCTCAGCTTCAGAACATCCTCCTGGGTTGCGTTGAGAGCCGCCATCTCTGCGATTCCCGGCTCCAGTATGATGCGTACATTTACCAAATCCAGGGCCAGGGCCATCTTGTCCTCCACCGCCCCAGGCCCAGAGGTCCATGTCCACCGGCGTAGTGCTGACCACGTACGTACCAGATCCTCTCCTGACTTCCAGAATTCCTCTGGAAATCAAAAGTTTCACCGCTTCCCGGATGGTACTCCTTCCCACACTGAACCTGTCTCCCAGTTCAAATTCATTGGGAAGTTTAGCGCCTACGGCTATGGGCGTTTCCAGTATATACTGGTATATCTGCTCCTGAACCTGCTCTGCCAGCAGTTTATTTTTCAGATTGGACAGTTCTCCTTTGTTGGCCTTCTGCATTTTCTTAAAGACATCCTTTCCCGGTTATTGCTGTGTGCTCTAATCCTATTCATTCTAACACATTTTAAACCGGTTTACAAATACATGCATGAACGCGCCAACTATCCATCTGGCAGCCGGAATACTTCCATGGCCCGGCTCCGGTATCCGTTTAAAGGGAAGGCCCGGAACCGTACGCGGAAGTTTAATGCACCCGGGCTTCCTCCCTCAGCAAAAACACATTCCCATCCATATCGTAGAACTGAAACATGCTGCCATAAGGCATTTTCATGATGTCTCCGGTTCTGACGCCTCTTTCCTTCATTTCTCTATGGGCGTTCTCCAGGTCGCCGGTGCATAAAATAACAGATGGATGGCCTACATTCACATCGGGATTCTGAGCCTTCATTTTTTCTTTGTCATAAAGAACAAAGGATGTCCCGCCTCCGTATTCCGGTCCCACTTCAAGCCATTTCTGGTCAGCACCCATCTGCTGTTCCAGGCGCACGATGAATCCCATCTTTTCTGTCCAGAAATCCCTGGCCTCATTCTGATTATTCACGTAAAGCGTTATCTTTCCAATGGAGTCTATCATGATTCATATTTCCTCATTTCTGCTTTCTTTTTACTATAAATAATTCCCTCCAATCAAGGTTTTCATTCGGTACAAGGAAGAAAAGAAAAAGCAGCAGCTCCCCCGGATGATATTCCGGAAAAGCTGCCGCTGCTAAACTATTTATTCTTTATACGTCATATGCTATTTATCACTGTACTTATTGCATATCTTTACCACAAGACCGCTTAGGGCAAGCAGGGCCATGGCATTAGGTATAACCATCAGACCATTAAAGAAGTCCGCCAAATCCCATACCAGCTCCAGCTTCAAAGCAGAACCGATTATGATGCAAACCACTACTAATAAGGAGTAAATCTTTGCTGCGCCATCGCCAAACAGATACTTCGCATTGATAAGGCCGAAGAAATGCCAGCCCAGAATCGTAGAGAAAGCGAAGAACAAAAGGCATATTGCAACGAATACAATACCGAAGGTACCAAATCCTCTCATGAAAGCTGCCTGTGTAAGAGCGGTACCATTCTTGCCAGACTCAAGAGCGCCTGTGGTCAGTACGGAAAATACAGTCAGGTTAAGGATTACAAATGTATCAATAAATACGCTGATCATAGCGCAAAGTCCCTGCTTATGAGGATTCTCTGCGGTAGCCCTTGCATGTGCATGAGGTGTGGAACCATACCAGCCTCGTTGGAGAAAAGGCCTCTGGCAACACCGAAACGGATGGCTTCTTTAACTGCAATACCTGCGCCTGCGCCTAAAACTGCCTGAGGATCAAATGCGCCTACAAAAATCATCTTAATAGCTGCAGGAAGATTAGCAATATTCATGATAATAAGAATCAAGCTTCCCACAATATACACGCCTGCCATGATAGGTACAACCTTCTCAACAACAGATGCCAGCCTCTGTGTTCCGCCCAGGAAAACAAATGCTGCTACGGCTGCTACGATAACACCAATGACAACCGGAGAGATAGTTATGTTAAATGCCCCAAAAGCCTCTGTAAATGCAGCGCCGATAGAGTTGGCCTGAACCATGTTGCCCATGAATCCCAGCGCAAGCACAATAAAGATTGCAAATAATCCTGCAAGAACCTTGCCCAGAGTGCCCTTAAAAGCTGCCTTTATGTAATAAACAGGACCGCCGGTAACCTCACCATTTACCTCAGTCTTAAAGTTCTGGGCCAGAGTTGCCTCTGCATAAATGGTTGACATACCAAAGAACGCACTTACCCACATCCAGAAGATAGCACCAGGTCCGCCTCCTAAAAGTGCAGTGGCTGCACCTGCCAGGTTACCGGTACCAACCTGGGCTGCAATTGCGGTTGCAATTGACTGGAACGGTGTCATCTCACCTTTTTCGTGCTTCTCACCATTAAGGCTGAGGTGCCCGAATACCAGTTTCCAGCCTTCACCAAACTTTCTCACCTGGATGAACCTCAGGCGGATCGTGTAATAAATTCCGGTGCCGCACAGAAGAACAATCAACAGAAAACTCCAGAGAAAACTGTTACCTTTGCTACGAGATTTGTAATAACGTCCATTCCTAATTCCCCTATACCATTTAATTGCCGCATATAGCGGCATTCATATTTGTGCTGATGTAATCAGCGCTCCAAAGAGCGGGATGTAAACATACAATAGGGACACCCACCAAAGATGGGATAGTATGCCTCCCTTTTGCCTGTGAGCATGGAAGATTTTATGGACGCTTATATCTGTCCTGCGCATTCGCGCCCTCACAGAATCTCCCTGGAGTTTTCCTGATTCCTCCAGCATGGTACTACATTATTCATAAAGAAAAAATCTATACCTGCGCTGGCAGAAAAAGGAATTTTTATAGATTGTTTTTATTTTATCATACTTTACCCATAAATTCAATAATTATTTATTTAGTTTTTAGAGAATTTTAGTTAATTTTATACTTTTTTAAAATTTATCTCATTTTCAGCTTGACAAATACTATTGGCATATAAATACGAATGGAAAAAGCTGGGTTTCCTGCATTTCAGGAATTCCCAGCTTTTATGTTTGTGATTATATGGTTTCTTATGAGAGGCGGCGGGACTTACTATTCCCACTCCAGACAGACAGTATCCTATATAAGTGAAAATCATTGATTTTAAGGCATATTCAGAAACTATAAACCACTAAAATCTATATGGAAAAAAATAAAAAATGCAATAAAAATGCAACCGAAGTACAGTCGGATTGATATAGTAAACCTACAAAATCTCAATATCTCCCCTGATAGACGTTCAGCAATGAGCGTCTATTTTTTACCTCAAAACCAGAAAGGTCGTGATACTATGAAGAAATCACCGCTACCGGAGCGTTCCCCTCCGCTCCCAGACTGAATCCCGAAAGCCATTATCAAATACAACATTCAGAAAGGACAGGTAAATCTATATGGAATTAAAATTCGTTATCCCCAACATGGAGAAGACATTCGGCAACTTGGAGTTTGCCGGAGAAGACAAAACAGAGCAGCGAAAAATCAACGGACGCATTGCGGTACTCTCTCGCAGCTTCAACCTTTATTCAGACATACAGAGGGCGGATGATATTGTGGTTATCCTCCTGCCGAAGCCGGAGAGAAACATTTTGACTTTGAGGAACGTGTGAAGCTCCTCAATCCCCGTATCACCGCAGAGGGCTACAAAATCGGCACAAGAGGCTTTACCAACTATATGTTACACGCTGACGATATGGTAAAAGCGTAAAGAAAAGGAGGACATCAGGCTATGAGATTAGCAAACGGAATCGTGATTGACAAGGAAGCAACATTCGGGACATTGAAATTTTCTGCCCTCCGCCGGGAGTTCACATCCAGAATGAGGACGGAACCGTGTCGGAAGAAATCAAGGAACGCACCTATGATTTAAAATCCAAAGGGCAGGGGCGTATGATTCAGGTTTCCATCCCTGCCAGCGTGCCGTTAAAGGAGTTCGACTACAACGCAGAGGTGGAAATCATCCATCCGGTGGCGGACACCGTGGCAACGGCTACCTTTCAGGGAGCGGATGTGGACTGGTACATTAAGGCAGAGGATATTATCCTGAAAAAAGGTGTTGCTATGAATCTACAACCGCCAAAGAAAGACCATCCGGCAGAGAAATAAGTCTATGAAATCTATCGCCGGATATGATGAGTATGAGCAGGACTTCCAGCTCCTTGCACTGCCGGAGTACCGCTGGATGGCGG
>ENA-OQDE01001267-OQDE01001267.1-human-gut-metagenome-genome-assembly--contig:-NODE-1267-length-10079-cov-2.840434_pt1 | contig 10079 bp, 6 predicted proteins | sample MGYA00242768_ERZ504595 | MGnify/ENA primary metagenome ERZ504595 (study PRJEB26092, sample SAMD00036307) | human gut metagenome | host: Homo sapiens | study: EMG produced TPA metagenomics assembly of...
CTCTCTACCTATAACATTTTTGACATTAGGCTTATTTTCATTTGTAGTAAATGGCCTTGTATTAAAATTAGCATTTAATATAGTACCAGGAACTAGTTTACATGGATTTTTCAATGCTATAATTGCAGCAGTATTGCTTACTATAGCAAATACTATTTTCTATAATGTGTTTGATTCTTAATATATAAATAAAATATTTACTAAAGATATGGTTTTTATTTAAAAAATAAAGCCATATCTTTTTTATTGCCTGATATTTCTATTTTGCCTACCTTTGTACGGGAAACATTTACACACTGACTGGCAAGGAATAGAAACACGTCAAAAAAATGGGAATTACACATCTATCTATTGAGCTTACACTTGATCTGATTGCGTTAATTATAGGAATCATCCTTATTATACGTGCTAAAGACAATTATCCGAAATTATATTGGGGAATTATAGCAACCGGCATCGGCATTATGTTTTCATGGGAAAATATCGGATGGTTGACAATTGTCACAGACACTCCGGAATACAACTTCACAGAATTGCTCAACATAGAGAAAATGCTCAAATGGTATGCTTTAGCAAATATTGTAGCCCTGTTCCCTATCGCTTCTTTATCGCCGGGCTATCTGAACCATTTCAGGATATTTACTTTTCTGTTATTACCTATCATTACGATAACGGTAGGAATCAGTTATTTAGGTTTCAATGGGAATATCACCCCCATACACTCCATAGATGAAATTATTCCGAATATCTATCAAATAGATGTCAAGCTTAGGGTTTGCATATTCCTTTTATCCGTTTTTACCCCGCTCGTTCTTCTTATTTATCCGATGATGAATAACAAGACCTACCGCAGGATAAATAATAACATGTATCTATTCATCGGTTTTCTATTCGTATTTTTAGGGATATACATTTTGTTCACTCTAAATATCAATGAATTTGTTTTCAATCTGTTCGGCATTATGGCAATCGTTTTTACGGTCTTATTCTCCATACAATATTTACGTTATGAGAATCCGTTTTCGAACCATATAAACATGATTCATAATGCAAAGAATACGGAAAGCACTATAATGCTACAAGCTGGAAAGCCATCTCCTACTCTCCCGCTCTTCTCAACGATTGAAGCCTATCTTCAGGAACAGCATCCCTATACCGATCAACGGTATAATATAGAACTTTTAGCCAAGTCCCTGAATAAACAGGAACATGATATTTCAGCAGCAATCAAAAGTCAGGGCTTTACAGGTTTCCGGGAATACATTAATTATCTTCGACTGGAATATTTCAGACAGTTAGCCGCCGAAAATCCAAAGAGTAATGTAAAAGAACTGATGTTTGCATGCGGTTTCACCTCCCGGGCAACTTTCTATCGTAACTTTTCAGAAAAGTATGGTGTATCACCCAGTAAATTCATTGAGAATCAAAGAGTAGAACAATAATTTCCTTTTTTAAAAGCACAATTCTTAATAGTAAAAAGTGTCTCATTTCAGGAATGAGACACTTTTTATTTTTATAGCTAAAAGCAATCCGTTACTTTTGATGCAAAATAAAACTACGACGTTGGCATCATCAACAGATTAATCGAATACTAAGATAAATAGAATATGAATATTGACAATTGTAATCACACCGACACAGAAAAACATCAAGAAGAAAAGATCTTTTTATATACTACCATTACTGGAAACTTGCAACTAATCCATTTAGAACAGATTGGCTATTTCCGGTATAACTCCAAGAGTAAACTATGGGAAGCTGTATTAAATAATAATCATACCCTGGCACTCAAAAGAAATACAAACTCACAAAAGATATTGAGTCTGCATCCCTATCTTATCCAGATTAGCCAGTCACACATTATCAATATAAGCTATCTGGTTTCGATTGAAGACAACAATTGCATATTGCTTCCTCCATTTAATGAGATGGAACTTTTACAAGTAAGCAAGTCTTTTATGAAAAAGCTAAAAGAAAAATATCCATGTATCTGATTGTATATAGCTCATCTTTATGTTCTATGCAACGCCAAGCAGTTCCACTTCGAAGATCAATGTCGAGTAAGCAGGAATAGAATCAAAAGATTTGATACCGTATCCCATTGCATAAGGAATATAAATAATCCATTTATCACCAACATGCATTTTCTGAAGTGCCACCTGCCACCCTTCTATTACATCACTAAGACGTAAGGCATCGGGACAAGTACGCTCATAAGAATTATCAAACACCCGACCATCAATCAGACTTCCTTTGTAATGCACGGTAACAATACTCCGCGCACCCGGAGAAATCGTACTTCGCCAGTTTCCAAAACTTTGTAATAGATTCCACACGGCAACGCGCAAACACCTTCCTGAAAAGACAGTTTTTTCAAAAATCGCCGATTGGCCTCTTTGTATTCTTTCTTTTTCCCCATAAATAAATTGATTAAGAACTTGCAAAAATAATCAGAATAACAAAGGATTTAGCATAAAAACTGTATATTTGTTTGTTGAACTATAAAAAACTTCTCACTATGGGACAAACAAAGACTACACGTAGCATCAGTGCTACCGGACTATTCTTACTTATCATGATGACTGTGGGCCTATATTCATGCACACGCACTCAAAAAGACATCATTCCTTCTGCCGATTATGCACCGTATGTAAATGCGTATACGGGAGGAGTCATCTCACAAAATTCGACCATACGTATAGAACTGACCCACGACCAACCCATGGTGGATATGAACAATGAGTTAAAAAACAACCCATTTAGTTTCTCACCTTCATTAAAAGGAAAAGCATATTGGGTTAGCAACAATACCATTGAATTTGTGCCCGAAGAAGGAGCGCTGAAACCGGGAACACTTTACGAAGGAACTTTCCGACTCGGAGACTTCATCGAAGTGGACAAAAAGCTGAAAGAGTTCAACTTCTCATTCCGTGTACAGGAACGTAACTTCACCCTGCAACTGGAATCATTGCCGATTACAGCTACCCAACCGAATGAAATAAATATTAAAGGAGAGATACGTTTCAGCGACGTAGTGAAAAAGGAAGAGGTAGAAAAGATGCTGACTGCCAGTGACGGAAAAAAGAGTTATCCGGTGGAAGTCACCGCAACCGACAATCATACCCGGTATTTGTTTAGTATCAGACAAATCCCCAGAGAAGCTGATGATTACCCCTTGACTATCACAGCCAACGGCAACGCAGCCGGCATCGACCGTAAACAAAGCGAAGAAGTACTGATACCGGCGAAAGATTGTTTCCGTTTCATGTCTGCCGAACGCATCGACCAACCGGAAAATGGAATCGAGATTGTTTTCTCCGCTCCCTTATCCACCACTCAAGATTTAAAAGGACTGATTGAGATCCCGGAAATCTCCTCATCAATCTTCCAAATCAGTGAGAACAGAGTTTTTATCTATTTCGAAGCAAACACACAGAACAAACTGACGTTGAATATCCATGAAGGAGTAAAGACAGTCAAGGTAAAGCGTTGGGAACTTCTCATACGATCTCATTCAGTGAAGTAAGTCTGAAACCACAAGTGGAAATGTCTACTACCGCCGCTATCCTGCCCGATTCGAAAAGTCTGATTATTCCTTTCAGGGCTGTCAACCTGTATGCTGTGGATTTGAGCGTGATCCGCATTTTCGAGAACAATGTATTGATGTTTATGCAAACCAATTCACTGGCCTCGGCCAATGAGCTACGCCGTTCGGGAAGACTGGTTTACAAGAAAACGTTATGGCTTGCCAAAGATGCTTCCAAAGACATTCATCATTGGGGAGATTACTCGATAGACCTTGCCGGATTAATCCACCAGGAACCGGGTGCCATCTATCGTGTCATACTTTCATTTCGTCAGGAATACTCCGCTTATCCTTGTGGAGGAGGCGAGAATCAGGATATGAAATTCGCCGACAGCAGCACCTCCGACGGGCTGACCAAAGTAAGTGGAAGTGTTTTGTCCGAAGAAGATGAAGCAATCTGGAATACCCCCGAAGCCTACTATTATTACAATGGCGGAACAATGGACTGGAGTGTGTACCGATGGACGGAACGCGACAACCCCTGCCATCCGTCTTATTATATGGATTCAGACCGGGCAGCTGCCTGCAACGTTTTTGCTTCCAACCTGGGAATGATTGTAAAACGGAACTCACTGAATAAACTGTGGATTGCCGTTAGTAATATTTTGGATACAAAACCGATAGGAAAAGCACAGGTAACAGCATATAACTTCCAGTTACAACCCATAGGGAAAGGAGAAACCAATGGAGAAGGATTCGTTGAAATCACTCCGAACGGTGTGCCTTTCATTATCGTGGCAGAATCGGACAAGCAAAAGGCGTACGTCCGCGTTGTGGACGGTGAAGAACAGTCCGTCAGCAGATTCGACGTGGGAGGAAAAGATATTCAAAAGGGACTGAAAGGATTTATATATGGCGAAAGAGGAGTATGGCGCCCGGGAGACACGCTGCACATTTCCTTTATATTGGAAGACCGCGAAAAGAGAATCCCCGACAAGCACCCCGTAGCACTGGAGATTTACAAATCCGAGAGGACAGTTCTACACGAAAATGATTTCAACACAAGGAATGAACGGATTCTATACATTCGACGTTCCGACACAGGCAACAGACCCGACCGGACTTTGGAATGCGTATATTAAGGTGGGAGGAACCACCTTCCACAAAGGTCTGCGTATCGAAACCATAAAGCCCAACCGCTTGAAAATAAATCTGGCATTGCCGAAGGTTCTTCAAGCCACGGACAAGGATTTCTATGCCCCACTCACTTCAACCTGGCTGACAGGAGCAACTGCCTCCAAACTGAAAGCCAAAGTAGAAATGTCTTTATCGAAAGTGAATACACAGTTTAAGAATTACGGACAATATATCTTTAACAATCCGGCTACGGATTTCACGACTATCAAAACAGATATATTTGACGGCACACTGGATGCAGAAGGAAAAGCAAATGTCATGCTGAAAGTTCCGACCGCAACGGAGCGCCGGGTATGCTGAACGCCACTTTCACCACCCGCGTGTTCGAACCGGGAGGAGATGCCAGCATCTACACTCAAACAATTCCATTCTCACCATTCACCTCTTATGTCGGTATCAATCTGAACCAGCCAAAAGGCAAATATATTGAAACTGACAAAGATCATGTATTCGATATTGTAACTGTAAACACGCAGGGACAGTTAGTGAACAGTTCTAATCTGGAATACAAAATATACCGCATCGGCTGGAGTTGGTGGTGGGAAAACAGTGGTGAATCTTTCGGAACGTATATCAACAACAGTTCCATCACTCCTGTTGCCAGCGGCAATTTACAGACAAGAAGCGGAAAAGCATCTTTCAAATTCCGTATCGATTATCCGTCATGGGGACGCTACCTGGTTTACGTGAAAGATAAAGAGAGTGGACATGCCACCGGAGGTACAGTTTATGTTGACTGGCCGGAATGGCGGGGACGTTCGAGCAAGACTGATCCCAGCGGTATCAAAATGCTTGCTTTCTCGCTGAACAAAGATTCTTATGAAATAGGAGAAACAGCCACAGCAATCATTCCTGCAGCAGCGGGAGGACGTGCACTGGTATCCATAGAAAACGGTTCTACCGTATTACGACAAGAATGGATAGAGGTTTCCAACGGAGGAGATACGAAATATACATTCAAGATTACACCGGAGATGACTCCGAATGTATATCTGCATATCAGTCTGTTACAGCCTCACGCGCAAACAGTCAATGACCTGCCTATCCGTATGTATGGCGTCGTTCCGGTATTCGTGACTAACAGTCAGACGGTGTTGCAACCGCAGATACAGATGCCGGAAGTGTTACGCCCGGAAACCAACTTCAATGTGACCGTCAGCGAAAAGACCGGAAAACCGATGACTTATACATTAGCTATTGTAGACGACGGCTTGCTGGATCTTACCAATTTCAAGACCCCGGACCCATGGAATGATTTCTATTCACGCGAAGCACTCGGCATCCGGACATGGGATATGTATGATAATGTATTGGGAGCTTCCGCCGGAAGTTACAGTTCACTTTTCAGTACAGGTGGAGACGCGACATTGAAGCCTGCCGATGCAAAAGCAAACCGCTTCAAACCGGTAGTCAAGTTTATAGGTCCTTTCTATCTGGGAAAGGTAAGAGCCAGACGCATACGCTGAAACTTCCAATGTATGTAGGTTCGGTACGTGCATGGTGGTTGCCGGACAAGAGGAGCGTACGGCAATGCGGAAAAAACGGCTTTCGTGCGGACTCCGTTAATGATGTTGTCCACCTTGCCCCGTGTGCTTAGTATTCAGGAAGAAATCACCGTTCCGGTAAATATCTTTGCGATGGAAAATCAAGTGAAGAATGTAACCGTATCACTTCAGGCATCCGGTGGAGGAGTACAGATTGTAGGGGCCAACCAACAGTCGCTCAAATTTAGCCAACCGGGTGACCAGCTCGTGTTCTTTACCTTAAAAACAGGTAGTAAAACAGGAAAGGCTACCATCCATCTGACAGCCAATGGTGGCGGACAACAAACTAAAGAAACCATTGAAATAGAAGTACGCAACCCGAATCCGATAGTAACCCTGCGCAACAGTCAATGGGTAGAAGCCGGACAAAGCAAAGAACTTTCATACAATCTAAGCAGTTCTTCTGCAAATAACCAGATAAAGCTGGAAGTATCACGCATACCTTCGGTTGATATCAGCCGCCGGTTCGACTTCTTATACAACTATCAGCACCATTGTACGGAACAGTTGACTTCCAAGGCTTTGCCTCTTCTGTTTGTCGGTCAATTCAAAACAATAGATAAGATAGAAGCCGAAAAGATAAAGACAAATATACAGGAAGCTATCCGGCAGATTTATGGTCGTCAACTCCCCAATGGCGGATTTGTATATTGGCCGGGAAATGCTGTTGCCGACGAATGGATCAGTTCTTATGCAGGAATGTTCCTGACACTGGCACAAGAAAAAGGATACGCCGTTCATTCGAATGTACTGAACAAGTGGAAGCGTTTCCAACGTGCTGCCGCACAGAACTGGCGGATGCCGCAGGATGCAAGCGGCTGGCAACAATGGCAGTCGGAATTGCAACAGGCTTTCCGTTTATATACGCTTGCATTGGCAGGAGCACCGGAATATGGGGCCATGAACCGGATGAAAGAACAGGCAGGATTATCCATTCAGGCTAAATGGAGACTGGCAGCAACCTATGCACTGACCGGAAAGATGAAACCGGCTGAAGAACTGGTGTATAATGCGGAAACAACAGTAAGCCCCTACTCTTCCATGAATCAGATTTACGGTTCCTCCGACCGTGATGAAGCTATGATTCTGGAAACACTGATCCTGATGAACCGGGAACGGGATGCTTTGCAGCAGGCAAAAGTCGTTTCAAAGAATCTGTCACAAGAGGAGTGGTTCAGTACACAATCCACCGCTTTTGCTCTTATGGCAATGGGACGTCTGGCTGAAAAGCTGTCAGGCACATTGGATTTCGTATGGACATGGAACGACAAACAACAACCTGCCGTGAAATCGGCTAAAGCTGTGTTTGAAAAGGAAATCGCCACTACTCCCAAATCCGGTATGATTGCTGTGAAGAATCAAGGAAAAGGAGCGCTTAGCGTTGACCTTATCACACGCACACAGTTGTTGAACGATACATTACCGGCCATCAGCGACAATCTTCGCATGGATATAAGATATGCCAACCTGAACGGTACACCGATCTCTGTCAATGATATTATACAGGGAACTGACTTTATGGCTATCACCTCCATATCCAATATTAGCGGAACTTCCGATTACACCAATCTGGCACTGACGCATATCATACCGTCCGGCTGGGAAATATATAACGAAAGAATGGTTGCCCCCGAAACGGAAAGCGGAGCAGCCGATGGTTCCGGTAAATCCGTCAGCAAATATAATTATCTGGATATACGCGATGACAGGGTATTAACTTATTTCAATTTGCGTCGTGGTGAAACGAAAGTGTTCACTGTCAGACTACAAGCAACTTATGCAGGTAACTTTATTTTTCCTGCCGTTCAATGTGAAGCAATGTATGATGTAAACGTACAGGCACGCAGCAAAGCGGGAAGAACAACTGTCAGTCGATAAATTTCAGGCACGGATTACACGGTCCTACTCGTTAACCAAAAACGAGGAATCCGTGTAATCGTGCCTAATTATTTCGTACCTAATCATTTGTCACAAAGATATGTCTCTTAGCTTTTAACATTTAAATGAATCCTATATATAAATTCTTCAAACGATTATCTGTTACTAAGAAAGTAATGACAATAAGCATTGCTCTTTTAATGATAGGATACATCTTTTGCCTTCCCTGGCAACTGTTTCATGTACCCTACTCTACCGTCGTGACTGATCGAAACGAAGAATTACTGGGAGCACGTATTGCTTCGGATGGTCAATGGCGGTTTCCTCCCCGAAAGACAACACCCGAGAAAATCAAACAATGCCTTATTACCTTTGAAGATAAACACTTTTACCACCATTGGGGAGTTAATCCGTTATCTACCGGAAGGGCACTCTATCAGAATTTAAAGAATAAACGTGTTGTAAGCGGAGGCAGTACCCTTACCATGCAGACCATCCGTCTCGCCCGGAACAAACCCAGAACTATCGGAGAGAAAGTCATCGAAATGATCTGGGCTACCCGTTTGGAGTTTCGGACTTCCAAAGAGGAAATCTTATCCATGTATGTCTCTCATGCACCATTCGGAGGAAATGTAGTAGGACTGGATGCTGCTGCCTGGCGCTACTTCGGTCATTCTGCCGAAGATTTATCATGGGCGGAATCAGCCATGCTGGCCGTCCTGCCCAATGCCCCCGCCATGATTCATCTATCCAAAGGACGAAAAACACTACTTTCCAAACGCAACCGTTTATTAAAACAACTTTTGAAGAAGAGATTATTGATGCGTCCACCTATGAATTGGCTATCAGCGAACCGTTACCCGACGAACCACATCCTCTTCCTCAAATAGCCCCCCACCTGGTTACCCGCTTTTATCAAGAAAGAAACGGATTATATACCCGCTCAACCATCGATAAAGGAATACAAACCCATATAGAGAGTTTGGCGGAACGGTGGAGCAATGAATTTAATCGAAGTGATATCCGTAACCTGGCTATCCTAATTATAGACATTCCCACCAATCAAGTGGTAGCATACTGCGGAAATGTACATTTCGACCGTAAGCAAGGGGGGAATCAAGTAGACGTGATTCAAGCTCCCAGAAGTACAGGCAGTATTTTAAAACCCTTTCTCTATGGTGCCATGCTACAGGAGGGAAGTCTATTACCGCAAATGCTGTTACCGGACGTACCCGTTAATATCAATGGCTTTACTCCACAAAACTTCAGCCTGCAGTTTGAAGGAGCCGTCCCCGCTTCCGAAGCTCTTGCCCGCTCATTGAATATCCCGGCTGTCACCATGTTACAAAGATATGGAGTACCCAAATTTCATCACATGCTGCAACAAATGGGGTTCAAGACTATCAACCGATCAGCCTCCCATTATGGATTATCACTCATTTTAGGAGGTGCCGAAGCTACTTTATGGGATGTGACGAATGCTTATGCACAAATGGACGAAGCCTCTCCAACAGTCATTCCAACGACCTTCCCCAAGAAAAGGAAGTGCAGATACTACTGGGAACAGAAGAAAAGACTGTTTCGGAAAGAGATGGTTCAAGAAAAGTTACTTCAGGAAAGATCATTTCAAGAAAAACAACTTCGAGAAAGGATATATCAGAAGGAGTTATTTCAGAAGGAGTCATTTCGGCAGGAGCGGCCTGGCTCACCCTTTCCGCCTTAACAGAAGTCAACCGCCCTGAAGAAATTGACTGGAAATCAATCCCCTCGATGCAGACTATCGCATGGAAGACCGGAACGAGTTACGGATTCCGTGACGCCTGGGCCGTTGGCGTGACTCCCCGTTATGCAGTAGGCGTATGGGTAGGAAATGCAACCGGAGAAGGAAAACCCGGATTGGTCGGTGCACAGACAGCCGGTCCCGTATTATTCGA
>ENA-OQDE01001268-OQDE01001268.1-human-gut-metagenome-genome-assembly--contig:-NODE-1268-length-10077-cov-4.666935_pt1 | contig 10077 bp, 13 predicted proteins | sample MGYA00242768_ERZ504595 | MGnify/ENA primary metagenome ERZ504595 (study PRJEB26092, sample SAMD00036307) | human gut metagenome | host: Homo sapiens | study: EMG produced TPA metagenomics assembly of...
CACCGGCGCCGACACGGCGGTGCTCGCCACCATCGCGCTCTGTTCGCGCTGGCCGGCGGTGCGGTCGTCGCGGTTCGTCGCCGCAGCGTCCGCTGACGCTGATCGGTTCTGACCGATCAATAGCCACAGGAGCCCCTCACCAACCGTGAGGGGCCTCCTCGTATATGTTATGCGCCATGGTCTCGCCCCCCCCGGCGCTGCGCGTCACCTCCCGCCAGCGGGAGGATATTTGGCGAGGGGCCGAAAACGCGAGAAGCCCCCTTGCGGGGGCTTCTTCATGACTTAATCAAGTGTCACACGCGGGTCAGCTTCTTGTGCAGGCGGTGCGGGCGTGCCGCGTCCTCGCCGAGGCGGGCGACACGATTCTCCTGGTAGGCCTGGAAGTTGCCTTCGAACCAGTACCACTTGGCCGGGTTCTCGTCATCGCCCTCCCACGCCAGGATGTGCGTGGCGATGCGGTCGAGGAACCAACGATCGTGGGAGATGACCACGGCGCAGCCGGGGAAGCCGAGCAGCGCGTTTTCAAGGGATTCCAGCGTCTCGACGTCCAGATCGTTGGTGGGCTCGTCGAGCAGCAGCAGGTTACCGCCCTGCTTCAGGGTCAGGGCCAGGTTCAGTCGGTTGCGCTCACCGCCGGAGAGCACGCCGGTCAGCTTCTGCTGGTCGGAGCCCTTGAATCCGAAGCTCGCCACATAGGCGCGGGTCGGCACTTCGACGCCGGCCACCTCGATGAAGTCGAGTCCGCCGGAGACAGCCTCCACAGGTTCTTGTTCGGGTCGAGGCCTTCACGGTTCTGGTCGACATAGCTGATCTTCACGGTGTCGCCGATCTTCAGCTCGCCGGATGTCAGCGGCTCCAGACCGACGATGGTCTTGAACAGCGTGGACTTGCCGACGCCGTTCGGACCTATCACGCCGACGATGCCGTTGCGCGGCAGCGTGAAGGACAGGTCGTCGATGAGCACGCGGTCGCCGAAAGCCTTGTGCAGGTGCTCGGCCTCCAGCACCACGGAGCCCAGACGCGGGCCGGCCGGAATCTGGATCTCGGAGAAGTCGAGCTTCTTGTTGTTGCGCGCCTCGTTCTCCATCTGGTCGTAACGCTCCAGACGCGCCTTGTTCTTGGCCTGACGGGCCTTGGGCGAGCTGCGCACCCATTCGAGCTCGTTCTTGAGGCGCTTGGCGAGCTTGGCGTCCTTGGCGCCCTGGATCTCCAGACGCTTCGCCTTCGTCTCCAGGTACGTGGAGTAGTTGCCTTGTACGGGTACAGGTGGCCGCGGTCGACCTCGCAGATCCATTCGGCCACGTTGTCCATGAAGTAACGGTCGTGGGTGACGGCGATGACGGCGCCCTTGTACTGGTGCAGGAACTGCTCCAGCCACAGAATCGACTCAGCGTCGAGGTGGTTGGTGGGCTCGTCGAGCAGCAGCAGGTCGGGGGCTTCAAGCAGCAGCTTGCACAATGCCACACGGCGACGCTCGCCACCAGAGCACACGGAGACCGGGGTGTCCATGTCGGGGCACTGCAGCGCGTCCATGGCCTGTTCGAGCTGTGAGTCGAGATCCCAGCCGTTGGCCGCGTCGATCTCGGTCTGCAGCTTGCCCATCTCGTCCATCAGCGCGTCGAAATCGGCGTCCGGGTTGGCCATCTCCTCGCCGATGGCGTTGAAACGCGCGACCTTCTCGGCGATCGGTCCGAACGCCATCTTGATGTTCTCGCCCACGGTCTTGGTGTCGTCCAGCGGCGGCTCCTGCTGAAGGATGCCGACCGTGAAGCCCGGTGTGATGTAGGCCTCGCCATTGCTGACGGTCTCCAGTCCGGCCATGATCTTCAGCAGCGTCGACTTGCCCATGCCGTTCGGGCCGACCACGCCGATCTTCGCGCCCGGCAGGAAGCTCAGGGTCACGTCGTCGAGGATCACACGGTCGCCGTACGCCTTGCGAGCCTTGATCATCTGATATACGAATTCTGCCATATAATACCTAACCATTCACTAAACGTTGAAGTTCCAACGTTTTGCGGGACCCTGATCCGGTAATGACACAACCGGTTTCGGGGGGTGTCCCGAACGGCAGTCATTCGTGTCATCCGCCCGGCCGTTTCCGTGTCGCCACGGCCGTTCCGGTCCACGCAAAAGCACCTTGTGGATTATCCCATACGCCATCGTCATGGCGCAACAGCGCGAACGCGCGCATGCGGCGTGTCCCGACGCCGCCAGAATGAGTCCACGGGGGGGGAGGGAATGTCATGAGGCGTTTCGGAAAGGCCATGGCGGCGTTGGCCGTGGCCGCATGCACATTGTTCGGGGGGCGTCGCCACTGCGAACGCGGCGGATGTAACGAATAAGGACAATCCGATCACGTCGTCCAACGTGAGGGTGTCGGATGTGGGAGCGCAGACGGCGAACGTGTCGTTCGACTACAAGATCGACCTGCGCAGGTGGACGAGATCAAGGACGTGTGCTTCTCTATCGAGGTGCAGCGTATCACCGACATCACCCCGATAGAGAAGGCGCACTCAAGTGCGAATACCATCGGGGGTACTGGATTCCCATATGCAGCACGGGCGTTTCCGATGATGAGCTGACCGCAGGCTCGTACGACAGCATCTATGGCTTCCATGGCGATAAGGAGTACAAGGGCGTCTTTAACGACAATGACCTATCGACTGATGGGAGCAAGGTGCTTTCAAGGCCTCTGGCCAATGGTTCGCCAGGTATTTCAACAAGAACTCCTGGAATGGCAAGGCTTCCGGCAGTTTTGGTTTCCCATTGATTGGCTTGACTCCCAACACCGCGTATACGAACAACGCAAAGGGCTCTGATTTTCCTTCGTACCCCTATCAGGAAGTCGTTCAGGACACGTCGAACGAATTGCTGCGTAATGGCGTGCATGTGAAGACCCCGGTGGATATCCGGCAAGTCGCGCTGTACGCGCAGCCCATCTACAAGGATTCCAATACCAAGGTGAGCCATTGGGTGGAGGACAACGAGAACGCGTTGAAGTTCGTCCCTGATTTCACGACGAAGTCCGTCGCGGCTGCGAAGCCTGCTGAGACGTTGCCTGATAAGACTGACGTGAAGGCTGCGGTTGCCGGTGGCAAGGTCGAGCCGGGCAAAACCGCCCGCGTGTACATCGATAACCTGAAGGATGAGGCGAAGGGCAAGCCGTCCGACAGCAACAGACCGGCTGCAACCAGGCCGTCTGCAAGTGACAAGAAGGCCGATTCCAAGAACGATGGCAAGAAGCAGGGGTTGGCCAAGACCGGCGTTGACGTGCGGTCGTGGCCGGTGCGCTGGTCGCCCTGGCCGTGCTGGGTGCCGGTTTTACAGCGGTGAGGAGGATCCGCTGCTAAACACGTAGCCGGTTTGCCGAACCACTGACATCAGGGTGGGCATGTCCTTTCATGGCATGCCCACTTCGTCGTATGCGGCGTGAGTGTTTTTATGCAAGCGTCTGTTGGAAACGATGCGGGATATGGCGGTTATTTTGCTTGTTTGCGGCGTAACGCTTTGAGGTAGTTCTGTTTGAATGAGCGCCAGTCTCCGAACATTTTGTGATCGGTTTCGGTGTTTTCTCCGGCTTTGAATTTCAGCGCGGTCAATTCGATGGTGCACATGAGATCGGCTGCTTGTTCGAGGCGGTAGTCTTTAGGGTCGGCTTTGCGGTAGATGACCGCTTCCTTGGAGAGTGCATAGCCGATGGATGCCTTCAACGCGTTGGTAACGACCTGCTGTCCGTTGTCGTAATAGATCTTGATGGTGTCGTACGACTGGAATCTGTCGAGGTGTGTCAGCAGATAGTTCGCCAGGTCTCGCCGCAGCTGAGCCTCGAAACGACGTTTGTCGTTGTCGAACTCGCTTTTGCGGTGTGCGAACGTCACGTAGGTGAAGGGCAGATTCCGTGCGAGGGTGAAGAACGCGACGAACAGGCGCTTGCGGTCGGCCATGCTGAGGGTCTCGTAGTCGGCGTGCCCGTTGAGCAATGGTCCTGCGTGGAAGGGAATGTCTGGCAGTGAGGCATCCGCGAGGTGTTGCTCATAGCGTTCGATGTGGGGCATGACCGGTTCTGACTGGTCATGGAACACGAGCGTGATGAGATAGTACTTGGAGAGTTTGCCCCATTCGCCGGACTCGTCGACCATGATGCTCAACTCGCGCATCGCCGGCCTCCCCGGATGAAAAAGAAGTGCCGGGGGAATACCCCCGGCGGCTTGGAGCCTTCCTTATTGCTAAGAGAAAGCAAGCCTAGTTTACTGGTCTTGTGTGATGATGTCAATCCGTTCTCTGGATTCAAGGGAGGCGGTGATGGTCACGGGTGGGCCAACGATGGTTTCTGGTCTGGGGTGAAACGATGAGGTTTCTGATTTTGATTGAAGCTTGTTTCGGTTTCGCCGTTGGTTCGGGGATTGGTCTGTTGAGTAGGCTGTGCCCGTGGCTGAATGGGATAGGTATGCATTGATGCTTACTGTGTTGACGTGAATCAGCGGAGCTGCGGGCCAGGACATGTGTCTAGTGTCATCCGTTCCGAACGCAGTGAATTGCATGATCATCTGAATGGAATCCGACTGATTGATGACACAACAGGTGACACAGTCTTGACACAAAACGCTCGGGAACCACCGGGTTGGTTCCCGACACACTTTTGTGTCAGCGGACACGCCAAGGAAACGTTGAAATAGCAACGATCACGAAGGCTGACCCATCTGAACAATAAATGCGAACCTGTTCGACCAGGTGTTTCCTCACCCGACGGTCGCCGTGGATCCCAGCGGCGAATGGATCGTGTGCGATCCCGACGGCCGGCTTCCCGATAAGTGATTCGGTCCGTCTGCAGTGTGCCGACGAACCCATGAGCGGGCTCGTCGGCGGGCTGATATGTCAGTGGTTTTCGACGGGTGGGCGTGATTAGTGGGTTTCGCCCATGATGTCGGTGGCATCCTCATCGACGCTCACTGCGGCTTCGATCGCGGCCTCGATGGCCTTGGCCATTGTCGCGATTTCCATGGTGGGCGTGCCGCTCGGCTTGCCCACGCCCTGCGCGGTCGCGTACGGCACGTGGATGAAGCCGCCCTTGACTCCGGGGAACCTGCGGTCGAGCAGGTACAGCACGTTGTACATGATGCTGTTGCACACGTAGGTGCCAGCCGTGTACGACATGAGCGCCGGGATGCCGCTCGCGTTGATGCGCTTGACCATGGCCTTGACCGGCAGCGTGGCGAAATACGCGGTGTCGCCGTCCTCGCGCAGCGGGGTGTCGAACGGCTGCTCGCCGTCGTTGTCGGGGATGCGGGCTTCGGCCAGATTGATCGCGACCTTCTCCACGGTCACGGCCGAACGGCCTCCGGCCTGACCGATGCACAGCACGTAATCGGGCTTCTCGCGTTCGATGGCCTCCTCGACTACCATGGCGCTGCGCGTGAACACGGTCGGAATCTCCAATTTGACGACGCTCACGCCCGCGATGGACTCGGGCAGCAGCTTGACCGCTTCGAATGCGGGATTGACCGGCTCGCCGCCGAACGGATCGAATCCGGTGACCAGGATCTTGCTCATAATGGCTCCTTTGCTTGAAATATACGGATGGAATACGGTGTCACTGGGCGATGAGCATGTACACGATCTGCACGACGATCATCACCATCGCCGGCAGCACCTGCTTCTTGATCACGCCCATGCGGTCCTTCATGTCGAGCATCGCAACGGGCACGATGTTGAAGTTGGCCGCCATAGGCGAGCACGAATGGCGCGCCGATGCCCACGGTCATCACGGTGATCGCGGCGAACGCGTTGCCCATGATCATCGTGAACAGCATCATGCCCACGCCGAACACGATGATGCCGATCGTGACGTTGCCCTTGGGAATGATGCCGCCGACGAGCGCAGTCGCCACGGCGGACACGATGATGATCAGGATCGCATCGAGCTTGAGGGCGAACTCTATGATCACGATGACGATTCCCAGCAACACGAGATAATTCGGTTCCATATGGAAATCCTTCCTGTACTGTACACGCATGAGGTCGCGGCGGTGTGCCCGAGGCGTGTGAATAGGGCAAATCTACGATTATAGGGCATCGCACATGCCGGGGGAAGAGACGGTGGTGGATGGCTGCCGGCGTAAGTGGTACGGCCGCAGGTTCCGCGGTATAGTGACGGGTCTCAGCGCATCGTCGAGAAGACGATGACTGGTGGGGAAGGCCGGAATGAATTTCGGCATGACGTTGGCGTCGTTGGCGGCGCTGCTGGCGGCGGCCATTGTGGGAGAAGCAGGGCAAGACGGGCGTGTTCGTTGCGCCGGCGGACAGGGGAGCGACGAAGTGGTGTCCGAAGCCGAATCGATGCGGCGGTACCTGACGGAAAGCCGCCATGTTCCCGCCGACGCGGTGCTCATGGAGGACCGTTCCACCACGACCATGGAGAATCTTCGTTTTTCGAAGGAGATCATGGATGCGCGCAGCGGCGTGCAATCGGTTCCCGGGCGCCGTGGCCTCGCCTACCGTTGCGCGCTGGTCACCAGCGATTACCATGTGTTCCGAGCCAGCGAATACGCGCATCAGGCTGAAGGCGGATGGGGTCGGCAGCCATACGCGTGGCTACTACTGGCCCACGGCGTTCATCCGGGAGTTCATAGCCGTTACCAAGGCGCATTTGTGCCGTACTGTGCGCTCGCCCGGCCGGGCATTGACCGGTTGCCGTGTGCGACCGGTCTTTATCGGGCGCTTGGCCGCAACACGCCCATGGTCGAGTAGTCCTGTATTATATTCTCTTGTGCCCGATGACGGCACGAACGGCCCCGTAGCTCAGTTGGTTAGAGCGCCGCCCTGTCACGGCGGAGGTCACCGGTTCAAGTCCGGCCGGGGTCGCTTTTTCTTTTTCTGCTCAGTTTTTTCTCCGCACTGCGGCTGATTCCATCTTCAATTACGGGTCATGGAACGGGAGTATCATCAAATCAAACTCGGGTCAGCACAAGGAGTGATGGCGATGACGGGACTGGATGAAGCGCATCCGACGCGACGCAATAACGAGCGCACGGTCGCAGGGCGGCATCGCATGATGCGCCGCGCCGATCGCGAGGTGACCGATTGCGAACAGATCGAGGGAATCGTCGCCGCATGCCGTATCGTGCATGTGGGCTATGCGGATGCCGAGGGACTTACGATCGTGCCGCTGAATTTCGGATACGAATGGCAGCAGGATGGGGACGCCGGCACCGGCGACGAACTGGCCGGATTGACCCTGTACATCCACTCGGCGTCGATCGGCCGCAAACTCGACGCGATCCGGGCTGCGGGAAACGCGTTGGATGTGGCGTTCTCGATGGAGACCGATTGTGAGGTCATCGCCGGCCGCACCCCGTGCAACTGGGGCGAGGCGTTCAAGTCGGTGATCGGCAACGGCGTGGCCAGCATGATCGACGACCTGGACGAGTGCCGCAAAGGGCTGCGGCTGCTGATGGGGCAGCAGGCGGGCATGCCGGATATAGAGTTCACCGATCAGCAGGTGCGCAGCGTCACGGTATGGAAGATCGAAGTGCGCCATCTCACCGCGAAGATCCACGCCAAGCCTGAGCCGCGGAACGCGCGGCGTCAAGCTGCCGGTGAGTGACACTGCCAAGTTGCCGGCCGTGGTTGCTGCCAATGGGCTGTTCCGCGGCGTCACTGTGCGCGGTACGTCACGCTGCGAGGGCACACGCAGCGTGACGGTACCCGGAAAGCATTGGAAAACAGGGATTTTCTTGATGTGTCACTGTGCGTGAGGGCGCGCACGGTGACGGTACCCTCGCACAGTGACGCAATAACCCACGCACGGTGACGGCGCACAGCCAAGGCACAGGCGCGGGATATGCGCGAATGGGCCGGTGAACCTCCGACAGCAGCCTTTACCTCGCGTCGAACGTGCGGCGGAGCCAGTCGAAGGCGAGCCGCGGCCAGATCTGCACGGCCGGCACGACGTTGTTGAGGTCGCCCTCGCCCGGCGAGCCGGCACGTGCGGTGTCCACGGTGGCGAGTGACAGTCCATGCCCGCTGCGGGAACAGGTGCGCCTCGATACTGATGCCGGCGTCACGGCAGGCATGGATCATCAGCAGTGAATTCTCCACAGGAACGGCCTGATCGGTGATGGTGTGCCAGATGAACACCGGCGGCATGGTCGCGTCGACATGCTTCTCGATCGACAGCAGCTCCAGCAGCGACGCATCGTCTTTGCCGTCACCCAGCAGGTTGTCGAAACTGCCGCGGTGCGCGAACCGGCCAGACGTGATTACCGGATAGCACAACAGCAGCGCGTCCGGGCGCACGGCAGCCGGATCATATCCGGCGTCGCGCAGCTCGGCATCGCTGGAAACCGTCGTCAGGTTCGCGGCGAGATGACCACCGGCCGAAAACCCGATGGCCGCCACGCGCCCGGCATCCACATGCCATTCGTCGGCATGCCCGCGAATCATCGACATCGCCTCGGCCATCTCCAGCAACGCCACCGGGTACCGGCTTGGCACGCAGGAGTATTTCAGTACGAACGCCTGATATCCGGCCGCGAGGAATTGCAGCGCGACCGGTTCGGATTCGCGGTCGGATCCGATAGCGTACCCGCCGCCGGGAATGATCAGGGATCGCCGGCCGGCGCCGGTCCGGGTCCATCTCCGGGCTGTTGTCGATCACATAGCCGACGAGTTCGGCCTGCGAGCTGTCGATGCCGTCGATGACCTGGGTGAAATGCTGCATGGTCTCCCTTTCCTGTCGTCGCTCGGTCTGGCGCGAGCGAGGATTCGCCGCGTCCTCTACCAGCATGATACGCGCACGATACGCGGATGCGACTTATGCGGATTTGCAAATCGTGCTACGGTGACGGCTGTTTCAAAACCGCATGGCATTCGTCGAATCGGCTCGCCCGATGCCAGTCATGCGGTTTTTCGTTGCCGTCGCAGGTCCGGACGTTAGGGACTTCTCGACGTGTACGCAGGGCCCGGCCGTGCGCGCGCTCGCTCGACGGTGACGGGAAGAGTACAAGAGAGGTCATGTTGTCCGCGATCCAGACAACTTCGAAAGAAACAACCCTGCAAGAACATGCGGCCGCAGAACACGGCTCCGCACATGATATTCCTGCCGAATCCCCGAAATTCAGGCATCCGCACAAGGTGATGCTGGGCATGCTGTCGGAAACGTCGATGAACATCGCGCTGCCCGATCTGGTGGACGAGTTCTCCGTGTCATCCGGCACCGCCCAATGGATGGTCGTCGGCTATATGCTGGCCATCGGCGTGGCGCTGCCATACGTCGGCTTCCTGCTCAAATGGGTCAAGGCCAAGACGCTGGTCATGGTGGCGTCAACTGACCGTTAGTTGCGCGCCGCCGAGGCCGTCCGAATGCAGCGTCCAGCGGATGGATGCGGCGCACTCCAGGAATCCCTCGTCGTGAGAGACGAGCAGCAGTGCGCGGGGTATCCGGCCAGCGCGTGGGCCAGCGCCTGAATCGAATGCAGATCCAGATGGTTGGTCGGCTCGTCCATCACGATCAGATGCGGGTGATCTCGCAATCCCAAGCACAGCAGCAGCTTGCGCAATTCGCCCGGCGACGGGTTGCCGCCGGCGAGGAGGCGGCTTGGGTCGACGTTGAGCTGCGCGAATGCCGACAATACGTCACCGCGGTCGATGGGCGTCAACGCCGTGAGCCGGCGCATCGCCTCCCTGGCATCCTGATCCGTCGTGTTCTGCGTGATCGTCAGCCGGGGGAGCGGGACGCCGGAATACTGTTCCCGCATCGCGATCGTGCGCAGCAGCGTGCGAACCAGCGTGGTCTTGCCGGTGCCGTTCGGCCCGCTGATGCCGATCCGGTCATGCGGTCCGACGGTCAGCATCGGTATCTTCAGGCCCGCTGTCTCCGATATCGCTGCCGCGCCGACTCCATCCGGCGATTGCGGCGCGTACGGGATGATCTGGGCTCCAGCCGCACAAGCTCCCGTCGGTTGCTTGATTCGGCATCCATCCAGATGTCTCCGTCATAGCGCTTCGTGGCGGTGACGACGCTGCGGCCCGTTCCCGGGCGGCGGTCGCCTGTGCGTCGATGCGGGCGCTCGCGGGGCC
>ENA-OQDE01001270-OQDE01001270.1-human-gut-metagenome-genome-assembly--contig:-NODE-1270-length-10072-cov-1.472800_pt1 | contig 10072 bp, 15 predicted proteins | sample MGYA00242768_ERZ504595 | MGnify/ENA primary metagenome ERZ504595 (study PRJEB26092, sample SAMD00036307) | human gut metagenome | host: Homo sapiens | study: EMG produced TPA metagenomics assembly of...
AGGGAAGAATGATTAGAATGCCGGTAATACGGCAGGATGGAGACGGATATGGAATTTACAAAAATGCAGGGAACAGGTAATGATGATTATGTGTATGTGGACTGTTTTAAGGAGACGGTGAGGGAGCCGGCAAAGACAGCCATCTATGTGAGCGACCGCCATTTCGGCATCGGGTCCGACGGATTGATTCTCATATGCCCCTCCCGGACAGCGGACTGCAGAATGGAGATGTACAACGCGGACGGTCCCAGGGAATCATGTGCGGCAACGGTGTGCGCTGCGTGGGAAAATACGTTTACGACCATGGTCTGGCGGATAAGGATAAAAGGACCATCACAGTGGAGACACTGGCAGGGATCAAGACGCTGGAGCTGGAAATTGAGGATGGAAAGGCAGTGTCCGTTACCGTGGACATGGGGGAAGCAGCCCTCACATCCAGGCTGCCGGAGGATATCACGGTAGACGGGAAGGAATACCGGTTTGTAGGAATCAACGTGGGAAATCCCCATGCAATCTATTATGTGGACCAGGTGGACTGTCTGGATTTGGAGCGGATTGGACCGGCCTTTGAGAACCATGAGCGGTTCGCGCCTGATCGTGTGAATACGGAGTTTATCCATGTGGCGGACCGTAAGCACCTTGAGATGCGGGTGTGGGAGCGGGGAAGCGGCGAAACCTGGGCGTGCGGCACAGGCGCCACGGCCAGCGTCATGGCCTCCATCCTCATGGGATATACGGAGGATGAGCGGAGGTGGCTCTGCGCGGAGGAAAACTGGTGATACGGTATGAAAGGGAGTCGGGCCATCTGTTTATGACAGGGCCGGCCGTGGAGGTGTTCCGGGCTCTATTGACATACCCGAAGAAATATATTATGATTGATAAGGCGAATTTTATCAGCTAATACTTTAAAGCGAAAAATGTTCAATATACACTCTCAGGAACCAGACGCGCGACGGCGCGCGTCCTGGTACACCTTTTGCGGCACGGCGGCGGACATGGAAAAGACATGGCGCTGTATCCTGCGGCAAAGGGCGTATCCGGTTTTGGGGGTGTTTTCATATTTCAGACAGGCAGAGGCCAGGAGGAAGCACACATGTTTAAGATCAACGAGAATTATTTGAAGCTGCCGGGAAGCTATCTCTTTTCCGCCATTGCGAAAAAAGTGGCTGCATATGAAGAGGCCAACCCGGACAGGCAGGTTATACGGCTGGGAATCGGGGATGTGACACTTCCTATTGCCCCGGCCATTGTGGAAGCCATTCACAAGGCGGCGGACGAGATGGGACAGGCCAAGACATTTCACGGCTATGCGCCGGATTTGGGTTATGCCTTTTTACGGGAGACCATTGTGGAAAAGGATTACAGGTTATGGGGCTGCCATGTGGAGGCAGACGAGATATTTGTATCGGACGGAGCCAAAAGCGACTGCGGCAATATCCAGGAGATATTCAGCGAGGACAGCCGCATTGCGGTGTGCGACCCTGTGTATCCCGTGTATGTGGATTCCAATGTCATGGCGGGCCGTACAGGCAGCTATGACCCTGACACGGGCATGTGGAGCAATGTGATCTACATGCCCTGTACGGCGCAGAATCATTTTGTGCCGGATCTTCCGCAGGAGACGCCGGATCTTATTTACCTGTGTGTGCCCAATAACCCCACAGGCACCACGCTGACCAGGACCAGTTAAAGGTGTGGGTGGACTATGCAAACAGGCAGGGGCCGTGATTCTCTATGATGCTGCTTACGAGGCTTATATATCCGAGGAGGATGTGCCTCACAGCATATTTGAGATAGAGGGAGCCAGAACCTGTGCCATTGAGTTCCGTTCCTTCTCGAAAAAAGCCGGGTTCACAGGCGTTCGTCTGGGATTTACCGTGGTTCCGAAGGATTTGAAGTGCGGGGATGTAATGCTGCATTCATTGTGGGCCAGACGCCACGGCACCAAGTTCAACGGAGCCCCCTATATTGAGCAGAGAGCCGGTGAGGCCGTATATTCCGAAGAGGGCAGCCGGCAGGTCATGGAGCAGGTGGCGTATTATAAGAGGAATGCCATGGTTATCTATGAAGGGCTTAAGGAGGCGGGCTACACCGTATTTGGGGGAATCAATTCGCCCTACATCTGGCTTAAGGTGGAGGACGGGATGGACAGCTGGGAGTTTTTTGACTATCGTTCTGGAACAGGCCAATGTGGTGGGGAACACCGGGAAGCGGCTTCGGGCCCAGCGGCGAGGGTTATTTCCGCCTGACGGCCTTTGGAACCTACGAGAATACGGTGGAGGCTGTAAACGGATAAAGGCCCTCAGGAGGTAACAGGGGCAGGAGAACAGGGAGGAAAAGGGTAATATGGATGAGATTGACCGCAAGATACTAAAGCTTTTACAGGACAATGCAAGGGTTTCCCTAAAGACCATCGCAGAGAATACGTTTCTATCCTCTCCGGCGGTATCAGCCAGGATTGAACGCCTGGAAAAGGAGGGTATCATAACAGGCTACCATGCCTCTGTGGACCCGGTGAAGCTGGGGTATCACATACTGGCATACATTAACCTGGAGGTGATACCCGAGGACAAGGAGCAGTTCTATGCCTATGCCCGGGAGGTGCCCCATATACTGGAGTGCAGCTGTGTCACCGGAGGATTTTCCATGCTGTTAAAGGTAGCCTTTAAGAGTACCATGGAGCTGGATATGTTCATAGGACAGCTCCAGAAATTCGGCAGGACAAGCACACAAATCGTATTTTCCACCCATGTTGGTCCCAGAGGAGTGGATGTGGACGAAATTTAGTTCCAGGTTCAGTCAACATTTGTCTTACTTTCACATATGGTATAATGTAGAGTCATATATGAAGGAGAATCTGGTATGACAGATGTTAAGAGAGTCATAATTGATGCCGGCCACGGCGGCGAAGAGCCGGGCGCCATGTACGACGGGCGCCGGGAAAAAGACGATACCCTGCGGCTGGCTCTTGCCATAGGACGGATATTGGAAAATAATGGGGTGGATGTGGTATATACAAGGACCACGGATGTATACGACACGCCTCTTGAGAAAGCCCGGATAGCAAACCAGTCAGGGGCTGATTATTTTGTGTCCATTCACCGGAATGCATTCCCGGTACCGGGAACTGCAAGCGGCGCCATGACGCTGGTGTATGAGGATGCAGGTGTACCGGCCATGCTGGCGGATAATATCCAGCGCAATCTGGTGGAAACAGGGTTCAGGGACCTGGGAGTACAGGAGCGCCCCGGTCTTATCGTGCTGCGAAAGACACAGATGCCTGCTGTGCTGGTGGAAGCGGGATTTATTGATAATCCGGATGACAACCGGTTTTTTGATGAGAATTTCGATGCCATTGCCCAGGCCATAGCAGACGGTGTGCTGGAAACCATCCGGCAGCAGGAGGCGCAGAGACCGGAATATTATCAGGTCCAGGTAGGAGCCTTCCGCACCAGGATGCCGGCAGACAGGCTGGTGAATGAACTCCAGGCCAGCGGCCTTCCGGCCTTCCTGGTTTACGACGACGGACTGTACAAGGTAAGGGTTGGCGCTTTCCTCAATATGGACTATGCGGTACAGATGGAGAGGAACTTAAGAAACATGGGATATCCACTGTGCTGGTGAGGGAACGGGCCATATACTGATGAATTTAATTGTAAATAATTTCTAAATATAGACAGGTTAATGCCGCAGGCCAAATTCTCATGGATTTGCCTGCGGCAGCTTTACATATCACCAGTTCCAGCGCCCGTAGCGCAGTGTGACGGAGGAAATGGTTTTCACTAACGGATCCGACATCTGGCCGGGAAGAAGGCGCCATCTCCAGTTGGTGCCCACAGTGGAGGGGGTGTTGATGCGGCAGTCATTGTCCAGGCCCATATAATCCTGAAGGGGGATGATGCACATTCTGGCCTGGCTGCGCATAATCAGGCTGATAAAGGACATGTGCAGACGGCTGGCGGGGGTACAGCTGTCACAGAGATAATCCCTGGCCAGCTTCCGTTCCTGGGCTGTGATGGAGGCATACCATCCTTTGATGGTTTCATTGTCATGGGTGCCGGTGTAGGCCACACAGTTTTCAGGGTAGTTATGGGGAAGATAATCGCTGGCGCAGCGGAATCCCTGGAATCAAAGGCAAATTCCAGTACCTTCATGCCCGGGAATCCGCTGTCCTTTACAAGCTGTCTGACGGAGTCTGTCACATATCCCAGATCCTCGGCAATGATTTCCTTTTCTCCCAGGGCGCTGCGCACGGTGTGGAAGAAGCCGATTCCCGGTCCCTGCTCCCAATGGCCTCCGACGCAGTGCCGGAGCGGCCGGAATGGAATAGTACTGGTCAAATCCGCGGAAATGGTCAATCCTTACCACATCATACAGTTTATAGCAGTAGCCAGCCTGGCCAGCCACCATTCATAGCCTGTGCTGCGGTGGTATTCCCAGCGGTACAGGGGATTTCCCCAGAGCTGTCCTGTGGCGGAAAAGCCGTCAGGAGGGCAGCCTGCAACTGCGGTCGGTATATTATCCCGGTCCAGCTCAAAGAGTTCAGGATGGCCCATGTGTCGGCGCTGTCCATGGCCACATAGATGGGAATGTCCCCTATGATGCGGATTCCGTTGGCATTGGCATAGGATTTTAGTTTTTTCCACTGCTGGCTGAATTTGAACTGAAGGTATTGGTGGAATTCTATGTCGTAGTATAGCTCCCTCCGGTAGTAATCCAGGGCGTTCTGCCAGCGCAGGCGGATGTCCTGTGCCCACCGGGTCCAGGCAGTTCCTTTGAACCGGGCCTTTACTGCCATGAAAAGGCGTAATCCTCCAGCACCATCTGTTTCATCCCTGAATTTCCGAAACTCCGGTCCAGGCTTATGCTGCTCCTCTCATAGGCTTTTCTCAGCAGGGGGTACCGCTCTTCGTAGACCTTTGCATAGTCCACAAAATCCGGCCGGCTGCCGAAGTCAGCCCGGCTGCATTCTTCCTCTGTAAGGACGCCTTCCTGTATAAGGTCCTCCAGACTAATGAAATAGGGATTGCCTGCAAAGGTGGAAAAGGACTGGTAGGGGAATCCCCGTAACTGGTGGGCCCCAGGGGAGAATCTGCCAGTAGGACTGGCCGGCCTCCTTTAAACGGTCCACGAATTCGTAGGCCTCCTTTGAAAAGCAGCCGATTCCGTATCTGGAGGGAAGGCTGGTGATGGATAGTAAGATTCCGCTTTCTCGTTTCATATCTATATGCTCCTTTTTGCAGGCATTGTCCTGTTTAATATTCTGTGATGATTCCAAAATGGTCTGATACAACGGGAAAGGATGTGCCGTCGTATATGGTTCGGGAGGAAATAACCGGCACCCTGCGGCTGGTCCAGATGTAATCAATACGCATTCCCGGTATCTCTCCCTGTTCCCGCCATCCGTCAATGGCATTTGCCACAGTGACGCCTGAATCCCTGGAAGCAGCCAGGTCATATGCGTCAAACCAGCCTGAGGCCAGAATCAGGTCCCGTCCCTGGCCGGTTATGTGGGCCGGTGAGTTGAAATCCCCCATGAGCCACAGACGTTCTTCTGCTAAGGGGACAGGCCGCTGCTTATGCGGTTCCATTGTCCTCAAAGGGTTCTTCGCTGTCATTCCACCAACCCATGTGGACACTGTAAAAATATTCATTTCCGTATTCTGTCCGGGTGTTGATTCCAAGTATTTTTCGGGTTTTCCAGTTTTCATAATCCCGTATGCCGGTGATGTAAAACTGGCTGGTCCCCAGTATGGGGGAACGGCTGAGGACGGCCAGACCCTCGTCGTATATCCCGTATCCTACCTTGGCCGGGGTCCAGGTCCACTGGTAGGAAACACCGGCCCGGGCCAGGAGCAACGCCAGGTTAAGGGCGTGGTTGTCTGCGCGTATGACTGCCCGGGAGGCGCAGGGGGAGACTGTGTTTAAGTCTTTGGCATAGCAGGAACATAGCCGGATTCCCGCAGCCAGCCGGAGGCTGCGGGCGGAGCGCTCATGGACTGGTTGACCTCCTGGAGGGCTATGATATCCGGTTTGATTTGGACAAGGGATCCGGCAAAGGCGGCGAGCTTGGATTCATATTCCGCTCCGCCAGACTGTGTGTGTTAAGTGTCATTATTTTCATACTACCTGCCTCCGGTGGTTTTCAGTTACAGAAGGCAGCTGCGGTGGGTGGATGGCAGCGGCCTGTTTACAGTATATCATTGATATCGGATTTGAGCACATCTGCTTTCGGTCCTAGATGGCCTGGATGCCACCGTCCTTTTTAATCAGACCCATGGCGCCCTCTGCCTTCCATTGGGGCAGTCCGGCAACCTTATCCACGTCCTTTACCGTGACGCGCAGACGGGTCATGCAGGCGTCCACCAGGACAATGTTATCCCTGCCGCCCAGAAGGGAGATGATGCGTCCGGCCTGGCTGTCACCGGATGATGCAAAACCGGCCCGGCCCTGGCTGTTCTCTGAGACAGAGTCGTCGGTATAGTTGCCCAGTCTGCCCGGGGTGGCAAAATGGAACCTTCCTATCATAAAATAGGCGATTGCGTATCCTGCGGCAAAGAATACAGCCACACAGAGGATGAAGTTTACCAGTCTCCGCCAAGTCCTGCGCGGATGGACATGGGAACACGCGTCAGGAATTCCGGTGTCCAAAGGAATGAAGCCTGAGGTGGATGAGGCCGGCCATGGCAAAAGCGCATCCCTGCAGCACTGCGTATACCAGATACAGCGGAAGGCGCAGAACATAAACATGAATTCCAGAGGCTCTGTGACACCTGTGAGAAATACGGCCAGTACAGTGGAGATGAACATGGAGCGGTAATTGCGGCGCTTATCCGGGTCCACGCGGCGGTACATGGCAGGGCAATGCCAGAAGAAGGCCAGTGGCGCCAATCATCTGTCCTACCTTGAAACGGGCAGGGGTGATGGTGGCCAGCAGGTTCTGGTACCCGGCCATGTCTCCCGCGTCCTTAAGGTTGATAAGGTCTGTTGCCCAGGCCAGCCACAGCGGATCCTGACCAAAACCTGAACCTGCGTTGACGCCCGTGAGGATGGTGTACGTGCCTCCGAAGGAGGTGTAATTCATGGGTATGGTCAGCATATGGTGCAGGCCGAAGGGAAGGAGAAGCCTTTCCAGGGTTCCGTAGATAAAGGGGGCCAGCACAGGCGAGGTGGAGGAGGAGTTGGCAATCCACACGCCGAAGGAGTTGATGCCGGTCTGAACCACAGGCCAGACAATGGCCAGCACCAGTGAGATGATGACGGACCAGAGGATGACTACCATGGGGACAAAGCGTTTTCCGTTAAAGAAGGCCAGGCGTCCGGCAGCTTCCTGTAATTGTAATATTTATTGTAAATAACTCCTCCTGCAAAGCCTGATATAATGCCCACGAACACGCCCATGTTCAGCGCGGGAGCTCCCAGGACCGAGGTGAAGTATCCGTTTACCAGGATTTCCTGGCCCAGCAGGTCCGGGTCACGGCGGCAGGGTCGTTTAAGTCGGCGCTGCTGACACCAAAGAGAGCGCCGGTAATAACATTGATGAGGATAAAGGCAATGACAGCCGCAAAAGCGCCGCCGGCCCGTTCCTTTGCCCAGGAGCCGCCGATGGCAACAGCAAACAGAATGTGCAGGTTGTTGATTACGGCCCAGCCTATGGTCTCCATGGTGCTTCCGATTGTAAGGACAGCTCCCATATCCCCGCCGGCCATCTGTATGAGCTTTCCTACGCTGATCATCAGTCCGGCTGCGGGCATGACGGCAATGACTGTCATCAGGACCTTGCCCAGCTTTTGGAGAAAGTCAAAATTGATCAGGGATTTTTTGGGCTTTCCGGCTTTCCTGTCCGCAGCGTCTGCGGGGGAAGACGTATTTGCAGCTGGGGCAGTGTCCGGATTATGGGGGGAGCTGCATCAGCTTCTTCGGCTGCGTCCGGCGGGCAATGGTCTAAAACCGTTATCACAGTATCTGCTCCTGCCTTTACAGGACCTGTGAAGCATTCATGGAACGGCCTTCCATTCCGCCGCAGATAAGGACAGGCGTGATGGTGTTGACCTGTTTTTCTTCAAGGGCTTTTAAGTCGGCCTTTGCCAGAAGGCTGCCGGCCTTCACCTTATCTCCGATCTTTACACAGCACTGGAAGCATTCTCCCTTTAAGGCCACGGTCTCCAGACCGAAGTGGACCATGACCTCGATGCCGTCCTCGGAACGCAGGCCATAGGCATGGAGGGTCTCTGCTATGGAAACCACCTCCCCGTCAATGGGACTGACCAGATTGCCGTCCCGGGGCAGGATAGCAACGCCGTCTCCTATGATTTTCTGTGAGAATACAGGTCCGGCACTTCCTCCAAAGGGACCGCTGTTCCGGTTAAAGGGGAGAGAATCCTGATTCCAATACAGCCGTCAGTGTTCTTGTTCATATGTAACCTCCTGAGTTTAATTGTTGCACTGTTTGCGCAACCGCTTGCATTAAATATAGTCTGGCTGCATGAAGAATGCAATAGATATTTCAAAATCCTGTGTTTTTCTACGTTTTGGACAAAAATACCCTCAGGTATTTGTGCAATTTTTCTGGAGCGGAATGCAAAAAGTCAGGGGAAGATTGCGCAAACAGAGCGCAAACGAGTTGACAAAAATTGCATTAAACTTTACAATATAGGAAGGGCGTGTATGAACTGCGGTGATGGAACTGGTGGAAGGAGCCTGAGAGCGGATCCGGACCATAGGTTCATATATAACCCTGTGACGATGAAAATGAGACGCATATTAAGGAGGCTGTTTATGCCTGTTACAATCAAAGACGTGGCTGCCCTTGCAGGGGTGTCGCCATCCACCGTAAGCCGTACTTGCAAGGACCATCCCTCTATCAGCCGCCAGACCAAGGAAAAGGTCAGGCAGGCCATGGCGAAGCTGGGCTATGAACCGAATTTTCAGGCCAGCAGTCTGGCGACCCAGAATTCCCGCACCGTGGGAATCATTCTGCCCCCGTCGGAGTGGGAGGCTTACCAGAATCCATTCTATCTGGAGATGATACGGGGAATCAGCCAGTACTGCAACCAGAAGCAGTACATCAATACCGTGATTACGGGACAGAATGAGGATGAGATCCTCCAGGCCATAAAGACCATGGCGAGAACCGGCCTGGCAGAGGGATTTATCGTGCTCTACTCCAGGGAGCAGGACCCGGTTCTGGATTATCTCTATGAAGAGGGACTGCTGTATGTGCTCATTGGAAAAGCGTGCCGGAATGTGAACCAGACCATCTATGTGGATAACGACAATGTGCTTGCGGGCAGGGAGGCGGCGGAGTACCTGTTAAATCTGGGCCATGTAAGGATTGCCTGCCTGTCCGGGGACCATTCTCTTCTTTATAACCACGACAGGAAAATGGGGTATATGCTGGCCTGGCAGAGCGGGGGATTCCTTTTGACGGCCAGCTGTGCGTGGAGGTGCCTTCTGTGCCGGAGGAGCAGGACCAGGCCCTGGCGGCCCTGTTCGCAAGGGAGGACAGACCCACGGCCGTACTGGTCAGCGACGACATACTGGCAGTGGCCCTGGAGAAGGCATGTATTGGTCTGGGGCTGTCCATACCGGGGGATGTGTCCATCCTGTCCTTTAACAATTCCCTTCTCGCCAGACTCACCTTTCCGCCCCTGACATCCGTGGATGTGAATGCCTGCCAGCTGGGAATCGAGGCAGCCGCCCAGATGATAAGCCATGTGGAAAATCCGGAGCTGGTGGCAACGAAAATCATTGTTCCCCACCACATGGTGGAGCGGGAGAGCTGCACGGGAGCCGGAGGGTTCTGCGGTGATTGAGATACTGGAACAGTATAATACATCCCAGGCAGGTGACTGCCTGGGCGCCTTTTTGCTGTCAGACATATCACCAGGTTCGGCCGGGATTTCAGCCAATTGTCTTATTTTTCTGAAATACATCTTATCGTATACTTCCTCTTGAAAAACACAACATTTAGTGGTAAAATCTTATACTGTTGCACAAGCAACAGATTTTTCCAGTATTCTGTGATAAGATGCCTTTAAACCGTTTACCTGAAGACAGGCAGCGAGGGAGA
>ENA-OQDE01001272-OQDE01001272.1-human-gut-metagenome-genome-assembly--contig:-NODE-1272-length-10040-cov-7.150207_pt1 | contig 10040 bp, 12 predicted proteins | sample MGYA00242768_ERZ504595 | MGnify/ENA primary metagenome ERZ504595 (study PRJEB26092, sample SAMD00036307) | human gut metagenome | host: Homo sapiens | study: EMG produced TPA metagenomics assembly of...
TTGCCACCTATGAATCCCGTACGGTTTCCACCGGCACCGGTTCGACGATGGTGGTGTTCGACGACGAAACCGTGGCCTCCAAGGTGCAGGCGCTCTCCGGCAAGAAGGTGATGGACATCGCCACGCGCAAGGTCGTTGCCGCCACGCCCGACCAGCATGTCGGAGAGGTGGCCCGAATCCTCGCCAAGAAGCAGTTCAAGAAACTGCCGGTGGTGGATGGTGATGGCAGACTCGTCGGTGTGATCCGCCGTAAGTCCGTGATGGAACATGCCTTCGATGCGCTGTTCCCAAAGGATGATCGGTGATTAGGCGCCATCATCGCTGAATAGAATGAATGGAATATGAGGCTTCCTTCTCGCAGGGAAGCCTCATTGCTTTGTCCGCGGAGTCTTACGGCACCTGCGCAAGGGCAACGTCACGCCTTCATGATTATACTATTGAATAGTGTGTTCCTATCGTTGCATGGTGACGCTAACGCATGGCGTCACGATACTGAAGCCTGCCATCTAACGGCGGGTACGGCTCGTTGCTGGAGTCGTGCACGCATACGCGCGTCGGCGTGCGTATGCCGTGATGTGACCTTTGTAGTGGAATTGAAGAATTGAGAACACTCGTATGTCTTCTAGTAGTACAACAACTGAACCAACTGTGCGCGAAACACCCGAGGTTTCCGGCGATGACAATGCGAATGCGCGCGCAGCGGTCCATAGCGCGAACAAACCCGGTGCCGCCTATGCCGCAGCAGTGGCCAACGGGGAATCCGAGCGTGCGTGGATCCGCCGTGTAGTGCTTCTACTCACCGGCCAGGCGTTCTCGCTGCTGGGCTCCAATATTGTGCAATATGCCATCTGGTGGTGGATCGTATTGCAGACTAAAACCGGTTCGGCCATGCTGCTGGCCACGTTGTTTGGCGTGGTGCCGCAGGCCATCGTCTCGATTTGCGGCGGCTCCTGGGCCGACCGTCACAGTCGCAAGTTGCTGATTATGCTGCCGGATATGGTGATTGCTGTGGTCACCGTCGTGCTGTCGCTGAGCTTCGCGATGGGATGGGCGAGTCTGACCATGATTTTCGTGGTGCTGTTCATTCGTTCGGCGGGAGGCGGGGTGCAGACGCCCGCTGTGCAGTCGTTCATACCGGATGTTGTTCCCTCGGGCAAACTATTGCGCGTCAACTCAATATACGGCGTGATTAATTCGGCGAATATGATTGTGGCACCTGCGGTGGCTGCTGTGCTTATCAACACAGTGCCGCTGTGGTCGATTCTGTTAGTCGATGTGACCACGGCCATTATCGGCGTCGGCTTTGTGGCGTCGATCAAAGCGCCGAAGAAGAGCGCGGAACATGTTGCGAGGCGTATGGCTGAAGCGGAGAATAGCGGGCAACCCACACTCGAACCGATGTCGGATGCCAATGCTGATCGTTCGCTGATTGCCAGCGTCCGTCGTGTGTTTGCTGACTTGAAAGATGGTTTCAGCTACACATGGCGCCGGGCGAACCTGCGCAACGTGGTGCTCGGTGACGCCTTGGTGTGCTTCGTGGCCGTGGCGCCGATGAACCTTACGCTGTTGCTCATGACCCGCGAATATGAGGCATCGATTTGAATCTCGGATTCATCAACCTGACCACCGCCTCCGATAAACTCGCCGCCAACGAGCTGGGATGGAGCATCGGTATGCTGCTCGGCGGCGCGCTGATGTCTACCATCGGTGCCAAGCTCATCCGCAACAACATGCGCGTGGTCGCCTTCGGCATCGCTCTGGTGGGCGTCTCCGTCGTTGGTCTTGGCGTGGTTCACAATCTGCTGGCGTATTTGCTGATTGATGTGGTGAACGGTTTGGCTTCGGCCATCTGCATGGGCCCGATGCGCACCATCATCCAGACCGAGGCCGATGAGAAGATGGTGGGCCGTGTATTCGGCCTTGACACCACCCTGAGCACGCTCGGAATGCCGCTCGGCATGTTGATCTTCGCGCCACTGGCCGACGTGATCCCGATTTCGCTGGTGTTCATCATCGGCGGTGTTCTGACCCTGCCCATCGGCATCTATCTGTTCGGCCAGGCGCGCCGTAACGTCAGTGCGCAGGTGACGCGAACAGCGGCCTGACAGGCACCTGACGGCCACCTGCCAGACGTAAAGTCAACTACCAGATTTGCGCATACAGATCGTAAGACACATACTTCGGCAGATCGTAGACGGTAATCGAGAATGGCGTGGATCGGCCATTGCCCGGCCAATCCACGAATGCGATATCTCCATAGATGATTGCGTTCTGTGCGTTACGCAGTACTAGGGAAATCTTGATTTGCTGTCCATCAGATGGCTTGAATCCATCTGCCACGGCGCGGACCTCGCCATTGAACGTCGTGCCGCCGTCCCTGTTGTCTATTTTGGATATTCCACTGATGGGGAAGGCGGCGGTTCCCTGAGCCTTGGCGACGTTGTATGTATCCGGATTGAGCACAGTAAAATCAACCGTTTCTGGGGCGGTGCCTTCGCCTGCTTGACCGGCGTCATATACAGTCTGATTCGGGAATGCCATATTCAGTGCTTGCGTCTGCGAGAACACGATGGAACCGTCTTTGGCCCGCCCCGTAATGGTAATCTGCGGATACTGCACCTGCTGGGTCTTACTGGTGTTGCGCAGGGCGAAAGCGTAGTGGACATACCCTTGCTGGTCCGCCGACCAGCCGGATTCCACTATTTTCAGAGGATTGTCGGTGACGGTGTCTTGATTGTCTCCATCAGCGCCGTCAGTGCCGCCTACTCCGCCCGTGCCATTGGCATTGTCGGTTCCTGACCCGTTCGAGGAGTGCCCGCCATCGGCCTTATCGGTTGATTGGCTGCTGGATTGTGTCGAGGAATCGGGTGATGTTGCCGACCCGATAATGCCAAGTTGGCCTGCCAACACAATGCCTCCCGCAATGGCGGCGATTATCAGTGCCGCTCCGGCAATGGACCACAGCACGATGGCGCGTTTGCTCAAGTGCAGACGCCGGAATAGTCGAGACGCCGACGCGCTGCCGTTCGTTGTTCTCGTTGATGGCGGATTTGCCGATGATGCGTTCGGTATGGGCGGATTGGACTGGGAGAACAGCGCCTGGTGAAACTCTTGGACGCTCTGTGGCCGTTTGCTGGGCTCGAATGCGCACGCATAGCCGATGACGGCGCGTAGTCGAGCCGGTACTGCGGCATCATCGGCAAGTCGCTGCTCGTAGTCGCTGGCATCGGGATATACGCCGGTCAGCATGAATCCGAGTAGCCGGCCCAGCGAGAATACGTCGGAACGCGCGTCGGTTTTGGCAAAGCCATATTGCTCAGGCGAGGCGAATCCGTAGGTGCCAAGCGCCGTGGTATCCCGTGAACGGTTGCTTGCCTCTGACCGGATGCGCGCGATGCCGAAATCGATGAGATGCGCGCCATCCTGGGCCACGATGACGTTGGCCGGCGTGATGTCGCGGTGGATAACGCCGTGCTGGTGAAGCTCCTGCACGGCTTCGCAAATTTGGTCGATAAGCTGCACGGCCACATTCGGTGCAAGCCGCCCGTTTTCCTCCGCAATTTGCGCAAGCGTGCTGCCCGGCACGTAATCGTAGACGATGACGAACCGGTCGGGCAGCTCGTACGTCGCTTCCACACGCGGCAGACGATTACTCTGGCAGGCGCTGAGCGCCGCCCACACATTGCGTTGCGCTAGGGGAGAGGGAATCTTCTTGCGTACGAACGGGCCGTTGCCGTCAATGCTCACCAGTTCGGTGACGCCGGAAGGTCCGCGAGCGAGCGTACGCTCGACATGGTACGCATCGTCGATGCTCATCGCATGCATCGCCTGCTTATCGTCCATGTCTCTCCTTGACGCCCTCTTACTTGCGTCTCACTGGTGAGTGTTGTTGGGCCGAATGTCGTCAATCGGCCGGTAGCAACGTCGCCTCTCCCATACGATACAACTCGTCGTCCGTGGCAATGCGGTCGAATCCATTGCGTATACACCAGATGATAATCGCGTCGCGTCGCTGTTTGCACTACAGTTCGGAAACGCCTGCAAGACGAAGTAGCCGTTGGGTTTCACGTAATGTGCACTTGAGACCAAAAGCCAGCATAATGCGTGATCTCGGCCGGGGCGCTTTTGCCGGAGAAAATGTCATAAACACTGTGGCGTTGAGGCCGGATGCCCGCACCACGTCGGCTCGTCTCAGGTCATGGGCTTCCATACGGTCGAACAGATAGTCGGTCAGCGTGCGTGCGCTGACGAGTCCCTCATCGAGATACTGCTCAATGCTGGCGCTGGCGAGCAGCCGATCCAACAGTTCCTCGGTCAAATGTTCTTCGGGGATGTCTGCCATTGCCCATGCTCCTTGTCGCTGTGTTGCGGGTGCTGTGCTGCGCCATCGTACGCGGTTGCTCGATTCTCAGCGTACAGGACGCCGACTTCGGAAACACGCCGAAAAATTCAGTTGTCAGCTGATGTATGGCCCGCGCGTGTCGCCGACAATGGTCGATGCCATCCGTGTAGGTGCGGTGGCGGAAAGGATGTTCATGCGCGGTATCAAGCATCGACAATAAAGCTAACATGCATACAAAATGCTAATTTGCGTACATAATAACAACGCCATACACTGGTTTCGATGTATCGCAGAGCAAAGCGAGCAATAAGAAGGGACGCAATGATGAGCGAACGATACCGGCTTGCCATGCAGTCGGATTGACCGTAACGGTTGCCGGGCTTGCCTCTTCTGTGCTGGTAATGCTGCTGCTTAAGGAAAGAAGGGCATCATGACAACGCCATTTGATCAACAACCTCAGCCGGTTCCACCGTCCGAAGGCACGAATGACGCACCGGAAGATCGCGCGAATGCGCCTACCGTGCCGAATACTGTACCGGCTGGCCAACCGAACGTAGCGTCTGATGGTGCTACCACCACTCCGATGGCTCCGGCTACGGCATCGCAGCGGCCCGCCGGCGCGCCATTTGATCGTGTATATGCGGTCAGTCCGCAACAGCTGTTCCAAGTTATTCACGACCAGCTGACTACTGGCGCCACGTTTACCTTGGATAACGAAAACACCCAGACCGGAGCGTTTTCCTTCCACTCCTATGATGGGGTGAACTGCACGCTAACCGTAGTCCCGCAGGGTGCGGCAGGGGCCGCCATTCGTCTGGAGGCGACTGGAAACGAAAGCGCCAAGCGCGTTGATGAGTTCCTCGCCGCTCTGGACAAGCGTATTGGTGTGGCTCCTGCACCCGCCACACATGGTGCCGGTGCTGCCACTGGTTTTGCTGGTGCCGCTGCGCCTGCCGTGCTTGCTCCGAATGCACAAGGGGTGAAGAAGACTTCCAAGCTGGCTGTGTTCGCCATTATTTGGGGAGTGTTGTTCGTACTCGCCCAATTTGTGGATGTTTCTGGCCGATCCTGGGGCGGACTGCTGTTCGCCACGGTGATTCCGGCACTGCTCTCAGCTTCGCCGTATACGTGACCCGCCCGAGTGGCAAGGTGCAAGGCCGAGTGCTGGCCTGGGTGGCAGTCGGTATCACCGTTGTGGGTCTGGTAATCGGTGGCGTGTTCGTAATTCGTGACGATGCGAAGGCCAAGGCTGATCGGGCGGAATTGGAAGCATCGCTCGCCACCAAGTGCGAAGCATATTCATGGCCGGAGTCGGATATCGCGGCGCTGCTGCCGCAGCCGAAATCCACAAAGGGTGAAATTAAAAGCGAGTCTTCGGACTATTTCTCCATCGAGGTGTGCGGTACCGACGCCAAGCAGTATGCCGACTACGTCAAGTCCGTGCAAGACAACGGTTTCACCGTGGACTATAGCAAGTCCGCTGACAGTTTCAATGCCAAGAACGCCGATGGATACAGTGTGAGCGTTTCTCGTAACACTGACGACGAGACCATCATGTCCATCACTATCCAGGTTCCGGAAAAGAAGGAAGATACGTCTACGGACGGCGACGCCGCGAAACAGGATGATAAGAGCACTGGTACGGGCACTGATTCCAGCGATGCCAACAAGCAGAGCGACCAGTCTTCGGATCAGAAGGCGCAGCAGAACACCAATGACAGTGCTGACTTCAAGGCCACGATGGACAGCTACGAGGCCTTTATCGATGAGTATGTTGCCTTCATGAACAAATATCAGAAATCCGACAACGTGGTCAGCATGGCTACCGACTATGCCAGCATGATGAAGCGTTACTCTGAGTTCTCCCAGAAGGTAGACGCCATTGACGAAAACTCCCTCAGCAGTGAGGATTCGGCCTACTACACCGAGGTCATGACTCGATGCATGCAGAAGCTCGCATCGGTGGGCCAGTGATCAGACTGGCGTATCGAGGTAACGGTTTTCCAAGAAAGGAACGATGACGATACATGGGTATACGCGGCAGACAGTACACGCCAATGGATGAGCCGGTCTTCAACAAGGCCATCCCCGGAACGGAGGCTCTGGCCGGGGCGCTGAAGGACACTTTTGGCGCATTCCGTAGTGGGCTTGGGATTACCGAACCCGTGGTTTCGGTGAATTGCGAAGGTTGTGGCGCTCCGCTTTCCGGTCATCGCAAAGAAGTCGTTCGATGCGAATACTGCGATCGCGAAACGCAGCTATAACCAACATGCCAGCATAACGGCCGGTCTTGCGATTGCATAGTCGCAAGATCGGCCATATGCATGAGATATCGAGGAAAAAACAGATGGCAGTTATTAAGGCGTTCGCCGGCGCGCTCGGCGGTACATTCGCGGACCTGTGGCGTGATATCATCACCGCTGGTCCGTTCACGGAACACACCGTCGTTGTGCCGGGCATTCCCCGCGGAAGCAACAACGATCGCGGTTCGAATGAATACGGTTCCGAGGGAATAATCACCAATGGTTCGCGTATCTATGTGCCAGAGAATACTGCGGCGTTCATTTTCTCTGAAACAGGTATCGAAAACGTCATCACCGAGTCGGGCGGTTATGAATATCGCAACGGGGAACAGAGCGTGCTCGCCGGAGACGGCATCGGATCGTTCTTCAACCAGGTCGCCGATCGATTCACCTTCGGAGGTCAGCCTGGCCGCACCAAATATGTGGCCTTCGTCAACCTGCGTGAGATTCGTGGCATCAAATTCGGCACTTCTGCGCCGCTGGTGTATAACGACCGGTTCTATGGCGTCGATTTGGAAATTCGCGCACGCGGAGCCATGTCGCTAAAGGTCACTGATCCAGTTCGATTCGTTCGTAACTTTGTGCCTGCCACTACCGTGTCGTATTCATTCGATGATGAAGGGCCACGTAGGCAGATTCTGTCCGAATTCGTACAGTCGTTTATTGTGGCCATCAATTCGTTGTCCAATGAATATCGTATTTCGCAATTGCCCGGCAAGGCGAATGACATCGCAGCATGCGTGCGTGGCGATCGAGCCAATGCCGTACATGGAATGATCGTTTTGGCTTTGAAGTGTCCAGCGTGGGCATCGAAAGCATCGAGTTCACCGAGCAATCACGTCAGCTCGTGCAGCAGTTCGCCTCGAATAAGATGAATGTTGCCGCATACGAGGGCGTTTCCCAACAAGCTGGCAATATGGCTGCCCAGCAGCGCATTGCGCAAGGTATTCAAGACAACGGCTTTGGCGATGGCGGCATGTTGCTTGGTATGAATATGGCGCAAGCCATCAATCCTATGACTGCCGCCCCGGTTCAAGCGCCGGCACCTGCGCCGGCACCGGAAGCCGCTGCTCCCGCCTCTCACACGGCATCCATGTCTGTGGAAGAACAAGTCGAGGCGATGAAGAAATTGAAGGAATTGGTTGATATCGGCATTCTCTCCCAAGAAGAATTTGATGCAAAAAAGCACGAAATTCTCGGCCTATAAACGGTGCATTCATGCAACTCGAAACAGCTGATAATGAGGGAAACGCTGGTGCGACACGGACAAAATGGTGCTCAGGGCTTCGAACTGGGTTGTTCAATCCGTTTCGATATTTCGGCGACTCAGCGCTTGTTCGGGCCGCCGTCCGGGAACATCAAGTAGGTGATGATGCCGGCGGCGGTTCCACTGGCCAATGCGCCGGTGATGACGGCGAGAGCTGCATCGCCGTGCTGAGCGTGGGCTTGCCCGTTGCGGCAGTCTTTGAAGCCTTCAATGTGGCGGCACTGGGCTTGCGTTTCTCGGTGGCGGCGTTGTCGGCAGCGTTGCCACAGCCTGTATTGACTGGGGCATTGTCGGCAACGGCCTCGCGTCTTGCTCTTGGGCGCGCCGTTCGCGAATGCGTTGCTCAATGGGATCGTCGACCAAAGTCTTGATGATGCGTGCCAGATCGCGGTCTTCACGACGTGCGATCTCGGCGCTGAACACCGTACGTAAAGCGAGATACTGCAGTTTGGTCATCGGGCTTTTGCCGGTCTCCAAGTTAGACACCGTCTGTCGCGCGACTCCCAGCTCGTCGGCCAGTTGCTGAGTCGTCCATCCGGCTACCTTGCGAATCGGACCCAGGTTCTCCTGAAACTTATCAATCCACCATTGTTCGATTTCAGACGTCGCCATTACGCACCTCCTTCCACGCTGTCACCAGTGTACGTTACCTGTACCGAAATCAATCCAAAAAACAGTGTTCATGTGAAATTCACTGCGTATTTGCGCTTTCGCCGGCTTACCGAGATTAGCCTTAAACAAGGAATAACAGAGTAGAAGCAGAAGGTATGCGCGTATTCGATTTCGACGGAACCATCTATGATGGCGAAAGCCTGTTCGACTTGTACCTGTATTCCGCCCGGCACGACCCGAAAGTGTTCCGCTACATCGCCCCCGTGCTGCGGTACGCAGTCAAATACAAGCTTGGCCGGGCCACGCTTGAACAGATGGAATACGGCGTGGGTAAGATGACCGAAGGCTATCTCACGGAACTGAGCCGATCCAAACGGGTGGCGAGCGTCGAACAGCTCGTGGACGACTTCTGGGACCGATATTACGCACGTATCAAGCCTTGGTACCAGCCTGAGTCGGACGATGTGATCCTCACCGCATCCTTCGATCTGACGGTGGGGGAGGCCTGCCGCAGACTCGGCGTGAGGAATCTCGTGGCCAGCGAGGTGGATGTGGGGACGATGAAGGTCACGTACCTCAACTTCAGCACCAACAAGGCCAAACGGTTCCGCGAACTGTACGGTCCGGACGTCGTCATCGACGAGTTCTACACCGACTCCAAATTCGATCAGCCGATGATCGACATGGCCCGGCACGCGTTCATGGTCAAGGGGAACACCATCACGCAAGTCAAGTAGGAAACAACAGAAAACAACACAACGTAACCAATAACGAAAGGGGAACATATATGAGCATGCCGCTCGATCTATACGTAATCCGGCATGGCGAATCCGAAGCGAACGTCATCGTCCAGGCGGGCGAGCAGGGCGACAATTCCCTGTACACGCAGGACAACGTCACCGTACCCGACCGCTCCTGGAGACTCACCGCCACCGGACGCAAGCAGGCCGACTGCATCGGCCGCTGGCTGGTCAGCCAGCAGCAGCTGTTCGACCGCTACATGGTCTCGCCATACGTGCGCACCCGCGAAACCGCAGCCACCATGCCCTGCCCAAGGCCAAATGGGAGGAGAACCGTGTGCTGCGCGAACGTTCTTGGGGCGAGATCAACACCATCACCAAGGACGAATTCAAAAACAACTACGCGCGCAACTGGAACTTCAAGAACACCGATCCGCTGTACTGGCGTCCGCCGGCAGGCGAGTCGATTGCCGATGTGGCCGAGGACCGTGTGCACAACATCCTGACCTCGCTGAGCCGCAAATCCGATTCGGAATCCGTGGTCATGGTCACCCACGGCGACTTCATGCTCGCCTGATGCTCACCATCGAGGATTTGGCCGACGAGGAATTCCTGCATCGCGCCGATTCGGACGACTGGAAGATCACCAACTGCACCTGCCTGCACTATACACGCCGCGACCCGGAAACCGGCCGCACCTCCAAGCCGTGTGCGCTGGGAGCAGACCGGCCCGGCCCGTCGCCGTCGACGAGACGACCGGCCGCTGGGAGGTCAAC
>ENA-OQDE01001274-OQDE01001274.1-human-gut-metagenome-genome-assembly--contig:-NODE-1274-length-10026-cov-1.313567_pt1 | contig 10026 bp, 14 predicted proteins | sample MGYA00242768_ERZ504595 | MGnify/ENA primary metagenome ERZ504595 (study PRJEB26092, sample SAMD00036307) | human gut metagenome | host: Homo sapiens | study: EMG produced TPA metagenomics assembly of...
CTGCTAGATCCTCTCATGCTGTACACCGCCTGAATCCCATGCTCCAGCTTCCTTGTTTTGACTGCGCGCTCTCTTCCCCATGCTCGGTCAGTTCGATCATCTCATATTGCTTATCCGGCAGATCCAGACTCAGGCTCATCGCACGGTCAAGAAGAATACTCTCCTCCCCTTTGTGATGAAATCTTGCATTTCTTGCAATAGCCGGAAATTCTTCATAGATTGTATACGTCAAGATCAATTCTGTCTGAATCAGTGAATCTTCCAGTGTCACCTCAAGTGTCACTGCTTCTTTCTCTTCTTCCACATAAGTGGCCGGAAGACCTTCTAACCTTGGCTTTCCACTGTAAAGTCGATGACTTTTATAAACAAATTCTGTCACTCTGCTTCCGTTTTTTTGCAAATCTCCTGGCCGGATATCTCATATCTCCGCTGCCATAAGCCGGATACTCTTGACGGATATGTTCCATCGAAAAGTACTGTCATCTTCAAATGTACATACAGACATTGGTCTGTCACAAAATTCCAAAAGATGATTAAAACTCTCCCTGTCTCTGAGCCGCTTCCCAAAATATAACTGTCCAAGCTGTCCGTTTTTTAAAATCGTAAAAATATAGCTGATTTTTTCGTTGAACAGATGAAAATTTCTACTTTCCTCATGATAAATTACTGGCATCTGATCTCCTCCTTCTCAAGTCATCCAACCGCCTCTCTGATGGACTGCACCACCCATCTCTGTTCGGTCTTATCGCTGCATCTACTGATTTCTATTATATCGGAATCTGTCCCCAGTTCAATTTGCAGATGTCGGTATTATTTGTCCAAATGTTGGATTTCAAAATTTTATCTAAAATCCATAAAAATGTGTTCTTCTTTTCCATTCTCCGCCGCTTTCTTCGCAGCAAGACAAGCAGCTGCACTTGCAAGCCCTGCACATAAATCCGACCTGCTATCCTTCCCTTCCAGAACATCTACATAAGCTTTTGCAAGCTGCTCATCTCCCCCAAAATGTACCAAGCCTTCTGGATATGTAAACCTATGTTCTGCACTGTGTTTTGTATCATAATAGTCTACTCGAAGTGTCGCTGTATAAAAGTCAAATTCTGCACTTGCTTTCGACCCTATAAAGCGCGCTCCCCGTCGTCCAGCATTATTTTTGACAAAAAATGTCTGATGATAAGAAATAATCGTTCCATCTTCACAAGTGAAGATCGCCGCTCCTACATCCTCATTTCCAGTATCTTTTGCAAAACAGCAATATTTACCGGTAGGTTCCTCTTTCCGCTCTGTTTTCACGATAAAGCTACTTTCCGGACAGGTATGATATTCACTGCAATCCTCACAGCAAAGCCCTGCCTCTTTTTCTCCTTTGAAATACATTTTTGCAGTCTTTGCCACAACACTCACCGGACGTTTCCCCAAAATGTAAGTAATATAATCCATGTCATGTGTTGATTTCTGTAAAAACAGTCCTCCCGTCAGGGAATCATCCCGATACCAGCTATGATAGTAAACACTGCCATACGGCACATGATTCGTTGCTTGTACGGACAGAACTTCTCCCAGTTCTCCACTATCCACTAATTTTTTCATTTCTTTTACAATACAAGTAAACCTAAGCGGAAAGGATACAACTGTCTGTCCGCGCATCCCTTCCGATGCATGCAGCAGGCGCTGGTACTGTTCTTCATTAATGCAAACTGGTTTTTCTAAAAACAATGGTATCTTTTTCTGAATACCAACTCCGCATATTTCGTATGTTGATTGCAGCGTGTTCCGATCAGCACACCATCTAACCTTTCTTTTTCCAACATCTCTTCCGCTGTTTCATAAAAACAGTCTGTGCAAATTCTGCTGTCTGTGCAAATGCTTTCTGCTTCTGGCACCAAAGTGGATCTGCAACTGCAGCAACCTGAACTGGTGCTTGGATTCCTTGAAATGCTTTCATCATCGTTTCACTTCGCAAACCATATCCTATAATCCCTAATTTCTTCAATCTTATTTCCTTCTTCCTTAAAATTTCTTTTCTATTTTTTCTGTTGATACTTATTATCACCGAAACCACACTCTCCGTCAATAAAAAATCCTGATGCATTGACAAAAATGTTACCTTTCACTTCTCTTTCCAAAAATAGGCAAAAATACCCTGACCTCCTCTCTTTTCTAAGGTATGGCCAGAGTATCTTCATGAAATCATTTATTCTTTTTTCGAACAGTCAACTGGCAATATCTAAATTTCTGCTACCAGTTTTTTCAGTGCTTCCAATGCTTCCTCCGGAAGTTTGTCGTATCCGTCTTTGTTTACGGCAAATCCTTCTACTGCATTGACACGATTCTGCATTGCATTTTTTAACTGTGCCTTGTACTCTTCGTCATTCAGATCCGGAACAAATCCTTCCCATTCCATGATCTCAATGTCTTCAAAAGCTCCCCACTGTTTGAATTCTGCTTTTCCTTCTACAATTGCTTCTAAGATTCCAAGTGTATCTTTTGGCTGTACTTTCTTGCCCATGAAGTCACCTGTATTGACGATATAGCAGTCTACATTCTTTTCTTCCACTAATTTTTTGAACTTCTCATAATCATTTATCAGTGGATATGTTCTAAATGGGTTTGCATATGGAACGATACGGAGTGCATTTAAGTCTGTTCCTGCTGCAACACGCTCTGCTGTGGATGTCTTTGTTGCAAGTGTCGCTCCCATTACGGATGCAAGTGCAGCTCCTTTTAATTTTACTACCGGCGGAATAGTAGGATCTTTCATGATCCAGAAGATTGCATTTACCGGAGCATCGATCTTATATACACGGTTCGGTGACCATAATTTTGACTTGATTGCACGTCCGTTACCATTTCTGATATCTTCTGTCACTAACTGGATATGTCCTTCTTCGTCCATAGTAGCAGAACAGTTCTGAGCAGATAATAAATACTGATTATCCGGGCATCCAGTTGGGTAATCTGCCGTCTTATCAAAATAAGTCGGTTCTAATGCTACCGAAGAACATGTGTCTGTATTGATAATAAATGCATCATCATGTAATACTGTAATCGGATATTTTCCACCATGTTTTGCATGTGTCAGTGTAGATTTACCTGATCCGGAAAGTCCGAATACGGATGCTACGAACTTAGAACCATCCGCAAGTGTGTATTCTTTCTGTCCACCATGGCAGGAAGCATATCCGTTTCTATTTGCGATTGCCCATGCCATTGTCAATGTTCCTTTTTTATGCTCTCCGAAATATCTCATACCTAAGATACATGCGCAGTTCTCTGCAGTATCAAAATAGCATAAGGTCAGCGGATCACTCAGACAGCTGAAATCTACGTCCGGTCTTTCCTGTGGAATCCACTGTGGATCTGAGAAAATATAAATATCCGGTTCTTTTCCCTCTCCGACTGGTTTTGATTTCTTATACATTTTCACATATTCATCTGACATGTACTGGAAGTTGAGCATCCAGTTGTACATGATATTCTCTTCGCCTTCCGGAATCAGAAGATGTGCTTTTACCATGAATCTGGTGCAAGACCTACGAATACTTCTGCGTGGTACATTGTTTTCCAACGTGATTCATAGATAGCATCCATCGCTACTTTGTCAAGCTTTGCAGAATCTACTCCCGGCTCTCCTTTGATCCGGCGAGCTGCTGCGTAACGTCCTGTTACTGCTCCGTCATTGAATAAAAGAACTTTTGCGTCTTTCTCAAGACCAAATTCTTCTCCTCTATATACAGGCATATCTGTCACGATTGTTCCTGGTGAATTTTTTGCTAACTCATAAGCTTCTTTTAAAGTATTTACTTTCACTACATTGTTTCCATAAAATGCAGCTTCGATGATAGAACGTGTTTTTGAAAAACCTGGTTTTCCAGCACCGATTTCGTTAATTGGATAATAAGCTTTTGTTGACATATTCGATATCCTCCTTAAATTCCGAATTTGCATTCATTATCTCATTTTGTTTTCAAAATGTCAATCTTTTTATTGAAATTTTACAATATTTATCATTCATTTATACCTCGTTTTTTTGTTGAATTTATTGAAAAACTAAGAAAAATGCAGGATTATTTTTATTTTCCTGCATTTTTATCGTATCTCATGTGTTTTTGTCCTTTATTTACGTGGCACTCACATAGTATTATGCAATTTATTTGTTAAAAAATTCACTATGCATTCTTTTTGCAAAGTGCACTGTAATAATATTTCAATTTTTTCGCCTGACAAAGCACATCCCTCTCCTTTGCTCTCATTCTACCACTATCTGTCAAAAGCGGGATCTGACACTGCAATATCTGATGGACACGCACCCAGAATTCATCGTTATTTTTACATTTATACACATCCCGCCCATCCTCAAGCCAGTTTTTATAAACCGGAATATCTCTTAAAATAACCGGAATCTGCGAGGAGAGTGCTTCCAGTACAACAATTCCTTCTGTCTCCTCATACGATGGAAATAAAAAGAGATCACAACTGCTGTACGCCTTCTTTAACTCTTCCTTTGGTACATATCCTGCAAATGTCAGATTCGGCAAATCCGTGTGAATCGCATCTCTGACCTTCTTTGGAATCTGAAGTTCTGGTGTATATCCAAACCAAATAAACTGATACTCCGGCATTCTCCCTGCCAGTTCCACAAAGTCAAGAATTCCTTTTCGTTCAAAGTACAGCCCAACCGACATTACAATCTTGTCCTCGTTGCGAAATCCATATTTTCTTCGAAAAGACTCTCGATCCAGTACATTTTTCTGGAATTCACAAGTATCCACTCCGTTTGAAATCACTTCTATCGGATTCTTGATCCCATATCCGTTCAATAGCGATTTTGAATATTCCGTCGGTGTCAGAATCAAATCTGCCATCTGATAACATTTCATGATCCACCATTTAAAAAGAGGCGCCGTCAGATTGGATCCCACAAAGGAATTTCGAAAATCTTCCTTTGTCGAATGGGCATGATACACTACTTCTTTCCTTCTCTTTTTGCCTTCTTTGCCATATGATAATCACTTGGAAATACCGTATTTAGATGCACAATATCAAAATCTTCCCGAGGATCACAGGTCAGTTCTACCTGCTCCGACTTAAGAGCATTTTTTTGCATGAACATTGCACGTCCGACTCCACTTCTCGACACAATCTTCTCGTTTTTCGCATAAAGCAATACTTTCATTTCTCTCATATTCTCCTCTCCATACTTCCTTTTGATACAGATTCAGTACCATATTTCCAAACTGCTCTGTCCCGAATTTCCGTGCGTTGTTCCGGCTATGCTCCACTGCCTTTTCCATCCATAAAGGCTCCTTTAAGATACGGCTGACGATCTCTGAAAATTCGTTTAAGTTCTCGTAAGAATAACCATTTCCGCCTTCCTCAAGTACCCCGTACAGGCAGGCATCTTTCCTGCACACAAGCGGTAATCCACTCGCCATCGCCTCTATATAGGTAAGTCCCTGTGTCTCACTTGTCGATGCACAGACAAAAAGATCTCCTAACTGATAATAATTTGCTATATCTTCCGGTGCTGCCATCCCAGTAAATTTTACATAAGTTCCAAGTCGAAGTTTCTCTGTCAGTTCCTCCAGACTTGCTCTCGCTGGTCCATCCCCGACAATCAGCAGCCGCACATTTTCCCCATGTTTGACCAAATGACACATTCCATAAATTAATTCATCGACTCGTTTTCCAAATCCAAGTCTTCCAAGACTTAACAACACCCTCGCCTCCTGTGGAATATCATACTTGATCCGAAGCTGTTTGATTTTTCCTCCTCACACGGTTGCTGAAATTTATCGAGACAGATTCCTGATGGAATCACCGCAATTTCACTCTCTGTCAATCCATATTCTCTGAGCGTACGTTCACCTTCTTTGTTGGAGCAATCACAGCATCTACACAAGACAGCCGCATTTTCATCCATTTTCCAAGCATCTCTCGACTTACGTTTTTCCAAACGGAACATACTCTGTATACTGCTCATACAACGTATGATAAGTATGCAGCAATATTGCTCCTGTTTTCCTTGCAATTCGTTTTGCAAAGCCAAAACTAAAAAATTCACACTGACTGTGAATGACATCTGGATTCCACTCGATAATCTCCTGCACATATGCCCTGCCCCGCGATACCGGAATTCGCACATCCGGATAGATTTTTGCCGGAACAGAACGAATATAGTACACATTTTCCATCTGATAGGTACTGCATGTATCTGACACTGCAAGAATCTTTACCTCGTGTCCGTTCTTCTCTAATTCCCTCTCCAAATTCAAGACAGATGTCACGACACCGTTGATTGCAGGCCTAAACAAATCTGTTGTAATAAGTATCTTCATAATGCTCTCCTCCTTCTGTCTATATCAACTGCAAACCACTGATCCACGTTCCCGCATAGACAAGTGCCAGACTATAGATGGCAATCGATCCTGGTTTTCCAAGTAAAATAATGGCAGAAAACCGCTTCCATGACATCTTTGTAAGTCCCGCCAACATACACAAAAAATCATCCGGCGCACATGGAAAGAAAATCGCAACTGCAAAAAACTTATCAAATTTCTTTCCTTTTTCAAGCCATTGTGCATATTTTTCATATGTTTCTTCTTTGACAAAATATTTTACAAAACACTGTCCATACCGCCTTGCAAGATAAAAATTAATCATCGATCCAATCACGATCCCGATATAATTGTATAGAAGTCCCATCCATGGTCCAAACAAGATCGCACCTGCTGCACAGGAAATCCCGCCAGATAATCGGAACTACCACTTGCACCATCTGAATGAAGATAAAGAACAGTGGTCCAAAGATTCCTCCCCGCTCTATCAACATTTCCATCTTCGTCCGGTCTGTAAACAGTCCGTTCTGCATTCCGTATATTACAAACAATACCATTGCTGTTATGCTGACTGCTGTTAAAAAATGAATCGTATATCTCACTGATCGCTTACTCATCTACATACCCCCTTTTGTATACTCCTTATCATATCAGCATAAATTTAAGTTATCTTGAGGGGATTATTAAGAAAAATGAAAGATTTTCTTTGGATATTCAAAATACAATCCGACCTTTATTTTTATAGATTTTATCTGGTTTTCATTTCTTTCATCTGCGTTTTATGATACAATCTACAAAACAGCGAATCATGAAACTTTTTGTTTTACCTGATTGCCAACAGCAATGTAGTAATGCACATGTAATAACAGTAGAATAAAGGAGTTTTTTATGATAGAGATAAAAAAGTCACTACAAACAAGAAACAATATCTGCCTCTTCTGCTCCTTGCAGATGAGCAGGAGGATATGATCGATCGCTATCTGGAACGTGGTACTATGTACATACTGGACGACAATGGAGTCAAAGGGGTCTGTGTTGTCACCGATGAAGGTGATGGTATTCTGGAGATAAAAAACATTGCAACGGATTCGCATTTCCACCGGAAAGGCTATGGCAGAATGCTGATCAAGTTTATAGAGGAAACCTACCACAATCAGTATTCCATCCTCCAGGTTGGTACCGGAGACAGTCCGCTTACCATTCCATTTTATGAAGCCTGCGGATTTGTCCGCTCCCATGCAGTAAAAGATTTTTTTGTTAAAAACTATGACCATGCGATCTATGAATGCGGCATTCAGTTAAAAGATATGATTTATCTTCGAAAAAACCTCGTATAGAACAAAAAAAGAAGCAAAAACCATTGCAAGATTCTCTCCTGCAAGGCTTTTGCTTCTTTTATTCCGTTCTTTTTTCTCTTTCTATTCTCCGATACGCTCAAATACCATATCGTATCCATCATTTCCATAGTTCAATGACCGATTGACACGGCTGATCGTCGCTGTAGATGCGCCGGTCTTCTCGGCAATCTCCAAATATGTCTTCTGTTCCCGAAGCATCTTGGCCACCTCAAAACGCTGTGATAATGACATTAACTCATTAATCGTACAGATATCTTCAAAGAAAGTGTAACACTCGGCTTTATCTTTCAAACTCAAAATTGCATCAAACAATAGATCTGTCGCTTCCGTCCTAATCTGCTTACTCATTCTTTTCTCTCCTTTGTCAGACTCTTATCTGTCCTCTATTTTATCACAGTAAATTTGTAAAGTCCACTGATTTTTTCATCTGACAACTCCTATCCCTTTGGACATCTTCCTATATACTTTTTCAATTTCTCTATTGACGTATTGACGATCAGTTCCTCCGGGAATCCACATTCTCGTACAACTTCCAGAGAATAACGCACATTTCCCACATCACTATCTACATGTGCATCACTGGCAAGTGTCACAGGTACTTTATATTTTTTGCAAAGTTCCAAAATCGTATGTTGATTCTCACGCGCATTCTGACGGAACTCCCGGGGTCAGAGAGGAGTTATTCACCTCTAAGATTTTTCCATACTTTGCAGCAGCCTCCACGATTTTTTCATAATCTACCGGGATCCTTCCGTCGTCGGGATGCCCGATGATATTCACATACGGATTTCCATCACTTTAAATAAGCTTCCGTGTATGTTTCCTTAGTTGCACCTTTTGCAAAACATGGCAGATGCAGACTTGCAATGACAAGATCCATCTCTTTTAACAGTGCTTCTGAAAGATCAATTGTTCCATCTGCATCTAAAATATTTAACTCCACACCAAAAAGCATCTCCACTCCCGACATTTGCCGCGGAATCACTTTTAAATTAGAAAAATAAAATGGATGACAGGTTCCCGGCATCGTTGGAGCATGTTCTGTAATCGCAAGTCCTTGCAATCCCTTCTTTGCAGCTGCCGATGCCATTTCACGAATCGTACAGTATGCATGTCCGCTCGCAATCGTATGTGAATGTGTATCTATTGCAATCTTCATAATACTTCCTCTTTTCTATCTCGATTTTTTTATTTTTGCTCATTGTTCTTACCTGAGTTCTCTCTTGACAATTTTTATTATACCATCGCCTTTCTGCATTTGAAAACATAATTTTTCTCCTTTCCGTTCATACTATTTATGATATCTTTTCTATCTTAAAAAAAATTATTACCGAATATCAACGACTTACAGACGGGAAAGGAGTTTTTTATGAAACCAATTACTGAACAATCTGCAAAAGCGGTACAGCTGCACCTGCCGGAAAAATCTGTTCTGATACTCAGCCAATTTCCGAACAAACACTAACCAATCAGGAGATCATTGACTCTTACGATTATCTTTCTTCTGCAGCTTCTGCATGGGACTGCACAGGACTGATCCCTTCTGCACCGTCCTCCTCTGCTGAACTGGAATCCTATGAGGCAATTTATCCGTTTGAACCTCCTAAACTGGATTCGAATGAGAGTGGTGCCACAAAATATTCTTCTGCATATACTGGTGAAAAACAGGAGTAATATTTTATGCCTAACTTTTCTTTTGTCCCGCTGGAAGGAACGATTCAAACATTCGTCCTTTCGGCGATGAATGTTGCAGCTCCCTTGTCACTTTGCAGACATCTGAAGGTACTGTCACAGTTGTCGTATCAAGTAATACGTATGTCATCAGTGAAGTACGCCTTCGCCGCGGCATGACTGTCGCGGCTTTTTACGATGCCCAGGTTCCTGTTCCACTTATCTATCCTCCTCAGTACCGTGCTGTCATCCTTGGGAGGAAGCAGCCAAATGAAACGATCACCGTAGACTATTTTGATGAAACTCTCACAAACAACGACAATACACTAAAACTAAATGTTTCCCCCGCCACCGACATCGTCGGATCAAATGGGCAGCCATTCCACTGCTCTCTTGCGGATCGCCTTTTGATCGTCTATTACACAAATGCCACGAAAAGCATTCCCGCTCAGATCGTCCCGAGAAAGATTATTGTTATGTGCTGACTTCCTTGCACAAAACTCTGTTTTGATCCGCTATGGCACGAAACACAAAATCATGACCACCCGTCCAACGGGTGGTTTGCTCTAGGGCTATAAGCCCTTGTTACTAGGCCAGCGTCTCAAGGCGCTGGCTTTCTCTTTCGGCTATGGGAATTCTGTTTACACATCCTTCCCACA
>ENA-OQDE01001276-OQDE01001276.1-human-gut-metagenome-genome-assembly--contig:-NODE-1276-length-9997-cov-1.494934_pt1 | contig 9997 bp, 18 predicted proteins | sample MGYA00242768_ERZ504595 | MGnify/ENA primary metagenome ERZ504595 (study PRJEB26092, sample SAMD00036307) | human gut metagenome | host: Homo sapiens | study: EMG produced TPA metagenomics assembly of...
AACAACCGTCTGCTCTGTGAGCTTGCCACACATAAAGATTTTATCAAGTTTCTTGCAGATATTGAGATTTATGTAGACGGGATTGCCACCATGCAGATTCAAAACCTCAACGCCCTTGTCGATACCGTCCGGCATGAAATCATTGAACGGTATCGCCCCGGCGAAGATGACCCCATTTGAAAGTGTTGCAAGCCGCCCATATCAGTGATGATGAATATTTCAGTCACATGGTACGGGATGACCTCAACCTGATTATCCGGGATATTCGGGAAGCCCATAAAAAGGACAGCGAGAGTGCACCTCAGACCACCGTTGCCGATGAACTGAAAGAAAATCTGGAAGCGGTCGAAAATTTCAAGGGCAGCCGTGATGAAAAGCTGGTTGTCCTTTACTGTAAGCAGCTTGGTATCAACTATAAAAATCTGTCAGATGAAGAATTTCGCTGGCTGATTCGGATTCTCAAAAAATCAAAGAAAATGGGAACGCCTATCAGCCAGAGGAAAAAACGATAAAGAAAAACCGCTGTTGCATGGTTTGTTGGCTTCCATGTAGCAGCGGTTTTTGCTGGGATTATTCAGTTGAATTTTTAGAACGACAAACTGAAAGTTTCTTTTTCTTGATAAATGGGGATTAGTTTTCCTTTTTTCCAATCAGCAATAACCACCTATGGTCAAAGCATATTTGTCCCTCCTCGATATAGGGATTAAAACCTGTTTTATCTCCACCATTCAAATCGTATTCCATTTTATCAATAATATCTTTTTGAATATCCTCTGGTGTACTTGTCAAATCCATCCAACTTTGTAGATTTACAGGAACAAGTGTTGTTTCTTCAAGCTGAAGCTCAAAAGCATCCTCAAACAATGCTTCAAATTCTTCTCTGCTAAGTATTCTTGTATGTGAGTTATCACGCATCGTTTCAATAGCGTCATTAGTTTCACGCAATTCTTCTGTAGTCGCTACCATATCCCAAATAACAAGTTTTCCACCTTTTTTCAAAACTCGTTGCATCTCCCGAAAAGGCTTTTCAGGCTCAACAAAATGGTGCAATGAAAGTCTTGTAATCACAAGGTCAAATGTTTCATCTTCAAAAGGTAAGCATTCCGCATTCCCCGATACAAATGATATGTTCTGAATACCTTCTTGCTTTGCCAGTTTTTTTCCCTGCTCCAACATTGCTTCTGTCAAATCCAAACAAGTAATGTCCTTAACATAAGGAGCCACTGCTCTTCCACATATACAGGTTCCAGCAGCAACCTCCAATGCATGTTCATTGCCCTTTGCCTGAATACTACGAATCAAATAATCGGTATATTCTGCCTTAGACATATGATATGAAGCAAATTTCTCTGCTTGTGTACCAAATGATTTTTTCACTTCATTATAGTTATTCATAAACTTTTACCTCGCTGTAAACTTCAAAGTTTCTGTTCCTTACAAACTTCGATTTTAATGTCTCTATTATACCATAATGATACTATTATAAAAAAGGAAAAAGAGCTCCTTCGAGCTCTTTTGGGTCAGTTCTGCAAACTTGAATTTGTAATTACATTCCATACATATTGGCATTTTTTACAATTACTTTATCGCCTTTTTCTAATTGTTCCTTGGAAATTCCTCGTAACCCAAGTCCAACATGCTCTGTTTTATATCCACAACCATTTGCTTTTCGTTCTTTTGTATGTACATCGACAGTAGTAATTCTGGATTCTAAGATATCTCCATTTGCTTTATAAATACACGCATTTTCCCCTTCTCTGCACATCCCTATTAATATGTTTCCTGTGGCAACTGTTCCAACCCCCATAATTGTAAATGCATCACTCAATAATCAATTCAAAATTTTCTTTTAAACACGATGGAACATCTAATTTGCTCATGTATTCTTTTTCTCGTTCTTTTTTGCTTTTACCAAATAATCCCATAGTATTTCTCCTTTAAAACTTCCGATTTCACGATATCATTTCTAATACTAATTTTACCGTATTTTTCAGATTCAGTCCATCTTTTAATCCCAGTCGGTAGAAAAATTCTTCTGTTTCTGCTCCACTGCTAAAAATTGCATTACAGTATTCCGTAATCACTTCTTCCTGTTCTGGTGATAACGTTTCCAGTAATTCCTGGTATTTCTTATCAATCTCACTTACCGCCTCTTTATCCTGATTTAACTTCCATTCTGAATATGCTTTTACCATATGCTCTGTAATTGTCAGATTTACAAATTCTTGCACTTCCTCTGACATGGTACTCGTAGATTCCTGTTTATCTTTCTTTTTATCATTGATTTTTCAAGTGTCGTGTCATCAATATAACGAATGATTCTCGAATATTTGACTTCATCGACTGCAGATATCCTTTCATCAGCACAGCTACTTTTCTACCTCCGATTTTTCGGTTTCTTTTTCCAGCATATAAAACTCTTCCAGTTCTTTCAGGATATCCATCCCTGATTTTATCTGAAATTCCACCTCAAGCAAATCATCCATCACTTTATATAATTCTTCCATTGTTTATTTCTGCCTTTCCATATAGCATCGCTATATTTTCCACAATCATCCAAAAATAAAATCCTGTAATCCACATTTCACAACTTCAATTACTGCAACTATCCCCATACCGATATGTGGGAGTAGAACAAACACTACTGTCGTAATAATCGCTGATTTCATTGTCCAGTCCGTACTGATTCCAAACCCAATACTCAAAACTTCTGTCACAACAGAGATTCCGGCTATCAGATAGCAGAATCCAGCAGATAATCCAACCAGGAACACCAGCACAATATTCACCGCTGCAAGTACCAGCCAAACAGGAGCTGCAATAATTCGAAATGGCAGTTTTATCATAAATCTCAACATAATTCTTCCTCCTACTTTGTGCCCAGTGGACACAAGGTTATTTTAGCATATCTGCCAGATATGACTATCTCTATTTAAACTTCGTGCCCAGTGGCACAAAGTTCTTACCTGTCCGGAATATCCTTCCCCCAGTACATGTCATGTCGAACTTCAGCATCATAAAACTGATTGATCGTTGCAGGAGCGTTATACAATACCGTCAGCATATACTGCCGGATATTCTTCACTTTGCTTGTACTCCTGTCAAGACTGAAAAACACATACTGGATGTGTTCATACCCGACTTTGAGCAAACGGCTCTTGACCACTTGTGTAGGCACAGCTTCCCCATTGATCTGTTGATATGTCTTTGTCGAACATATTGCATCCAGCATTAGCTCTACCAGCTCTTCTACTCTTCCAGTTCCATAGCTCTGACAAAGAATCTCATATTCGATATTGTCATGAATTAACTGTCGATACTCATTTCTCTCCTGTATCCTATCGTTCCCTTTCTCTTGTTCAGATAGATATTGATAAGATTCATTCTCGTTAAATTCAGTATAATTATATTCAGTATTATTACAGTTTGTTTTTCAAACTTCTGTGTATTTACGGGCTTTTCCGGCTCTTTTTTCGCATATTCTTCTATTTCTGTCTCTGTATTTTCTTTTCTCTCTGCTACATTTTCCGGTGTTTCTTCCGAATCAAAGATTGCTGGCTCATCTGGATATTCTGTCAGGCTGAAATTTTTCACGTAAATAACATTTGTTTTTCCAAGTCCGATTCGCCTCTTCTCAATCAATCCAATCCCTTTTTCCTGATCCAGCTCTTTTAGACAATTCACAGCCTTATTCCTGCCACAGTTAAGCATTTCCATAATCTCTTCCACCGAAAAGAAAATATATGCCCTGTCCTCTTCATCAAACCACCGGTTCTTGATGGACAGTGACATCCGGTCTAACATCAGTCCGTACAGCACCTTTGCTTCACAGGAGAGATTTTTAAAATATTCACTTGTAAACAGCAGTTTGGGAATACGATAAAAACTGTACATATCGCATTCCATTCCTTGAAAATAATGGAATGTTGCTCTTATACTCATGACACATCCCTCCCTTCGTACTTATCAATGATTCTGATTGCTCCATTCCTCCAAAAGCTGACATATAACAGTCCGTATCTTCTGTTCATCATACTCTGGAGGAAAATACTTCTTAATTTCATCCTGTTTTAATGTTACCGTTGTTTTCTTTTTACGCTCTCCTATAACCAGGAGCCGCACAATCTCTTTTGTCAGCGTTTTTTCTTCTCGATGTTGCCTTATTTTTTTTGCCTGTTCCAGGCTTGGGTATTTTCCGGTACTCTCATGCACTTCTTCCACCATCTCCTGTTCCGGAACCGTAAGATAGGAAAGCTCTACACCCACCTGCAATCCAATCACATCACGGTCTACTGCGTTTAATAAGTCATTCATCAGATACGTGAGCCGTATATAGCGATACACCTGCCTTGCACTGTCATTTCCGTTCTTTCCAATGTCTTTCGCACTGATACCTCCTGATGTTCCCTGATGATTCATTGCTTCCATCTTCATACGGTATGCAAATGCCTTTTCACTTGGAAGTATATTAGGTCTCTGCAGATTGCTGTCTACCATTGCCCGAACAGCTGTATCCTGATCCATATTTCTGATAATAACCGGAACCTCTTTAAGACCGGCAAGTTGTGCCGCATGTCTCCTTCTGTGACCGGCGATGATTTCATATTCACCATCACCTAGCGGGCGTACCAGTAATGCCGTAAGGATTCCCTCTTCTTTCACACTTTCCACCAGTCTTCCATCACCTCATCATCATTTACTTGAAACGGATGGTTCTCGAAAGAATGTAAATGCTCAAGTGCAACCTGTTGGATATCGTTCGTTTCTTCTCCTCCACCAAGTAATTCATCATAGGATGTCAGTTTTATCTTCGATGCACTTCTACCTTCCATCCAAAAGCACCTCCTGTGTCATCTGCCAATATGCAGCCGCTACTTTTCCTTTTGGATCATGCTCAAATATGCTGATTCCTTCTGCACTGATCTCAGCTGCTCGTACTGAAAATGGAATACTTTGTGGAAAAATCTTAATCTGGTTTCCATATGTATCAAAAATCAGATCAGATATATCTCTTGCATAGTTCGTTCGGTTATCCACCATTGTAATCAATATGCCTCCGATTTTCAGTTGTTTGTTAAGCTGTCTTCGCACCTTTCCAATCGTCCGTATCAACTGTTCCAGACCCTTTACAGGAAGATAAGCCGCCTGCACAGGTATGATTACTGCATCGACACTGGCAAGTGCATTGATCGTCAGCATTCCAAGTGATGGCATACAGTCAATCAATATATAGTTGTATTCTTCTCTCATTCTTTCTATATATTGTTTTAAGACGAGTTCTCTGCTCATAATATTTACAAGTGAAACTTCCATTCCAGAGAGTTCGATGTTTGCCGGAATCAAATCAATTCCTTCCTGGTGATGTAAAATTCCCAGTGTATTTTCAAATGGTTCATCTTCTACAATCTTTGTCAGAATAGTAGCCAGTGTGATCGGTAATTCATCTGGGTTATGATACCCAAGGCTTGCCGTCATACTTCCCTGCGGATCATTGTCAATCACAAGCACTTTCATCCCTGCTTTGCAAGTCCGACTGCCAGATTCACGCAACTTGTTGTCTTGCCAACTCCACCTTTTTGTGAACACAATGCCAGCACTTTACAATCATTCATTACTTTCTCTTCCATCCTCTTTATCCTCCCATAAATAACTTGAACCTTTCAGCATCCATAATGCTGCTTCCAAAAATGCAAGATACCGTTCTGTCATACTATCCAGAGCTGCTTCTGAAATAACAGGTTTTCCGACTTCAAATCTTTTGCCACATCTTCCAAAACCAAACTCATTTCCCTCATTTCTGACCGGATAATCTCAATTGTTTCTTTCTTTCCAACAACACATACATGATTGTAAATGCATGACCGGACGATATAATCCTGCTTTTTCATTCCGCTCACTTTCACTCTTTCTTCAATCGTTGCTTTTTCATAAGAATTCACCCGAAAAGAAATGGTCGTTGTGTTGTGTTTTCCATGTCTGTCACCAGCCATCGCTTATTCCTCCTCTTCCTCATGTTTCTTATCCAGCAAACCTGCTAATTTACTCTGTGTAGACGGATACAGATGTGAATAAGTATTCAACGTGGTTTCCACCTTTTCATGTCCAAGGCGTTCTGCAATCTCCAATGGAGCCACTCCCATATCCACCAGCATACTGGCATGGGAATGACGGAGATCATGCAAACGAATCCTTTTTACACCTGATTTTTCAATTCCAGCCGCCATACAATGCTCCATATGGGATTTTGTGAAGTGAAACAAACGCTCATTTTTCATAATTCCGTACAGATGGCTGCAATACTCTCGGAACTCATTCGTCAGAAAATCTGGCATGGTTATAATCCGGATACTTTTCGGTGTTTTCGGCTGTGTTATCACATCTTTTCCTTTTAATCGCTGATAAGATTTCGTAATCGAAATGGTCTTCTCCTCAAGATTGATGTCGTCATAAGTAAGGGCAAGCAATTCACCGATACGCATTCCGGTCCAGTACAACAGAAGAAACGCCATTCTTGTCTCAGGTTTGTCACTTACTGTCTCCAGAAAATCATTGAACTCTTCCTGCATCCAAAAATCCTTCGGTTCTCCTTTGCTCTTGCCTATCGCTCCTGCCTTCCTGCAGGGATTATCCTGCAGGTTATAATATCGGATAGCATAGTTGAAGATTGCAGTCAGCTGACAGTTGATTGTTTTCAAATACGTCTGCGAATAGCCTTTTCCATTCTTATCCTTATACATCAACAACTCATTTTGCCATGCACGTACATCTGCCACCGTAATCTCACTAAGAATCTTTTTCCCAAAATACGGTCTGATCTTCAAGTCAATGATGTAACGTTTTGTATACATGGTGTGTTCCCGAAGTCTGACATCCATATCCTTATAGTAGATTTCCAGGAAGTTCCCGAATTCGATATCCACACCCTGGCTCTGTTGCTGAAGGAAGTCTCGCTCCCACTCTTTTGCTTCACCTTTGGTTCGGAATCCTCGTTTTTGTTTTCTCTTTTGGTTGCCCTGCCAGTCTTTATAATAGACCTGAACTTTCCAGTTCTTTCCTTCTTTGTAAACACCCATTGCTAATCCTCAACCTTCATTCCATAAATCTTTTCTGCCAAAAATTTGGTAGAGATTTTTCCAGCTACTACAATATAGCCTTTTGCTTTCAACTCCTTGTTGTACTCTCGCATCAAATTGTAGGCATACGCTTTAGAAACACCAAGAATTGCACACACATCATCCACATCCATATACATTTTTTCCTGCACTATACTCATACCGCTTTCTCCTCCTTCAAATACTGCTCAACGTGTTCCAGACCATAGATCTTGTCCTCTACATAGCGGGTTGGCACCCGACCGAGAATCACATAATAGTTCTTGCTTGCCAGATCGGCATTCATTCTTTCCACCACCCGGTAAGCAAACGAAACTGATAATCCAAAGAGTTCTGCAATGTCTTCCACTGATAAATACATTTTCCTCTTACGCATGAAACCATTCCTTTCCCTCTTCCTGTGGAATCTCACAAGTATCTTCCACACCGTAGAAACGCCTCACAAAATACTTTGTCGGAACTTTTCCTCTAAGCGTCAGGTAGCCCTGTTCTTCCAGTTCCTTGTTTAGATTTCCGATGATCTCATAAGCCGATGTCTGTTTTACTTCCAGAAGTTCACAAATATCGGCTGCCTTTAAAAATAATTTGTTCTGCATAATCAGTACCTCCTGCATTTTGAATATTTATCTCTTCATATACTCTGTACTGGCAGATGCAAAATCGGACATCATTTTCCGAAATTTAGCAAATTATTTTAATTTCACAGTTTCCATACGTGTTATCGCTGAACCATGGAGTTTATATCATTGAAAAAGGGTATAAAAAAACAGTCTGCCCTGACGGAAAATATTTCCATCAAAACAAACTGTTCTTCATATTCACACTAATTATATTTTCTGAGCATAGTTACTTTTTGCGAAAATCTCAGATAACTCCGGAAAGAAAACAAAGAAAAAAATATTTTTTAACTCCATTTGCACTCCACCGGAACATCCAAACAGCCCGCAAAGCCTTTATTTATGGGCTTTTTCGCAATTTAGTCCGCTACTCGAACTCGGCAACTCCAAAGATATTCTTAAATATATTTGTTTAAGTTTTGTATCTTTTTTGCCGTTATTTTATTTCTGTTACATATATTATTTTGGCTCGCTGATTTTCTGTTGCCAATTTGTTGCCATAATACCTACAAATTCAAATCAATATTATGCCGTTTGTGAAACAGGAAATCCATAAATTAATTCATCCAATTCCTCATCCTGCATAGAATTTCCATTTTCAAAATAAAACATAGGCAACTTTTTATGATACTCATCAAGTGCATCATTGTTCTTTTTTGTATATGAAACAGATTCATCATATTGCCAATGCTCTCCAGAGAAACGTTTTGCCTTTACGACTTCTTTTTTAGGAACAGGTTTATCCCCGTCCATATATCCGCCCTCTTCACGCATACGTTCCAATATAATTCTATTAAAATACTGACTTGTACTAAACAGATAATTTTTTCTAACAATCTGCTTCGGGACAAGCAATAACTCTTGACCATCAACATAGAATGATGGTTTTTCTATTTGGATCCAACAAGTCTGTTCCTTATCCCAACTCCAAAAACGTGCATTTCCATTACTTTTTACTCCGTATTTCTCCATCTGCTGCAATGTAAATGCATTCAATTGAGCATGTAAGATATTAGTCAGCAAATCAGAAAGCCCATCTTCTGCAAAATCAGGAATCAAAAGTGGTAAATCCTCCGCTTTCCTCATAGTAGATATTTCCTGCATAAGATTTTCTAAAGGAGTAAAAATATCAATCAATCCCTTAACTGTATTCCCCTTACCATTATCTCCTCTACCATAACCAAGACGTGTTCCATTTTGCTCTCCAGCATGGGACAACAATTCAACTTTTTTTAAATCATTCTTTTCACTATAAGCTACAAAAAAGGCATCAAAAACGATTGAATTGACATTTTAGCTTCTTTACACCATTGATCATTCGACGTTTCAATTAACATTGGATCTATAAATAGCAAATTGTCATCATTCACAATTACATCTACAAATTCATAATTAAAATGCCCTTTTACGCCTTTGTTCAAATAATCTGATACATGCTTTTCATATAGCACATCCTTTCTCCCTTATCTTCTGGGAACTGTTTATTTAATTTCTTTTGCATACCAAATCCTCTTTTAGGATATTTTTGCTTGAAATTCTGGCATAAATGTGCTATACTTTTTTGTGTGGAATGTGTATAGCACATTGACAGAAGCGCATTTTAGCTATTGCCGTAGCTATTAATGTGCTTTTTGTTTATACCGACTCAAATCGTTTTCACTTATCTTCATCCACCTCCTCTTCTTTTTGACTTTGAAGCGCATCCCTTACAGAAATATACAAAATTTCTTCTTGCTCGTCATATTTGGCAATATATCGAATTGCTGGGCTAAACTTTAACCCTGTCAATGAAGACAGATATTTTATAAATTCTTTACAACCAATCCTTACCCATCCATTTTTCATTCTGCTGTAAAATTTATATGACTTTACATTTTCATTGCCATCATACTTCTTAACTCCAATAGTCATCGTTTGATCATCAAACCCTATGATAACTTCTTCTGGGTTTCCAAGCAATGAGATAGATGGTGTATTAAATCCAAGTGCCAATTCACTTATAGTAATATACGGCGCACCTGCCGCCACATAATTCCAATCGAAATTAAATTTCATTCCATCACCTCCGCTCGATATTTTTTCACACTTAAAATTGTATATCTTCTTCAAGAAAATGTCAATAAACAAAAAAATAAAAACTTGTTTTTTTAAAACATCAAAAAAGTATTTTCGCAACATGCTTTTCTTTTCTATAATTGTACTTTTATAACAAAAAAAGAAGAAATTCCATTATTATCGAAGAATCTCTTCTTTTTTCAAATCAATCAA
>ENA-OQDE01001278-OQDE01001278.1-human-gut-metagenome-genome-assembly--contig:-NODE-1278-length-9972-cov-1.583850_pt1 | contig 9972 bp, 11 predicted proteins | sample MGYA00242768_ERZ504595 | MGnify/ENA primary metagenome ERZ504595 (study PRJEB26092, sample SAMD00036307) | human gut metagenome | host: Homo sapiens | study: EMG produced TPA metagenomics assembly of...
TGGCTTTTTGCAGTTGTGGACGCAGCAGATCGACAATTTTTTGCGAGCCTTCAACGTTAGCCTGGAAATCCCACAGATCGGTGTGGCTGTAGCGATCTTCTTCACCGCTGATTTTGCTGGCTGCCACTTCCTCAATCAGTCCGGCTGCACCGCCGACCACTTTTGAAGGTGGGAAAGCCAGTTCACTGATGCGTTTTTGCAAATCGACCACATCGGTATAAAGCTGGTCAGCGTACTTATCCATCCCTTTGGTGGTGTTGTCGCCAAACAATGCTTTTTCCAGACGGTGGAAACCGGTGAATTTCGGATCGGCGGCTTTTTGCTCGTAATCATCTTCACGGGCGTCAATGCTGCATCCAGATCGGAGAACAGTTCAGCAATCGGTTCAATGCGCTCATAGTGCTGGCGCGTCGGTGCATACAGTGCTTTCGCTTTTTCGATATCGCCTGCTTTAATAGCGTCGGTAAAGGCTTTGGTGTCGGTCACCAGCTGCGTGGTTTCCGCCATGACATACGCTTTATATGCAGTAATTGCACCACCAAGACTTAACAGCGCATCACTTTGCGCCGCATCCGCCGTTGCCTCACCTTTGACAATCAACTTCCTTTCGGGTTAGTCAGCAGACCGCAGGTCATATCGTATTCGCCAGGCTGTAAATTCGCCGTCATTTTCTGGCTAAAGCCAGGGGCGATATTTTCTCGCTCTTCCACCACCATCACGCCTTTGAGGATCTCCCACTCCAGCGCCTTCTGGCTGTGGTTCTGAATAATGAACTGTGTTTTCCCGGCGTTAACCGTAATGGTCATCGGCTCGCACTGCTTATCCGTCACGGTCACTTTGACTTGCGGAATATCGGCGGCGTTAGCATAAAAGCAGAAGAGAACAGCGCAGCCACGCTCAACTGCAATGCGTTACGGCGGAAGTTAATGGTCATGACGAGACTATCCCTTTAAGTATGTTGTAACTAAGCAAGAGTTTGCGTCGTATTTGCTACGCGGAGCGAGACGCTGTCGCCCCTGCGCGTGGTGGCAGGGCAAATGCCACCAGCGCCGGATGAGATAAATAAACCAGACGGCGACTTCGCTGACACTTGGCGCTTCCTGATAGCAAAAATCCCTTCCATCAGCGTGCCAAACAGCGAGTGAGTTGAGAGCACCGCGCTCATATCGAAGGCGATTTCCTGAAAGTGGTTCCACAATCCGGCTTCATGAAATGCGCGAATGGCACCAGCCGCCAGCCCTGCGGCGACGAAGAGAATAAACAGGCTGGTCCATTTAAAAATGCACCAAGATTGAGGCGAATACCGCCCCAGTAGAGCAGGAAGCCGAGCACCACGGCAGTAGCAAGACCGAGCATTGCACCCAGCGGCGGCCAGATCCCGACATCTTGTTGAAATGCCGCCAGCAGGAAAAAGACCGACTCCAGGCCTTCCCTTGCAACGGCAAAAAAGACCATCATCACCAGCGCCCAGCCATGATGATTTCCACGCTGCAATGCACTATCGACTGCCTGTTCCAGTTGCACTTGACGTTGCGCGACACTTTGCGCATCCAGAAAACCATCCAGGTAAGGATCACCACGGCGATCACCGCACGATACCTTCAAACAGTTCCTGCTCTTTTTGCGGAAATTCGCCGGTGGTTTCGTTAATGAAGATACCCAAGCCCAGGCACAACGCAGCGGCAAGCAACACGCCAATCCACATCACACCAATCCATCGGCCTCGCTGGGTACGCTTAAGATAGCTGGCAATCAAACTGACAATCAGCGCGGCTTCAAGTCCTTCGCGCAACATAATGAGAAATGGAACAAACATGCCACCCACCCTTAAACGTTTTTCTGAGTCAATCTATGCAAAGAAAAGTAAATCGCAGTGATAGCGATTATCATTACGGTAAAGAAAAATACAAGCGGAATGTTTATAAAATGATGTTGGAATGTAAAAACGAGGAGATCAAATCAGGAGATAAAAGTGATTATTTTAAGGTATTTAGCTGACTTTTCGCCCGGCAGATGAAGCTTGCACGAATGTTGGTGGCGACAAACTCGCTGCAGCGTGCCCCGAAGGGTTGAATTTTCAGTTAGTCGTTTCACAAAAGAACGTTTGTTTTTTGCTTATTAATAGATAGTGATAAGGTTGTGAATGAAATTATACCTCATCTCCTCATCGAATTTTTTGCCCACAACCTAAACAGGAGAAAACGTGTATTTAAGTCTGGAATGAGCGATTTTTGATAGTGCCTAATTACCCCCAAAATTATAATTCCCCTTATTATATTCCCATTGATATCATTTTATGGCTAATGCTACATACAATTCTAAATCACGATAAAACGAAGCAGGATGTGTATTGAAAAAAGTTATTTATAAGAAAAATAGAAATCTTAATCAAAAGTAAGAGATTCTCGTGAAAATCAATCACCAAAAACGCCAACACACAAAAATCAATAAATTAATGATTACTCAAGACTTTTTACTTACGAGTTTTTACTGTGACACTTTTACAAACCCACTAGCATTGAATACTGATAGAGAAGTAATAAGATGAGACGCCACTGCTTTCAGATGTCCCCTGTAATTATGGTCGAGAATATAATTTATCTATTCTCCAATCGAGGAGTTAAAAAATTTTGCGAGTTAATTTTTCTCTGACTGAGGGCTAACGTCGAATTACCGACAAAATTCACGAGTGATTGTAACTACATACTTTATGAAACACAGGAATAAATTATTATTTACCGCGATGACTCAAGGCGTAAAAAATAATAATCTTTATGAAACTCACCCCGATGGCAGCATTGTAAATTCGTTACCAACTGGCATTCCTCCTGCTTTTTACGGGTGTTTTCGTAGTTACGCCATTAACACCAGAATGATCGGATTGATTACTACATCAAGAACGCATCCGAAGTGTACATCCTGGTGCGCAGACTGAATCGCCCGGAGCCATGCGGATGGCTACGACTTAATACGAATCATTAACCCTGTAAGGATACGGAGAGCATGACATGAGACCACTATCCAACCTCAATACGAGCGCAGCAACCTATATTCCACCGCAGCAACTCCCGAGTAGTTGTCTGGAAACTTTGACGCTTCTGGTGCAGATGAATAATTATATCAAAAGGGATGCGGACTACAGCACGGGCATGGCTGTTACTCCACTGGTTCCTGAAGAGGTTCACTTGCTGGCTGTTGCGATGACAACCGAACTACATCGACATCAGTTTCAACCGGTGGTAAATGCAAATGATCTGCAACTTCCCTGAACCGTTCACCTTCGATGTTGCCGGTTTCACCATCACCTTCACGAAGACGCAAGAGCATGACAACACGGGCACTCTCGTGAAAATTGCAGTCAGTAAGAACGGTGTATGCACCAGCACAAATATTGCTCTTGAGCTGTTTCACTCCATCGTCACAACACTGATGTCACGCAGTCAGTATGGAACATTTGATCTCTGGTCCGTACGCCCAATACTCACGGATGGAAATCAAAACAGGGAGCATGAAGCAGCTCGCTACTCCCCGGCCCAACAATACGGAGGAGAAGAAACACACATTACCAACAACGGCATGCATGAATTTGGAAATATATCCCCGCTGGCGTGGCGTAACGATGGGGAATTACAGCAATCGTGTAATACAAGCAACATCCCACCAAATACTGCAAATGACGACATAAACAACACCAGGCAGACCACCGAGGACCAGCCAGAGGCGGACGAGCCACAGCAATATGTTAAATTGACTGTCGACGACATGCGAAAATGGGCGGCTATGGACCAGCAAGCGCGAAACGATCTAGGGGGAGTTCAAGGATGGTGTACGCGCAATCATTTTAATATCAAAAATGCCAGGAATTACCTGACCGATCACGGCCTGAACTACGCGGGAGAGGTAAAGGTAAACGGGCCGCATGAATATGCCAAATTCACCCTTGAACATATCCGCCAGTGGGCAGCCTTAGACAAGAAGGTGCGAAAACCGGTTGGTTATTTAGAAAAGTGGTGTAAGGAAAAAAACCTCTCGCGGACTACTGCCAGGAACTACCTGAAGAACGACGGGCTTACCGCCCTGGGTGAGTTGAAGCTGAAAGGGCCGCAGAAATGTGTCTCTTTCACCTTCGGGGACATCGTGCAATGGGCGAATATGAGCCAGGAGGATCGTGACCGCGCAGGGGGAGCCCACAAGTGGAGTAAAGGACGGGGCTTCCAGTGGTCTACTTCCAGATCCTACCTGAAATTGAGCGGAATGACGGTGCAAGGCGCGAAAAAACTGGCGTGGCTGCAAAGTAGCGGGAATATGTCGAATCCACACTATCTCGCCCAACCTACCAGCCGCAGGACATAAGCTGAAGGTACCGATAGCGGCAATTTTGTTCATCTGAGCCAGGTGGCAAATAGCAATTGCCCCCGAACGCTCCCTGCCAGGCAATTTATACGGCATGGCAGGGAACATTCGGATTAAAAAGCAAAAGATAAATTATTGCTCTTCAGCTTACCCTTCCTGCAACCGTGACGGCGGAGCCGAATGATAGTGCGCATCGGCCTCAGCAAAGCGTTTTTGCATCGCCGCTGACGGCGCTTTACCCAGCAAACTAAACACTACAATCCCGATACTGCCGAAGATGAAGCCCGGAATAATTTCGTACAGTCCCAGCCAGCCGAACTGCTTCCAGACGATAACCGTCAGCGCACCGATGATCATCCCCGCCAGCGCACCGTTGCGCGTCATGCGTGACCACATCACCGAGAACAGCACCACCGGACCAAACGCCGCGCCAAAGCCTGCCCACGCGTAGCTCACTAAGCCCAGCACGCGGTTTTCCGGGTTCGCCGCCAGCGCAATGGCCACCAGCGCCACCACCAGCACCATCACACGCCCTACCCACACCAGCTCTTTCTGGCTGGCCTGTTTACGCAGAAACGCTTTGTATAAATCTTCGGTAATCGCGCTGGAACATACCAGCAGCTGGCAACTTAAGGTTGACATTACCGCCGCCAGAATCGCCGACAGCAAAATCCCGGCAATCCACGGGTTAAACAGAATTTGCGCCAGTTCGATAAACACGCGCTCGGCGTTCTGGTTTACCGCGCCTGCTACCGCCGGGTGCTCATTAAAGTAAGCAATCCCAAAGAAGCCGACAGCCACCGCCCCTGCCAGGCAGAGGATCATCCAGGTCATACTGATACGACGCGCATGGACAATGCTGTGGTGAGAATCCGCCGCCATAAAACGCGCCAGGATGTGCGGCTGCCCGAAGTAACCCAGCCCCCAGCCCATCAGCGAGATAATGGCAACAAAGTTCAGCCCTTTGAGCATATCGACGTTTTCGATGCTCTTTTGTTTGATCACTTCCAGCGAGTCGCCAAACCCACCAACGCTAATGATTACGATAACCGGCGTCAGGATCAGGGCAAAAATCATCAGGCTGGCCTGTACAGTGTCAGTCCAGCTCACCGCGAGGAAACCGCCAATAAAGGTGTAAAGGATCGTCGCCGCAGCGCCCGCCCATAGAGCCGTTTCGTAGCTCATACCAAAGGTACTTTCAAACAGACGCGCGCCTGCCACGATGCCCGAAGCGCAATAAATGGTGAAGAACAGCAAAATTACCAGCGCGGAGATAATGCGCAAAATACGGCTTTTATCTTCAAAACGCCCGGTGAAATAATCCGGCAATGTTAAGGCGTTATTGTTGTATTCGGTATGCACACGCAACCGCCCGGCCACCAGCTTCCAGTTAATCCACGCGCCTAATGTCAGGCCAATGGCGATCCAGCTTTCGGAAATCCCGGAAAGAAAACCGCGCCCGGCAACCCCATTAACAGCCAGCCGCTCATATCCGATGCACCCGCCGATAATGCCGTCACGAATGGCCCAAGGCTACGACCGCCCAGAATATAGTCGTCGAAGTTTTTCGTTGATCGCCAGGCGATAAACCCAATCAATATCATGCCAAAGATATAGACACAAAATGTCACCAACATCGGTGTGCTAATAGCCATCTAAAGTCTCCAAAAAATTATTATCGGCAATGTCGAAACTTGCCGTTATATCTGCCACCGGAACGGGGTAGCAGAGTTTATGTTTTACCAGGGCGACCGTATCCTGCCGGAAGCGCTGGTTATTCACAATCGATTTAACACACCATTTACATTAAATTTTAGTGCTCAGCGACACTATTTTTCATCAGGTTGCACTCTCTCACATTTTTTGCGGTTGCACCTTTCAAAAATGTTAACTGCCGCAGAGAAAAGTCTGAGTTATTTTTTTAATCCCTGTCATATCGATTTCTTTTATTAACATTTCATTCATTTTTAAGCTTGCTACGTAGGTCACATTTAACATGGTTGCACAAAGTTGCAACATCATGGATATTTCACGATAACGTTAAGTTGCACCTTTCAGAACAACAGGAGTAATGGCATGGGAACCACCACCATGGGGGTTAAGCTGGACGACGCGACGCGTGAGCGTATTAAGTCTGCCGCGACACGTATCGATCGCACGCCACACTGGTTAATTAAGCAGGCGATTTTTTCTTATCTCGAACAACTGGAAAACAGCGATACTCTGCCGGAGCTACCTGCGCTGCTTTCTGGCGCGGCCAATGAGAGCGATGAAGCACCGACTCCGGCAGAGGAACCACACCAGCCTTTCCTCGACTTTGCCGAGCAAATATTGCCCCAGTCGGTTTCCCGCGCCGCGATCACCGCGGCCTATCGCCGCCCGGAAACCGAAGCGGTTTCTATGCTGTTGGAACAAGCTCGCCTGCCGCAGCCAGTTGCTGAACAGGCGCACAAACTGGCGTATCAACTGGCCGATAAACTGCGTAATCAAAAAAATGCCAGTGGCGCGCAGGTATGGTCCAGGGGTTATTGCAGGAGTTTTCGCTGTCATCGCAGGAAGGCGTGGCGCTGATGTGTCTGGCGGAAGCGTTGTTGCGTATTCCCGACAAAGCCACCCGGGATGCATTAATTCGCGACAAAATCAGCAACGGTAACTGGCAGTCACACATTGGTCGTAGCCCGTCCCTGTTTGTTAATGCCGCTACCTGGGGGCTGCTGTTTACCGGCAAACTGGTTTCCACCCATAACGAAGCCAGCCTCTCCCGCTCGCTGAACCGCATTATCGGTAAGAGCGGTGAACCGCTGATCCGCAAAGGTGTGGATATGGCGATGCGCCTGATGGGCGAGCAGTTCGTCACTGGCGAAACCATCGCGGAAGCGTTAGCCAATGCCCGCAAGCTGGAAGAGAAAGGTTTCCGTTACTCTTACGATATGCTGGGCGAAGCTGCACTGACTGCCGCAGATGCACAAGCGTATATGGTTTCCTATCAACAGGCGATTCACGCCATTGGTAAAGCGTCCAATGGTCGTGGCATCTATGAAGGTCCGGGCATTTCAATCAAGCTGTCGGCACTGCATCCGCGTTACAGCCGCGCCCAGTATGATCGGGTAATGGAAGAGCTTTACCCGCGTCTGAAATCACTCACCCTGCTGGCGCGTCAGTACGATATTGGTATTAACATCGATGCCGAAGAGGCCGATCGTCTGGAGATCTCCCTCGATCTGCTGGAAAAACTTTGTTTCGAGCCGGAACTGGCAGGCTGGAACGGCATCGGTTTTGTTATTCAGGCTTATCAAAAACGCTGTCCGTTGGTGATCGATTACCTGATTGATCTCGCCACCCGCAGCCGTCGCGTCTGATGATTCGCCTGGTGAAAGGCGCGTACTGGATAGTGAAATCAAGCGTGCACAGATGGACGGCCTTGAAGGTTATCCGGTTTATACCCGCAAGGTGTATACCGACGTTTCTTATCTTGCCTGTGCGAAAAAGCTGCTGGCAGTGCCAAATCTAATCTACCCGCAGTTCGCGACGCACAACGCCCATACGCTGGCGGCAATTTATCAACTGGCGGGTCAAAACTACTATCCGGGTCAGTACGAGTTCCAGTGCCTGCATGGTATGGGCGAGCCACTGTATGAGCAGGTCACCGGGAAAGTTGCCGACGGCAAACTTAACCGTCCGTGTCGTATTTATGCTCCGGTCGGTACCCATGAAACGCTGCTGGCGTATCTGGTGCGTCGCCTGCTGGAAAACGGTGCTAACACCTCGTTTGTTAACCGTATTGCTGACACCTCTTTGCCCCTGGATGAACTGGTTGCCGATCCGGTCACTGCTGTAGAAAAACTGGCGCAACAGGAAGGGCAAACTGGATTACCGCATCCGAAAATTCCCCTGCCGCGCGATCTTTACGGTCACGGGCGCGACAACTCGGCAGGGCTGGATCTCGCTAACGAACACCGTCTGGCCTCGCTCTCTTCTGCCCTGCTCAATAGTGCACTGCAAAATGGCAGGCCTTGCCAATGCTGGAACAACCGGTCACGCTGGTGAGATGTCGCCCGTTATTAACCCTGCGGAACCGAAAGATATTGTGGGCTATGTGCGTGAAGCCACGCCGCGTGAAGTAGAACAGGCGCTGGAAAGTGCGGTTAATAACGCGCCAATCTGGTTTGCCACTCCTCCGGCTGAACGCGCGGCGATTTTGCATCGCGCTGCCGTGCTAATGGAAAGCCAGATGCAGCAACTGATTGGTATTCTGGTGCGTGAAGCCGGAAAACCTTCAGTAACGCCATTGCCGAAGTGCGCGAAGCGGTCGATTTTCTCCACTACTACGCCGGACAGGTGCGGGATGATTTCGCTAACGAAACCCACCGTCCATTAGGGCCTGTGGTGTGTATCAGTCCGTGGAACTTCCCGCTGGCTATTTTCACCGGGCAGATCGCCGCCGCACTGGCGGCAGGTAACAGCGTGCTGGCAAAACCGGCAGAACAAACGCCGCTGATTGCCGCGCAAGGGATCGCCATTTTGCTGGAAGCGGGTGTACCGCCAGGCGTGGTGCAATTGCTGCCAGGTCAGGGTGAAACCGTGGGCGCGCAACTGACGGGTGATGATCGCGTGCGCGGGGTGATGTTTACCGGATCAACCGAAGTCGCTACGTTACTGCAACGCAATATCGCCAGCCGCCTGGACGCTCAGGGTCGCCCTATTCCGCTCATCGCTGAAACCGGCGGCATGAACGCGATGATTGTCGATTCTTCAGCACTGACCGAACAAGTCGTAATAGATGTGCTGGCCTCGGCGTTCGACAGTGCGGGTCAGCGTTGTTCGGCACTGCGCGTGCTGTGCCTGCAAGATGAGATTGCCGACCACACGTTGAAAATGCTGCGCGGCGCAATGGCCGAATGCCGGATGGGTAATCCGGGTCGCCTGACCACCGATATCGGTCCGGTGATTGATAGCGAAGCGAAAGCCAATATCGAGCGTCATATTCAGACCATGCGTAGCAAAGGCCGTCCGGTGTTCCAGGCGGTGCGGGAAAACAGCGAAGATGCCCGTGAATGGCAAAGCGGCACCTTTGTCGCCCCGACGCTGATCGAACTGGATGACTTTGCCGAATTGCAAAAAGAGGTCTTTGGTCCGGTGCTGCATGTGGTGCGTTACAACCGTAACCAGCTGCCGGAGCTGATCGAGCAGATTAACGCTTCCGGTTATGGCCTGACGCTTGGCGTTCATACGCGTATTGATGAAACCATCGCCCAGGTCACTGGCTCGGCGCATGTCGGTAACCTGTACGTTAACCGTAATATGGTGGGCGCAGTGGTCGGGGTGCAGCCATTCGGCGGCGAAGGGTTGTCCGGCACCGGGCCGAAAGCAGGCGGTCCGCTCTATCTCTACCGTCTGCTGGCGAATCGCCCGGAAAGTGCACTGGCAGTGACGCTCGCGCGTCAGGATGCAGAGTATCCGGTCGATGCGCAGTTGAAAGCCGCATTGACTCAGCCGCTAAATGCACTGCGGGAATGGGCGGCAAACCGTCCAGAATTGCAGGCGTTATGTACGCAATATGGCGAGCTGGCGCAGGCAGGAACACAACGATTGTTGCCAGGGCCGACGGGTGAACGCAAC
>ENA-OQDE01001279-OQDE01001279.1-human-gut-metagenome-genome-assembly--contig:-NODE-1279-length-9972-cov-1.303098_pt1 | contig 9972 bp, 14 predicted proteins | sample MGYA00242768_ERZ504595 | MGnify/ENA primary metagenome ERZ504595 (study PRJEB26092, sample SAMD00036307) | human gut metagenome | host: Homo sapiens | study: EMG produced TPA metagenomics assembly of...
TTTGCTCTTTCAAGTTTTTGCAGCCTCTGTGAAAAATATTTCATACCAACCTCAATGGATATCCTTTCAGTAACCCGGAATACCCGGCCGCTAATTCACAAATCTGCGCGCGATTGCAGGATGTTCTTGTATATCGCCCAGCCAGATTGCCTCTACGTCGTGTTGTTGCAGCGGTTGAAGGAGCTCGCTTTGCGCAATCGCATTCTCACATTGAGAAAAACGGTTAATGAACCAGACTCGCCGACAACCTTGCGGTACGTTTTTAAATGCGCCCTGAGGGTGGCGAACCAGCGCAACGAGATCGCTCAGTTGCAAGGTTGCATCAGGTGTTAACCCGGTAATATCAGCAAACTGCGACCAGCGATGGACATTTTCTGTGCTCACTTTCGCGCCCAAAATATGTCCTCCCATCACAGCAATCACGCAGCAACTGCTTTTGGGTATGCAAGGTTCGTGCTCATCAGGCGCTTTTAACGGCATTCCACGCGAGCCATCTGCCTCAATGAGAATTACGTCACACTCTGGTCGTTGCACCAGTGCATCAATCGCTTCTGGCGTAAATCCCTGCACTTTTCCCTGGTTCGCTTTCCAGCTGTGAAAACAAAATGAAATGGGGGATGTAAGAGACGCATGAGGAAGCATGGCGGGATCACGACAGAAAACCACGGGCCAGTGTGACGTTGGCATAAACATATGTGTCGTCGTAGTGATTAACACACGCCTGCCGCTAGTCTGGAGCAGTTCTGCCAGCCAAAAAAGCAAGCTGGTTTTCCCCCCAGCCCCAACAACAGAAATCACAGTGGGACGTTTCTGCGCGCCTAAATCAATGAATAATGCCGATGGGTCAACTATACTTTTCACGAGTCTTTATGACCTCTCTGGGATAAATTATCCCCAACTTAATCCATCAGGAAGTAACGCAATTATCAGGCGTTATTAGCCCCTATAAATAATGGAACCACTATGTCAGCCATCGACTGTATAATTACCGCTGCCGGATTATCATCAAGAATGGGGCAATGGAAAATGATGTTACCCTGGCAACAGGGAACAATTCTTGATACAAGTATCAAAAATGCGTTGCAGTTTTGTAGCCGAATTATTTTAGTCACCGGCTATCGTGGTAATGAACTGCACAAGCGTTATGCGAACCAGAGCAATATCACTATTATCCATAACCCAGATTATGCACAGGGTTTACTAACATCAGTAAAGGCCGCAGTACCCGCGGTACAAACAGAATATTGTTTTCTCACCCACGGTGACATGCCTACCCTCACCATCGATATTTTTAGGAAAATCTGGTCGTTACGAAATGATGGCGCAATACTGCCACTCCATAATGGCATTCCCGGCCATCCGATTTTAGTGTCAAAGCCATGCCTGATGCAGGCAATCCAGCGTCCCAATATCACCAATATGCGTCAGGCACTCCTTATGGGAGAACATTATTCCGTCGAAATAGAAAATGCAGAAATAATTTTAGATATTGATACTCCGGACGACTTTATTACAGCGAAAAAAAGGTATACTGAAATTTAGAAAACGTAGTTAAACGATTGCGTTCAAATATTTAACCCTTCCAGTTCTCTTTATCATAATGATAAGGAATCACTGATTTTGAGAAAAGAGAAAAAGTGATAAATGGGCTGTCAATAATAATTTTCAGGAGTGATTTTAATTCTCATTTGGCACCTGTGAGTTCATTCACAAAAAGCTCCTAAGTTTCGAGCCGCCTCACATTTTTTTATATTTCCCGCCAAACCTGGCAAGAGTGGTGCGATTGTTGCTCTATCCCCTAAACCACCGGATTTCTCAACACCGGTCACTCAATGATATCTGTATAAGCTAAGGAGAGGGTTATGGGGATATTATGCGTCCCATTCCGTTTGAGGAACTTTTGACGCGCATATTTGATGAATACCAACAACAACGCTCAATCTTTGGTATTCCTGAGCAACAGTTTTACTCACCCGTAAAAGGTAAAACTGTTAGCGTCTTCGGTGAAACCTGTGCCACTCCCGTCGGCCCTGCCGCTGGCCCGCACACGCAGCTCGCGCAAAATATTGTCACTTCCTGGCTGACTGGCGGACGCTTCATCGAACTAAAAACCGTCCAAATTCTTGACCGCCTGGAGCTGGAAAAGCCCTGTATTGATGCCGAAGACGAGTGCTTTAACACCGAATGGTCCACCGAATTTACCTGCTTAAAGCCTGGGATGAATACCTCAAAGCCTGGTTTGCCCTGCACCTTCTCGAAGCGATGTTCCAGCCTTCTGATTCCGGTAAATCGTTCATCTTTAATATGAGCGTCGGTTACAACCTCGAAGGTATTAAGCAACCGCCGATGCAACAGTTCATCGACAATATGATGGACGCATCTGACCATCCGAAATTCGCTCAATATCGCGATACGCTGAATAAATTACTCCAGGATGACGCATTTTTAGCCCGCCACGGATTGCAGGAAAAACGCGAAAGCTTGCAAGCCTTACCCGCTCGCATCCCCACCAGCATGGTGCAGGGCGTCACCCTCTCCACCATGCACGGCTGTCCTCCGCATGAAATCGAAGCCATTTGCCGCTACATGCTGGAAGAAAAAGGCTCAATACCTTTGTGAAACTCAACCCGACCTTACTGGGGTACGCGCGTGTTCGTGAGATCCTCGATGTCTGCGGTTTCGGTTACATAGGCTTAAAAGAAGAGTCATTTGATCACGACCTCAAGCTGACGCAAGCACTGGAAATGCTGGAACGCCTGATGGTACTGGCAAAAGAAAAATCACTCGGCTTTGGCGTAAAACTGACTAACACTCTCGGCACCATCAACAATAAAGGCGCACTGCCTGGTGAAGAGATGTATATGTCAGGCCGTGCGCTGTTCCCGCTCTCCATCAATGTTGCAGCAGTTCTCTCTCGCGCCTTTGACGCAAACTGCCCATTTCTTATTCCGGTGGTGCCAGTCAGCTGACTATCCGCGATATTTTTGATACTGGTATTCGCCCTATTACTATGGCAACCGACCTGCTGAAACCTGGCGGCTATCTGCGCTTAAGTGCCTGCATGCGCGAGCTGGAAGGCTCCGACGCCTGGGGGCTTGACCATGTTGACGTCGAACGCCTGAACAAACTGGCAGCAGACGCGTTAACCATGGAATACACTCAGAAACACTGGAAGCCAGAAGAGCGTATTGAAGTGGCAGAAGACCTGCCGCTGACCGACTGCTACGTTGCCCCCTGTGTTACTGCCTGCGCTATCAAGCAAGATATTCCGGAATACATCCGTTTGCTTGGCGAACACCGCTATGCCGACGCGCTGGAACTCATCTACCAACGCAACGCCCTGCCCGCCATTACCGGTCATATTTGCGATCACCAGTGCCAATACAACTGTACCCGCCTGGATTACGACAGTGCGCTGAATATCCGCGAACTGAAAAAGTCGCGCTGGAAAAAGGTTGGGATGAATATAAGCAACGCTGGCACAAACCAGCCGGTTCTGGTTCACGCCATCCGGTTGCCGTGATTGGTGCAGGTCCGGCGGGTCTGGCAGCAGGTTACTTCCTTGCCAGAGCGGGCCATCCGGTTACGCTGTTTGAACGCGAAGCCAATGCGGGCGGCGTGGTGAAAAATATCATTCCTCAGTTCCGTATTCCTGCAGAGTTAATTCAGCACGATATCGATTTTGTTGCCGCTCACGGCGTGAAATTTGAGTATGGCTGCTCACCCGATCTGACCGTTGAACAGTTAAAAATCAGGCTTCCACTATGTTCTGATTGCCACCGGCACTGATAAAAATAGCGGTGTGAAACTGGCGGGCGACAACCAAAATGTCTGGAAATCACTCCCCTTCCTGCGTGAATACAACAAGGGCACAGCGCTCAAGCTGGGCAAACATGTGGTCGTTGTCGGGCGGGTAACACGGCAATGGACTGCGCTCGTGCGGCGTTACGCGTTCCAGGCGTAGAAAAAGCAACGGTCGTTTACCGTCGTTCACTGCAAGAGATGCCAGCATGGCGCGAAGAGTATGAAGAAGCGTTGCACGACGGCGTGGAGTTCCGTTTCCTGAATAATCCGGAACGTTTCGATGCTGATGGCACCTTAACCTTGCGCGTTATGTCGCTTGGCGAACCTGATGAGAAAGGTCGTCGCCGTCCGGTTGAAACCAACGAAACAGTAACACTGCATGTAGACAGCCTGATCACCGCCATTGGTGAACAGCAGGATACTGAAGCCCTGAATGCGATGGGCGTGCCGCTGGACAAAAACGGCTGGCCAGACGTCGACCATAATGGCGAAACTCGTCTGACTGACGTCTTTATGATCGGCGACGTACAGCGCGGACCATCCTCCATTGTCGCTGCTGTCGGAACCGCGCGTCGGCGACCGATGCCATCCTTAGTCGGGAAAATATCCGTTCCCACCAGAACGATAAATACTGGAACAACGTCAATCCGGCGGAAATCTATCAACGTAAAGGCGATATCTCTATCACGCTGGTGAACAGTGACGATCGTGATGCGTTTGTCGCGCAGGAAGCTGCTCGCTGCCTTGAATGTAACTACGTTTGCAGCAAGTGTGTGGATGTCTGCCCGAACCGCGCCAACGTATCCATTGCGGTCCCTGGCTTCCAGAACCGTTTCCAGACGCTGCACCTCGACGCTTACTGTAACGAATGCGGCAACTGCGCTCAGTTCTGTCCGTGGAACGGTAAACCGTACAAAGACAAAATCACCGTCTTCAGCCTGTCGCAAGACTTTGATAACAGCAGCAACCCAGGCTTCCTTGTGGAAGATTGCCGGGTACGAGTACGTCTGAATAACCAAAGCTGGGTGTTAAACATCGACAGCGAAGGTCAGTTCAACAACGTACCACCGGAGCTGAACGATATGTGCCGCATCATTAGCCATGTCCACCAGCATCATCATTATCTGCTGGGCCGCGTGGAGGTGTAATCATGTTGATTCTGAAGAATGTCACCGCAGTGCAGTTACACCCGGCGAAGTGCAGGAAGGCGTTGATATCGCCATCGAAAATGATGTGATTGTCGCTATCGGCGATGCCCTGACGCAACGCTACCCCGATGCCAGCTACAAAGAGATGCATGGTCGGATTGTGATGCCGGGAATTGTCTGCTCGCACAACCATTTTTACTCGGGGCTGTCCCGCGGAATTATGGCAAACATCGCCCCCTGCCCGGATTTCATCTCAACGCTGAAAAATCTCTGGTGGCGACTCGATCGCGCCCTTGATGAAGAGTCGCTCTATTACAGCGGACTGATTTGTTCCCTGGAAGCAATTAAGAGCGGATGTACATCGGTTATCGATCACCATGCCTCTCCGGCGTATATCGGCGGGTCGCTCTCCACATTGCGCAACGCATTTTTAAAAGTTGGCCTGCGCGCGATGACCTGTTTTGAAACTACTGACCGTAACAACGGCATCAAAGAGTTGCAGGAAGGTGTAGAAGAAAACATCCGCTTCGCCCGTCAGATTGATGAGGCGAAGAAAGCAGCAACCGAGCCGTATCTGGTGGAAGCTCATATCGGCGCTCACGCGCCGTTTACCGTGCCGGATGCCGGTCTGGAGATGCTGCGTGAAGCCGTGAAAGCCACAGGTCGTGGTTTGCACATTCACGCTGCGGAAGACCTTTATGACGTTTCCTACAGTCACCACTGGTACGGCAAAGACCTGCTGGCACGACTGGCGCAATTCGATCTCATCGACAGCAAAACGCTGGTCGCTCATGGGCTGTACTTGTCGAAAGATGACATCGCCCTACTCAATCAGCGCGATGCGTTCCTGGTGCATAACGCCCGTTCAAACATGAACAACCATGTCGGCTACAACCATCACCTTAGCGACATCCGCAATCTGGCGTTGGGAACTGACGGCATTGGTTCGGACATGTTTGAAGAGATGAAATTTGCCTTCTTTAAACATCGCGATGCGGGTGGTCCGCTGTGGCCTGACAGTTTTGCCAAAGCACTGGCTAACGGCAACGAACTGATGAGCCGCAAACTTTGGCGCGAAATTTGGCCTTCTGGACGCCGGTTACAAAGCCGATTTAACCATTTGCGATTACAACTCGCCGACACCGCTGCTTGCAGACAATATCGCCGGGCATATCGCTTTCGGTATGGGCTCAGGCAGCGTTCATAGCGTGATGGTCAATGGCGTGATGGTCTATGAAGACCGTCAGTTTAACTTCGATTGCGATTCCATTTATGCGCAAGCCAGAAAAGCCGCTGCCAGTATGTGGCGTCGGATGGATGCGCTGGCATAAATGACAAATACCCTCTTCCCGCAGGGAAGAGGGTTAAATAAGGAAAGAAGATGATTGAACAATTTTTCAGGCCCGACTCTGTCGAACAGGCGCTGGAACTGAAGCGCCGCTACCAGGATGAAGCCGTCTGGTTCGCCGGGGGCAGCAAACTCAACGCAACACCAACCGTACCGATAAAAGATTGCCATTTCCTTACAGGATCTGGAACTGGACTGGGTTGACTGGGATAACGGTGCACTGCGGATTGGTGCAATGTCTCGCTTGCAGCCACTGCGTGATGCGCGATTTATTCCTGCAGCACTGCGTGAAGCCCTCGGCTTTGTCTACTCTCGCCATGTTCGTAATCAGTCGACCATTGGTGGTGAAATCGCCGCCCGGCAGGAAGAGTCGGTGCTGCTTCCCGTCCTGCTGGCACTGGATGCTGAACTGGTTTTTGGCAACGGCGAAACGCTGTCAATCGAGGACTACCTGGCCTGCCCATGCGATCGCCTGCTAACCGAAATTATCATTAAAGATCCGTATCGCACCTGTGCGACCCGCAAAATTAGCCGTTCTCAGGCAGGTTTAACCGTCGTGACGGCAGCCGTTGCAATGACAGACCACGACGGTATGCGAATTGCGCTGGATGGCGTCGCCAGTAAAGCACTGCGTCTGCACGATGTTGAAAAACAAAATCTGGAAGGCAATGCACTTGAACAGGCTGTCGCCAACGCCATTTTCCCGCAGGAAGATTTGCGGGGCAGCGTGGCTATAAACGCTATATCACGGGAGTTCTGGTAGCCGACCTGTATGCCGACTGCCAACAGGCTGGGGAGGAAGCCGTATGATCATCCACTTTACTTTAAATGGCGCGCTCAGGAGCTAACCGTTAATCCAGGCGAAAACGTGCAAAAGCTGTTGTTTAACATGGGAATGCACTCTGTACGCAACAGCGATGATGGATTCGGGTTTGCCGGTTCTGACGCAATTATCTGTAACGGTAATATCGTTAACGCGTCCTTGCTTATCGCCGCACAGTTAGAGAAGGCAGATATTCGTACCGCAGAGTCTCTGGGCAAATGGAACGAGTTAAGTCTGGTTCAACAGGCAATGGTTGATGTTGGCGTGGTGCAGTCTGGTTATAACGATCCAGCTGCGGCTCTGATTATCACCGATCTTCTCGATCGCATTGCCGCACCGACCCGCGAAGAGATCGACGACGCGCTTTCTGGTTTGTTCAGCCGCGATGCAGGCTGGCAACAATACTATCAGGTCATTGAACTGGCGGTTGCACGTAAAAATAATCCGCAGGCCACCATTGATATCGCTCCGACTTCCGCGATGACCTTGAAGTCATTGGTAAGCATTATCCTAAAACTGATGCCGCGAAAATGGTGCAGGCGAAACCCTGCTATGTTGAAGACCGCGTAACGGCTGACGCCTGCGTCATTTAAAATGTTACGTAGCCCACACGCTCACGCACTGATTACTCATCTGGATGTCAGCAAAGCTGAAGCCTTACCGGGCGTTGTTCACGTTATTACTCACCTGAATTGCCCGGATATCTACTATACCCCGGGCGGTCAGAGCGCACCTGAACCGTCACCGCTTGACCGCCGTATGTTCGGCAAGAAAATGCGTCACGTCGGCGATCGCGTTGCTGCGGTCGTCGCAGAAAGTGAAGAAAATTGCGCTCGAAGCTGAAGCTCATCGACGTTGAATATGAAGTGCTTAAACCTGTAATGTCGATCGACGAAGCAATGGCGGAAGATGCGCCTGTCGTGCACGATGAACCGGTGGTGTATGTTGCTGGTGCGCCAGATACTCTGGAAGACGATAACAGCCATGCAGCCCAGCGCGGCGAGCATATGATCATCAACTTCCCGATCGTTCTCGCCCCCGTAAAAATATCGCCGCCAGTATTCATGGTCATATCGCGATATGGACAAAGGCTTTGCCGATGCCGATGTCGATCATTGAGCGAACCTATAACTCAACGCAGGCGCAGCAGTGCCCGACTGAAACTCATATCTGCTTTACCCGTATGGACGGCGATCGTCTGGTTATCCACGCCTCCACAGGTACCATGGCACTTACGCCGCCAGGTCGCGCGCCTCGTGGGCATGAAACAGCATAAAGTTCATGTCATTAAAGAGCGAGTTGGCGGCGGTTTTGGTTCCAAACAGGACATCCTGCTGGAAGAAGTGTGCGCCTGGGCAACCTGCGTGACCGGGCGTCCGGTACTGTTCCGCTACACCCGTGAAGAAGAGTTTATTGCTAACACCTCTCGTCACGTCGCGAAAGTCACCGTCAAACTGGGAGCGAAAAAAGATGGTCGCCTGACGGCAGTGAAGATGGATTTCCGCGCCAACACTGGCCCTTACGGCAACCACTCACTTACCGTACCGTGTAACGGACCGGCGCTGTCGCTGCCGTTATATCCGTGCGATAACGTCGATTTCCAGGTCACCACCTACTACAGCAACATTTGCCCAATGGTGCTTATCAGGGTTATGGCGCACCGAAAGGTAACTTCGCTATCACCATGGCATTAGCGGAACTGGCTGAACAGTTACAGATCGACCAACTGGAAATTATCGAACGTAACCGGGTACACGAAGGGCAAGAGCTGAAAATTCTCGGTGCAATCGGTGAAGGTAAAGCGCCGACCTCCGTTCCTTCCGCCGCCAGCTGCGCACTGGAAGAGATCCTGCGTCAGGGTCGCGAGATGATCCAATGGTCTTCACCAAAACCACAAAACGGTGACTGGCACATCGGTCGTGGCGTCGCCATTATCATGCAGAAATCAGGGATCCCGGATATCGATCAGGCTAACTGCATGATCAAACTGGAATCGGACGGCACCTTTATCGTTCATTCTGGCGGTGCGGATATTGGTACTGGTCTGGATACTGTAGTGACGAAACTGGCAGCAGAAGTGCTGCACTGCCCACCGCAGGACGTGCATGTTATCTCCGGTGATACCGATCATGCGTTGTTTGATAAAGGCGCATATGCCTCGTCCGGTACTTGCTTCTCGGGTAACGCGGCGCGTTTGGCAGCAGAAAATCTGCGGGAGAAAATTCTGTTCCACGGTGCACAAATGTTGGGTGAGCCAGTGGCAGATGTCCAACTAGCAACGCCGGGCGTCGTGCGCGGCAAGAAAGGCGAAGTTAGTTTCGGGGATATTGCCCATAAAGGCGAAACCGGCACCGGCTTTGGTTCACTGGTGGGAACTGGCAGTTATATCACGCCTGATTTCGCCTTCCCGTATGGCGCAAACTTCGCTGAAGTTGCCGTCAACACGCGTACGGGTGAAATCCGCCTGGATAAATTCTACGCCTTGCTGGACTGCGGTACACCGGTCAACCCGGAATTAGCATTGGGACAAATCTACGGTGCTACCCTACGTGCTATCGGCCACAGTATGAGCGAAGAAATCATTTATGACGCCGAAGGTCACCCGTTAACGCGTGATTTACGCAGTTACGGTGCACCGAAAATTGGTGACATTCCGCGTGATTTCCGCGCAGTGCTGGTGCCGAGCGACGATAAAGTCGGCCCGTTCGGGGCGAAATCGATCTCGGAAATCGGTGTAAATGGCGCAGCTCCGGCGATTGCTACCGCAATTCACGATGCCTGCGGCATTTGGTTACGCGAATGGCATTTCACACCGGAGAAAATACTCACCGCGCTGGAAAAAATATAAG
>ENA-OQDE01001280-OQDE01001280.1-human-gut-metagenome-genome-assembly--contig:-NODE-1280-length-9968-cov-4.481354_pt1 | contig 9968 bp, 8 predicted proteins | sample MGYA00242768_ERZ504595 | MGnify/ENA primary metagenome ERZ504595 (study PRJEB26092, sample SAMD00036307) | human gut metagenome | host: Homo sapiens | study: EMG produced TPA metagenomics assembly of the...
CTGCCAAAATATCTCTGCTGTCTCTCACAATCTCTTCATAACGGATCTCACGTATTCCCTGCATATGAACCGTAATTCTTTCTTCTGTTTCTACCAGACACTTTTCCAGAATATTTTCCAGTTCATCGGAACTCAGATTTAGTTTTCGCAGATAATCATACGCACCAAGTTTCATTGCCTTTTTTACAACATCGAATTCTTCCTGGCAGCTTACTACGATTACTTTGGTTGGCATTTCTTCTTTTTTCAGAAATTCCAGAATTTCAAGCCCGCTAACTTTGGGTATGTTCAGATCGAGAAGAATGATATCCGGACAACTGTTCCGGATCATTTCCAGTGCCTCTTCTCCATCTGTTGCATCCGGCAACAGCTCCAGTTCCAGTTTTTTCCAGTCTACAAGCTGACGTAGTCCAAGCCTCGCCAAAATTTCATCCTCTACGATCAGTACTTTTTTCATAGAATGTTCTTCCCTTCATCCAGATAATAATTACTGTCTTTTTATCCTATTTTATCACCTTTCTTCTGATTCTGTAATTTTTTTTGGAAGACGTACCCATATTTCAAAACCATTTCTGACCTTTTCATTATAAATCAGTCCATAGGATTCCCCATACAAGAGCTTCAATCTGGAATTCACATTATAAAGTCCAATTCCCGTTACAGCTCTCTGGTTCTTCTCTCCCTTCAGAAGATCTTCAATCTTCTTTTTATCCGCAGAATTTCCATTATTAAATACAGATATGACAAAATCATTCTCATACTCTATTGCAGAGACTATGATTTGCCCTGCTGTCACACCTTTTACTCCGTGCAAAATCGCATTTTCTACAATCGGCTGCATGGTAAATGCAGGGATTTCATGATAGAACAGTTCCGTTGGAATTACATTATAATATTGAAACGAACTTCCAAACCGCATCTGCATGATATCTACATATGACTTCAGAAGTGCTGTCTCCTGCCCCACAGTAGTCATACCATTTTTATTACTGTAAACTGCATGTAGGATATCTCCCAATGCCTCCAGTGCTTTCTCTGTGTTTTCATTTCCGCCTTCCCGATTTTGTCCTTCTTTTATAGCCATAATTCTTATGGAATTAACCGTATTAAAGATAAAATGAGGGGAAATCTGCGACATAAGCATTTCATAATGAGCTTTTTCTTTTAATCTGCTCTCTCTTTCCACATTACCCAGAAGCTCTTCAATCTTTTTCCCAGCCTGATTATAGCAGAATACAAATTTACTCATCTCCTGAAAAGAGCCTTGAGGTTCTTCCAGAACTGCCATTCCATTGGGAGCTTTTTCCAGAGTCTGTGCCACTTCAACCAAAGGTTTGGCGATTCTTTTAGAAAAATATAACATGGTGCAGACAGTGAATCCAATCACCAGAAGTAACATTTCCAGAATTCTCTGGAGAATCTTTCTGTTTTCTTTCAGGAAAATTTTCTGGGGAACAAGGTAGACCAGTTTATTGGAAGTATTCTCCAGTTCTCCTTCCATATAATAAAAATCATCCTTCAGATTACCAGTCATAATTTCATTATCAGAAATCTCCTTTACAATTTCCTGTTCTTTCAGTTCTTTCAGCTGTTTCTGATATTTCTCATTATACGCCATCAATATATCATTGCTTCTGTCCAGGATATAAAGGGCACCGCCTTCCTCTGTCACCATACTTGCTGCCAGTTTTCCCCAGATTTTTTTCTCGGAAAGACGAATCAGCATGATTCCCAGATTTTTGCCGGAATAATCCAGAATTTCCCGCCCCATATAAAAATATTTCTGTACATTGTCATATATTGTCATTTCCTGGAATATGGTTCCTATGCTAGTACTACAAGTTATCTTTCTTCCATTTTCCAAAATCTCCTGATACCACTGTTCTTTCTCATAATTCGTTTCTGTTCTGCTTAATGTGTAAGAACCAATCATATATCCTTTTTTCGTAAGTATAGCTACTTTTCCGCCAACGGCATTTAAGACGGAGCTCTCTACATCCGAAATATCATTAGAAAGTTCTCTTTTCGCCTGATAGATCTCGTAGGAATCCCCGTCTTGCTCTAAAATTCGCAGGTTCTTCAGTGTATTTTTATTTGTCATCAACATACTTGTAGCATAGTTGGTCACTTCAATCATCTGATCTGTATTATCCCTGATTTGAGATAGCAAATCTGTCTCATTGTTGATCTTATTTTCCGTAGTAACTTTCTGAAGATAGAAATTCAGAAGCATCAAAGCCAGGCACAACGGCAGCACCACAAAAAGTCCCATATAAAATGTGAGCTGCTTCTTATGCTCTGGTTACCCGGATTTTTACGTTTGAAATTCATACGCAAATTTCCTCTTTCTACATCTGATCTGTATTTATCCTTTCACTGCACCGGCAGAAAGTCCCTGTACCAGATTTTTCTGTACCAATGCAAAGAAAATCAGAATTGGTATCAGACTGATCACCACCGCTGACATCAGCAGTCCCCAGTCTACAGAATACTGTCCTACAAAGTCCTGCATACCAACCTGAATGGTTTTCTTTGAAGTTGTATTAATAAAAATAGAAGCATACATATATTCATCCCAAGATGTCATAAAACAGAACAAGGCTGTAACAAAAAGTCCCGGCTTAGCCACATGAATGATCACATGGAAGAAAGATTTCAACCTGCTGCAGCCATCAATCCTGGCAGCTTCCTCCAACTCCCATGGGATGGAAATAAAAAATGCACAGGTATTCCATATGGCAAAAGGCAGGGTAAAAGAGCAGTACATCAGAATCAGTCCTATATAACTGTCAATCAGATTCAACTGTTTCATAATAATATAGTAAGGAATACACAACAGGATTCCCGGAAACATTCTTGTCATAAGAACCGCCATCTTGATTTTCCCGGCACCTACGATTCTATATCTGGTAAGTCCATATGCTGCCATTACTGATAATATCATACAAATCAATGTTGTGACCAGTGTAATAAAAATACTGTTCATAAAATATCTTACGAAATTCGACTGAAACAGCACCTGTCTGAAATTATCAAATGTGATATGAGTTGGTATGATCTGCGATGGGTCGTAGATCTGCTCCTTTGTTTTCAGGGCAGTCAGCACCACATAAATAAATGGAGTCACTGCAAGAAAAACCATGACTATTGTAAATATATAGGCTACCACATGCCTTATAGCTTCATTTCGTTGTTTTGCATGCATATAGTTTCCTCCTCCCTATTCTTTCTCACTTACCATCTTCAGGTAAACTCCAGAGAAAACAGCCATAAATATAAACAATACCACGGATGCAGCTGCTGCAGTTCCGAAATTATGGTCAATAAATGCTCTTCTGTATGCATAGGTATAAACAATCTCTGTGCTGTACAGCGGTCCACCTTTGGTCATCAGCCAGATGGTGTTAAAACAGGACACAATACCGATCAGGTTCAGAACGGTAGAAATAGCCAGAGGCTCTTTGATAATCGGAAGTGTGATTCTCCAGAAACACTGCCAACGGCTGGCACCATCTATTTCCGCACTCTCATACACATCCCTGGAAATTCCCTGCAGTGCAGCCAGAATAAAGATCATCTGAAATGGAATTCCCTTCCAGATTGCCACCAAGATTACACACCAGAACGCCGATCCCACATTTCCAAGCCAGGATACAGATTCTGTAATCATTCCCAGTTTCACTGCCAGAATATTAATGATACCTACATTTGCATTGTATAAAAAAGTAAAGGTCATAGCTGCTATGGCATGGGGAACTGCCCATGGAACCAGAATCAGGGTTCTGTATACAGATCTTCCTTTCAGTTTCTGGTTCAGTGCAAGTGCAAGAAGCATGGCTGCCACAAGCTGTACCACAAGATTCACCACTGTCCACTTTACTGTATTTCCAATAGACTGTAGGAACACTTTATCTTTAAAAATATTAATATAATTTTGTAAACCTGCAAAGGTATTAAATGCAGGATCATTTGGGCGTACAAGGTTATAATTTAAGAAACTCAGATAAATACCTCTGAAAAGAGGGTACACAGAAAGCGCCAGTACCGCAATCACTGCTGGTGCCATCAGAAAATATCCCGGAAGATTTTTTCTCAGCTTCAGGCCTTCTTTTCTACGTACTTGGGACATAATCTTCCTCCCTTCTCAATGAAGAAGCGCTGCCGCCATTTCACGCCAGCGCCTCTGTTATCATTTCATGTTTATTTTCCAGACATTTTTACTGATAGTTAGATGCAATATTTTCATTAAGCTTCTGTGCAAGAGATGTCAGCGCATCTTCAGCTGAGGACTGTCCATAGTCTACTTCCAAGATTGCATTAATAATCAGTTCATCAATGGCTTTTTCATTAATAACAGCAGGTCTTGCCTTTGTATATGAAAGTTCTTCTGCAAAAACTTTTAACTTATCCTTTCCTTCCAATGATTTAACATAGTCATAATCCTTGCGTGCAGATGCTTTTCCCTCTACAGCCAGAATAGAATCTCCTTTTTCTGAGTTCAGATACTGAATCAGATCATAGGCAAGTTCTGGTTTTTTGCAGTTTGCATTAATGTTCCAGGTCCAGCCTCCTAGTACAGTCGCTTCTGTTTTCCCTTTCACCATCGGGGCAATACCATAATCCATATCCGGATTAATATTTTCCACTTCACCAGAACACCAGTCTCCACCCAACAGGAAGGTTGCTTCTCCATTTGCAAAGCTTTCATATACTTTGTCCCATGTGGTTGCTTCTTTAAAAGACTCTACCAGACCACCTTTGGAGATCAGATCACAGATATAATTCCATGCTTCTTTTCCCTCCTCATTGTCAATCACTACCTTCGGAACATCTCCGCTTGTATCAATTACCGGACACTCATTTTGATAGAAGAATGAGTAGAACGCATATGCACTCTGATAAGTGATAATTCCACCGTAACCTGCCTCTTTTACTTTATCTACTGCGTCCGAAAGCTCTTTCCACGTTGTAGGGACATCAATTCCCAGCTCATCCAGGCGTTCTTTATTATAATAAAGACCTGTACAGTCCATATTCCACGGTACTGAATAATATTTGCCTTCGAATTTGCCGGAATCAAGAGGTCCTTCCTGATACTGTGCAGTGAGTTCTTCATCTGTAGTAAGTTCTTCCAATGAATACAGAAGCCCCATAGCAGCAAGATCAATGGCATGTCCTGAATTATCCATCATCACAATATCTGCACCTCTACCCGCCAGAGCAGCTGTCTGGAAAGATTCTTTAATATCCTGCTGAGAAGCACCCTGTAAGGTGATCTTAACTCCCGGATTCTCTTCTTCATATTGTTTAATTACTTTTTTAAATTCTTCACTATTCGCTCCTGACCCATCAACCAAACTATTTGTTAGCAGAAGTGTCAATTCCCCTTCTTTTTGATTTGATGTATCAGATGCAGCCCACACACCTGTCTGTGCACCTAAAACCATACCCCCTGCCAACATAACAGCTAATACTCTTTTCTTCATTATATAGTTCCTCCTTCTCATCTTCTCTCTTATATCTCTGTATTTCTGATCTGCTTTCCAATCGATTGTTCTGCTATGCACTTATTAAAACATGAAATCCCTGATTTTTGAATAACGATATTATTCTTTCTTTTTCCATCTTTTCTAAAAAAAAGTAAGACTGATCGGATCTGGTATTATTTTTATCTTTTTTTGTCCAAACATCTAAATTATCTTTATTCTCTTTTCTTTTTTCATCACGTATAATCACAGACATACAAAACAGATGCAGGATTCCTGACATCCTGATGATTTTTTCTATATTAATTTTTTAAGGAGGATTTTCCATCATGAAAAAACTGAATGTCGCTTTAGTAGGCTTAGGCTTCGGACTTGAATTCGTTGCTATCTACTGTAAACATCCTGATATTGATAAGGTGTATGTCGTAGATAAAAATGAGAAACTTCTGAATATTGCAAAAGAACGATACAGCATTCCGGATGAACGCTGTTTCACAGATCTGCAGGATGTACTGGATATTCCTGAAATTGATGCAGTTCATCTTGTAACACCGCCAGCAACACATGCTCCGTTTTCTGTACGTGTCTTAAATGCTGGTAAACATTGTGGCTGTACGATTCCCATGGGAATGAGCATCCAAGAATTAAATGACATCATTGCAGCCCGCAAAGCCTCCGGCAAAAATTATATGTTTATGGAAACAACTATTTTCCAGAGAGAGTTCCTCTATATTCAGGAACTTTATAAAAAAGGAGAATTCGGACGTCTCCAGTATATGACCTGTGCACATTACCAGGACATGGAAGGATGGCCGGAATACTGGGAAGGCTTCCTCCACTGATGCATCCAACACACGCCGTTGCTCCGTGTCTTATGCTTGCCGGACATCTGCCAGACAAGGTTTATGCAAGAGGTTCCGGAAAAATCCGCAAAGAACTGGCTGACAAATACGGCTGCCCATTCGCATTCGAATCTGCATTTATTTCTCTTCAGGACAGCGATGTGACTATTGAAATGGAACGTTTTCTGTATGGTGTAGCCAGAAACTATTCTGAATGCTTCCGGGTATACGGTGAAAACGAGAGCTTCGAATGGCAGCAACTTAGTGAAGAAAATCCAGTTCTCTTTACCCGCACGGGAGAATTTGAAAAAGCAGAAGATATCCTGGATGAAGACAGCGAGAAATCCAGCCGTGGAACAAAAATTGCAGAAAAACGAATCCAGATCCCGGATTATGCACACCTTCTTCCGAAGGAAATTGCATCCTTCACCACCAACACAGTATATAACAATGAGAACACCCATCTTTCCTTCACCCAGGGAGGCGGTCACGGTGGTTCCCATCCACACCTTGTACATGAATTCATCCGTTCCATTCTGGAAGAACGCAAACCTGCCATCGATGACATCATGGGCGCTTACTGGACAGGTACAGGAATCTGTGCACATGAATCTGCTATGAAGGGTGGAGAAGTTATTACAATTCCTCGTTTCGAATAATCTATATCATTTAACTTTATATCATAAATACATCAGAGAGTATGTAGAAATTTTCCAATTTACACACTCTCTGATATTTTTCATCTATTTACAGCAAATCATATATAATGTTATTATTTCACTATCTTCTCAATCATGCACTGATGCTCTTTATCCTTTTTGGAATAGTTAATCCCTGCCAAAAGAATATTTCCTGCATATTTCTCCAGACTTTTACAATATTGCTTCTGTTTAATCTGAGAAATAGCTCCTTTGGCACTTTTATCCCATTTTAATTCCACTACCAGAGCAGGTTTATCAGGAAATTTTTTTCTCGGAATAAAGACCATATCCGCAAATCCCTTTCCTGTTGGCAGTTCGCGATATACGCTATAATAGTTTCGAGCCGCATACAGAGCCAGCGAAATGGTATAACTTAATGCATTTTCATCATTATACTGAAGATGCGAGGTCTCAAAGTGTGCTCTTTGGATTCCCTGTGCAACCATCTGCTCATTCTGATTCCAGATTGCATTCAGGACATCTGCCGAATTTTTTAAAGCTTTTGACACTTCACCCCAGTCTGATACAGAAACAGCATTTGCATACTCATTCTGTATTTCATTGTTAGGAATATACACACAATGTTCTGTAGAATCATATGCCAGATATCCCAGATGGATCAATAAGGTCAAAACATCATTCTCATCCCGGAATGTCGTCATATCATTTGTAAAATTTCCGGTATTAACAGGAATATTCTCTCCTGCCAGCATACTGAGAATATCATCCTTTAACCCCTCAAAATTCATATCTATATAAGTCTGCAGTGCTTCAAAAGATTCTGTCATATTCCAGTAGTTTCTGATAGAGCCAAAGAGCATACCGTTTACCACAGACCTTGGATTATAAACCGGCTCACAGTTTTCAAACCTGTACCCGTCATACCATTCTCTGATTTCCCTCATATCCATATGATATTTCTCACATAATTGTCTGACTTCTGTCTCTGTAAAACCCACAAACTTTGCCAACGGTCCTGCATAAATCATGGAAAATTCATCAAACATATTCAGGGCAGAATGTGTTCCATATTTCTTTACCGGCAGGATTCCTGTCATATAGGCAAGATGAATATAAGATTTATCCTTAAGAAAATCCCGCAGAAAATCAAGATACTGCTCCTGCGCTTCTTTATCTGACTTGTATTCTCTGAAAATACAATCCCACTCATCTATAATAATCACAAACGGACATCCTGTCTGCTGATATACATCCTGCATACTTTCAGCAAGATCTTCTTCATCAAAATAGTCCACATCAGGATATTCCTGTTTCAGGTCGCGCATCAGAATCCGGTTTAATCGCAGAACCATTTTCTCTACTGTCTTACTGCGGCTTAGGAATTCCTGCATATTTATAAAAAAAACATTGTATTTATTCAGATACTTGGGAAAAGATAAATCTTCTTTTATCTTAAGTCCGTCAAATAATTTCGCAGACTGACACCCTCTGCTGTAATATGCAGCCAGCATATTTGCAGTCATAGACTTTCCGAAACGTCTTGGTCTGCTTACACAGACATTTTGCTGCATGGTGTTAAAAACACGATTGGTATATTGTATCAGTTCTGTTTTGTCCACATAAATCTCAGAATTGATTGCTTTATAAAATTTATCATTGCCGGGATTTAAATACACACCCATTTCACACACCTGCTTTCCTGACAGATATTTTACGTTTACCCTAACTATAAAAGTTCCAGTGCAGTAAAATCTTTTATGTTCTACAGCACATAATAATGCGGAATAATATCTTCATAATGTCCATCCGGCATTCTGAATCCCTGGGGAATCACGCCAAGTCTGGTAAAACCGATTCTTTCATATAAATGTAATGCATGGGTGTTACCATGAACAATCAGTTTTCTGTTTCTTTACACACATCCACCATCCGTTTGCCTCCGCTACCTGTTCCAGTTCCGGGATTGTGAGCTTTACCTGTGTCCCAGCTCCCAGAATGCCACTGCACTTGCCGCAGCTACATTCAACGAATCTACTCCGTGGGACATTGGTATCTTTACTGTATAATCGCAGTCTGCATGGTCTGTGATGCAAGGCCGTCACCTTCTGTTCCGAGAATAACTGCCAGTTTTTCTTCTAAACGGAGTGCTTTGTCATCAATTCCTACGGAATCGTCACGCAGAGCCATTGCCGCTGTTTTAAATCCCAGATTTTGCAGAATCTGCATTCCATCCTGTGGCCATACATTTTTTTTATTAAAGTATGTCCAGGGAATCTGGAATACGGTTCCCATGCTTACTCTGGCTGCACGTCGGTAAAGCGGATCACTGCATCCGCCGGTCAGAAGTACTGCATCCATATGGAGAGCTGCTGCTGAGCGAAAAATAGCTCCGATGTTTGTAGGGTTTACAACATTCTCAAGAACTGCTATGCGGCTGGCATTTCTGCTGATTTCCTCTACGGATGGCAGTGGATTTCTGCGCATTGCGCAGAGCATTCCCCGAGTAAGAGCAAATCCGGTCAGCTTGACCAACAGTTCATATTCCGCAGTATAGACCGGCACATCCGGATATTGTTTCAGGATTTCCTGTGCCTCTCCTTCCAGATCTTTACGCTCCACCAGAAAAGAGATTGGCTGATATCCTGCTTTCAGGGCTCGCTCAATTACTTTCGGACTCTCCGCAATAAAAATTCCCGATTCCGGTTCATAATATCGTAAAAGCTGCACCTCAGATGTTCTGGCATATACATCCAGTTCCGGCGCAGCGAAATCTTTTATTTCGTTCCACATAATAAAACCTCCAAACTGAGTAATCTTATCTTACATCAGTTTTGAAGTTTGTACAAGAATTCTTTCCGCAGTTGAAGCAGGGGAGTTACTGTTCACTGGTAATATCCCGCGAGGTGTTTTTTGTGAGCAAAGGTCACAGAAAAACCGAGACATACATAAACTGAGATTTTATTGCTTTTGTCATGCGA
>ENA-OQDE01001281-OQDE01001281.1-human-gut-metagenome-genome-assembly--contig:-NODE-1281-length-9966-cov-3.138632_pt1 | contig 9966 bp, 13 predicted proteins | sample MGYA00242768_ERZ504595 | MGnify/ENA primary metagenome ERZ504595 (study PRJEB26092, sample SAMD00036307) | human gut metagenome | host: Homo sapiens | study: EMG produced TPA metagenomics assembly of...
ACCACCCTCACCCTGGACCCATATCTTATAATAAAAGATAACGGGGAATCTTAAAAACTCAATCATCTTTTTCAGATTTACCACAACGTTTCCAGAATACTCCATTATTTTATTCAAAACTGTGCGGATATGAATTAAATATTGGTGCGGTTGCCCTGGATAAAATATCAATAGACTAACTCAATAAAATGCATTGTTCGACACCAATTTCCTGAATAAAATAATTGTCGTGTGAGATTGCTATCACAGTACCTGCATAATTTTTGATAGTAGCAGTGATAATTTCAATACTTTGTATGTCCAAATTGTTGGTAGGTTCATCCAGGATAAACATATCAGGGGTATTGTTACTAATCATCAGACAGCAGAAAGCGAGACGCATTTTCTCACCACCACTAAGTTTCCGGCAGGATTTGTCCCATTCGGATGCAGGAAACAAGTAACGGTGTAGAATAATCTTTATTTCATGCTCCGGCAGATTCCGGCTGTTGAAAGCGTAAGCCTGTTCAAGAATACTGTTCCGGTCGTCAATGATCGAATACTCTTGATTCAAATAGACATAGCTAAAGTCCGTCCGTGTCAGGGTTCCTTCCTGTGGTTGAAGTTGGCCGGTGATTAATTTCAATAGAGTTGTTTTCCCGCTACCGTTGGCTCCTTCTATACGGAAGCGGTCTCCGCTCTTTAGCTGAAAGCTGACAGGAGCTTGCCAAAGCTGTTGTTTTGAGATACTATTTTCCTGAATATCATTGCTATTCGGATTGGGAAGATAACCTGTGTCAGACGAATTTATTTCATTATTCGTCAGAATATCATTGTTAACCGAATTGGAATGATAACTGAAGTTAATCTCTTTTGCTGTCACTAATATCTTCCCGGTATGAAGCGAGGAACTGTTGAAGTCGGTTTTTAATGCCGCAGTCGGAGAGAGCGAACCTCGAAGCTGGTTGCGTTCATTTGTTAACTTCTCGGCTTTTTCCTGATGAACGCCAGTCAGTTTATTAGTGCTCTTCTCGGATTTCCCTTGGAGTGCGTTCAATACAATGCGTGGAACTCCTTTTCTTATATTACTCTTTTCGCCGCGTACATTCTGTTTGTCCCTGCGTTCGGCCGTTTCGCGAGCCACTTTACGGGCAATACGTAGTGCCTTTTCTTTTTCTTCAATACGTTGTTGCAATGCTTCCTGCATCAGCGTTTTTTGTTCTTTGTAGAATTCGTAATTTCCGCCATAATAATTGATTTGATGCTTCTCCAGTTCGCAAATCTCGGGGAGAAGATTGAGCAGGGTACGGTCATGACTTACCACCAACAGGGTGGAACGATATTTCTCTACCCAGTCATATAAACGTTGTCTGCCGGAAGAATCGAGATGATTGGTCGGTTCATCCATAAGTACGACAGATGGGTGATGAATGTCCATCCCTGCCAGAAATACACGGGTCTTTTCACCGCCGCTAAGCAAATTCATCGGGTAGGATAGAGTAAACTGTCCTAGCCCCATAAATCGAGAGCGGCAATGGAACGTTCTTCAATATTCCAGTCATCATCCAGGATGACGAAATTTTCGTTTGAGGCATCTCCTGACAGGATAGCATGTAAGGCTTGTTGCTTACGTTCTATCTGGAGTGCTTGAGCGATAGTCAATGAATCATATTGCCCGAAATGTTGCGGGATATAATATAGGTCGTCCGGACGGACAATGACACCGGAAGAGGGTGAAAGTTGTCCGGCAATAATTTGCAGCAAAGTAGATTTACCGCACCCATTGTTACCGACTAATCCCAGTTTCTGCCCCTTACTGATGGCGAAATTGAGATCACTGAATAATACTTCTTTATCCGGATGGATATAGCTGATTTGCTGAATACTTATAGACATAATGATCTATTGGGTTTGAGGTTGAAAATAGAGTGAGGGAAAATCACAGGATAGGGGGGAACGACAAACACAATACTGGCTAAACAACACGGATTTCGTGATGCTTAACGAAATAGAAAAAGCATATAAGAAAAGTGATGTTTACTTAGAAGTGTTGTCTTACTTACTAATTCTCATTGCGGTAGGTATATAGTTTAACTTGGTTGCAAAGATAACACTTTCTGTTAGATTTCACTCTATGAAGGTTGAAAAAGAATAAAATTCATTTATTTAGAGGCTCTGTTTTTCTCATCCAGAGCCCCTGATTACTCCAAATACAGCCTCTGTTTATCCTATTTAGAAGCTGTGTTTTTTTATGATAGTTTATAACTACGGAATGAGCAACAACTCATAATCCACTACTCCCAGCCAGCGATTAAATTTCCGCCCAACTTGCTCATATCCGGCTACTTGCTTAAAACCCAGTTTCGCATGTAAAGCGTAACTGGTTTCATTCCCTTTCGTTATGCAAGCAATCAGCGCATGATAACCACTCTCTCGACACTTCTCTATGAGTCTTTGCATGAGTAGTCGCCCGATACCTTTTCCAATATGTTTTGTAGATAAGTAGACTGTTGTTTCTAATGTATATCGATATGCGGCTCTTTCTTTCCACAGATGCGCATAACAGTAACCTACCACTTCATTATCTATCTCATAAACAAAATAAGGGAAGTTAGCAGAAATCTGTGTTATGCGCTCACGCATATCTTCAACAGCAACAGGTTCGGTTTCGAATGTGGCCGTACTATTTATAACGTACTCGTTATAGATTGCTGTAATTGCTTTTGCATCTTCTAAATCTACTTTCCTTATCATAATTTCGTATAGCTAGCGGAATCCTCCTTTTTATTAGGGAGTTTTCCTGTATTCAATCAATTATGGAACGAAGTACGTTATTTTTTCTGTTTTTTGCAAGCAAACAGCCTATTTATCTTATACGTCAAACAATTGGTTTAATCCCTCACTCATGCTGGGATGCGTGAAGATAAAATCGCGCAAGAATGTAGAGGTTTGCCCTGTTTTTATCGCCATAGCTACGATATTGATGATTTCTGAAGCATCGGCACAAAATAATGTACAGCCCATAATCTTCCCGTTATGATTATTGATGATGGCTTTTAGCATACCATCTGTCTGTCGCAATGTACGGGCACGGACAACGGAAGATGCCGGCAACCGGGAAACCTTAAATGAATATCCCCTTTTCAGAGCTTCTTCTTCACTGATTCCGATATGTGCCAATGGCGGATCAATAAACACTGCATATTGAACAGGATCACGATCTCCGATATCACGTTTTTTGTCACCGAAGAGCTGATCGCGGATAATCCGGAAATCATCCAGAGAGAGATAGGTGAATTGTGCTCCGCCTTTTACATCCCCCATTGCCCATACATGGGGAACAGTAGTGCGTAACTGATCGTTTACGATGATAGCTCCGTGAGCATCAACTCCTACACCCGCTGCTTGCAGATTCAATCCTTCAATCATCGGTTTACGTCCCGTTGCGATAAGAATGGCATCTCCATCCACATAATAAGGAGTGCCGTCGGATACGTCCGAGTAAGTCAGTGTTACTCCATCATTGGTGTCATGGATAGACTGTGCACGCGCGTTCAAATGGATTTCAATACCTTTCTTATCCATTACTTCTTTGACGCTGTTTGCAATATCCCGATCTTCGCGAGGCATAAATTTGTTTCCTCCTTCGAGTATCGTCACTTTACTGCCGAAACCGGCATACATAGAAGCGAACTCCAGTCCGATATATCCTCCACCTATGATAATCAGGTGATGAGGAAGTACACTTAAGTCCAAAAGCGCACTACTGGTATATACGTGCTGACTTTGCTGAATACCATCTATTGCAGGGATAATGGGAGTAGACCCCGTGTTGATAAATATCTCTTTTCCTTTCAGTTCGATTTCTCCTTCGGGAAGTTCCACTTTTATGGTATCGGCGGATATGAAAGACCCCGTTCCGGTATAGATAGTCACATTAGGACGTTTGCTTAGTCTTTCGTAATTATCATTCCTAAGAAAGGAAGTGAGGCGGTTCTTTCGGCCGATGGCTTGTTTGTACATATTCGCCTGCTTCGGAAAATCATCGTGGTAAAGCAAAGCGGAAACCTCGGCTTCATGCACCAGCGTCTTTGTTGGGATACAGGCTACATTCGGACAGCTTCCTCCATACATCATGTTGGAACGTTCTACGATGCCACTTGCCATCCGCGGTTGGAAAGTTCGGCAGCCAGGGTTTTCCCTGCCTTGCCGAATCCTATAATAATTGCATCATATTGTTTCATAACTTCTTGTATTAACGATTTGTATGAGACTATATAACAGTCTGAAAATACGATTTGTTCCGCAATGGCAAGAAGTCAGAATCCTCTTTAGTGGTTGTCTTAGTCTTTTTTAAGTGTTTTGAGTACGCGTTGTGACGAGTCGGATAATAACACTACGGCACTGGCCAGGATCACAATGTCTTTAATCACCAACCGCCCTGCACCGGATAGTAATGGGAAACCGAATTCTCCGCTTCCCAAGTCGGGAACCAGACTTCCGGGGTGGTGACAAGAAAAGAAAGTGTGCCGAGCGTCATGATAATGGCGAGGGTGTCGCCTGCCAATCCCACTTTTGGGAAAAAGATTCCCAAGAATACCAGTATGCCGATCCCCATAATAAGAGCTCCCAGTCCGTAAGAGAAAGTATAAGTGCGGTTTGCTTCGTGCCATGCACGATTTTCCGGGACAAAAGCACCTTCCGCATTTTTATGTTCTTTGTATTCGGGTGCACCTTTAGCATAGAAGAAACTCATAAAAGGACTGTTGGCAACAAACGGAACAATCCCGTCGGCTTCATAATGGAAATACTTCAATCCGCCTATCCATACAAATACTACCAGGATGGCAACGCGGATAAATTTCATACCAAAACTTTTCAGACTTGAAGTGAAGGTCAGTAAAGCGATCAATTTCTCTTTCATTTTGTTGGGGTTTTAATGGGTTTATCTTATGTTGCAAAGGTCGTCCATTTCCACTACCCCCAAAATAGCAATACTTCCGTATGCCTTGTCAATTTTTCCCTTCCTGTGTGTTTCTGAATTGCACGGCGCTCTGTCCGGTCATATTTTTGAAGAAACGGCTGAAAGAAGCCTGGTCTTCAAATCCCAGAATATCGGCAATCTCTTTGGCGCTTTTGTTGCTGTAAAGCAGGAGACGTTTAGCTTCCGCTTCCACCCGTTCGTGGATAACCCGAAGCGGCGAAGGCAGTTTGCAGGTAGAAAAGATGTTCGATAGTGTCTTGGGAGATTTATGCAACATATCGGCATAGTCCTGCACCTGTTTCTTCGTCCGGTAATGCTCGTCGACCAAGTTATAGTATTGGCGGACAATCTCAAAACCGGATTCTTTTTCACGGGTGATATTCATGCGGTGACGTGCAATTCGGGTACATTGGATAATGAAACGTTTTAGCAGGATGCGTAGCATCTCCTCCTGCAGGCTGTCGGAAACGGTAAACTCGTTTTCCAGTGCTTCGGTAATGGTGTCGAGTTCTTTACGTTCTTTTTCATTCAGGGTAAAACGGATCAGGTGAGAAGAACCGTTGAACAGGAAACCGCTGCATGACACTTCATGGTCGTTGCCATAGATACAATAGAAATTGCTGTTGAACAACAAAGTCAGGTATTCACCATCAATCGATTTAAATTCGAGGTGTTGCAGATGAGTGAGTGAAATCACTTCATCTTGGGTAAGTATCATTTCCTGATGGTCGATTTCTACTGTGATGCTTCCGTTGCGTACCCATATAAATTTATAAAGCCCTTTTTCTTTTTGCAGTGCTTTTTCTGTCAGATAAGAGTCTGTAAGTGCGAGTGTTCCTTTTAGTTTCGTGTGATATTGTTGTAACATAATTAATCCTCCATTGCTGATGCGTCAAATGATAACGGCAGTAGATCGCCTATACTTTTTACTTCGTAGATACATTCTTTACCATATAATAGGATGCGGATGGGTTGTTTGTAACGCTTTTCCGTTTCCAGAATCACTTGCCGGCAAGCACCGCAGGGAGGAATCGGATGGTCGATGAAGTCCTTTTCCGTTCGTGCCGCAATGGCAAGAGTGACAACCGGTTGGTCGGGATATTGGGAGTTGGCATAGAATAGGGTAGTACGTTCTGCACAAAGCCCCGACGGATAGGCCGCATTTTCCTGATTGGTTCCTGTCACTACTGTCCCGTTGCCCAATAGCGCAGCGGCACCTACGGAGAAATGGGAGTACGGAGAATAACTACGAGCTGTTGCCTCCATGGCAGTCTTTATAAGTGACCGATCGCCCTCATTTAACTCATCATATTGATATACTTTAATAATAGCGGTAATTGTGAGGTCTTTCATATACGTCAGGGTATTGGTTTCTACAATTAATGTTACAAAGTTAGGAAAGAGATTGATAATCCCAATTATTTTTCAGATTTTTGTGCCATCTAATTCACATCTGAATAAAAATGGAGAATAAACTGCATAGACTTATCTTTTTAACCGTTGTTTTTTTCTTTGCCGTAGGAGTGCAGGCACAGAAACGGAATGCCCGTTACGTCGAGTATATAAATAAGTATAGTGATTTGGCTGTTGAACAGATGAAGCTTCATAAGATTCCGGCTAGTATCACATTGGCACAAGGATTGCTGGAAAGCGGTGCCGGATACAGCCAGTTGGCACGAAAGAGTAATAACCACTTTGGTATTAAGTGTGGTGGCAGTTGGCGGGGACGTACGGTTCGTCATGATGATGATGCCCGTAACGAATGTTTCCGTGCTTATAAGCATCCGCGTGACTCTTACGAAGATCATTCCGACTTCCTTAGAAGAGGTGCCCGTTACGCTTTTCTTTTTAAACTGGATATCACCGATTATAAAGGCTGGGCGCGTGGACTGAAAAAAGCAGGCTATGCTACCGATCCTTCTTATGCTAACCGTCTGATTACAATTATCGAAGATTATGACTTGTATAAATACGACCGTAAGGGGGTATATTCGGAACGGAAACTGAAAAAGAATCCTTGGTTGATGAGCCCGCATCAGGTGTATATCGCTAATGATATTGCTTATGTGGTAGCCCGCAACGGTGATACTTTTAAAGACTTAGGCAAGGAATTCGATATTAGTTGGAAGAAACTTGTGAAGTACAACGACTTGCAGCGTGATTATACCTTGATGGAAGGAGATATCATCTACCTGAAGAGCAAGAAGAAAAAGGCTTCCAAACCTTATACTGTATATGTTGTGAAAGATGGAGATTCCATGCATGGCATCTCTCAAAAATATGGTATCCGCCTCAAAAATCTGTATAAGATGAATCGTAAGGATGGTGAGTATGTTCCGGAAATCGGAGATAGATTGCGTCTGCGATAGAGACTTCTCTCAAAAGTTTCGAATTTCGGAAACTTAATGACTCATTCATGTGTTATTATCTTGATAAAACATGATTAGAATATGAGTCTAAACATTGCAAAAAGTAATAAGAAACGTGTCGTCATAGTAGGCGGTGGTTTCGGTGGCTTGAAACTGGCTAACAAGCTGAAAAAGTCAGGCTTTCAAGTCGTATTGATAGATAAAAACAACTATCATCAGTTTCCTCCTTTGATTTATCAGGTGGCTTCGGCTGGTATGGAGCCAACTTCCATATCCTTCCCCTTCCGTAAAATATTCCAGCATCGGAAAGATTTCTATTTCCGTATGGCGGAAGTACGTGCCATTTCCCGGAAAAGAATATGATACAGACTTCCATCGGAAAAGCAGAATATGACTATCTGGTGTTAGCAGCAGGTACTACAACCAACTATTTCGGTAATAAACATATCGAAGAGGAAGCCATGCCGATGAAAAATGTGTCAGAAGCGATGGGATTGCGAAACGCTCTTCTGGCTAATCTGGAACGAGCGCTGACCTGTTCAACGAAGCAGGAACAACAAGAGTTATTGAATATTGTAATTGTGGGAGGTGGAGCTACCGGGATAGAAGTAGCCGGAATACTTTCCGAGATGAAGAAATTCGTCTTGCCGAATGATTATCCTGATATGCCCAGCAGTCTGATGCACATCTATTTGATTGAAGCCGGGCCGCGATTGCTTGCCGGAATGTCGGAAGAATCATCTGCACATGCTGAACAGTTTCTCCGTGAAATGGGAGTAAATATCCTGTTGAATAAACGTGTTGTGGATTATCGTGACCATAAAGTAGTACTCGAAGATGGTACAGAGATTGCCACGCGTACTTTTATCTGGGTGAGTGGTGTCACCGGTGTGACTATCGGCAATCTGGATGCCTCTCTGATTGGGCGTGGAGGACGTATTAAGGTCGATTCATTTAACCGTGTAGAGGGGATGAATAATGTGTTTGCTATTGGTGACCAATGTATTCAGTTAGCTGATGAAAATTACCCGAACGGACATCCTCAATTGGCGCAAGTGGCTATCCAGCAAGGAGAATTGTTGGCAAAGAATCTGGTACGTATGGAGAAAGGACGGGAGATGAAACCTTTCCATTACCGTAATTTGGGTTCGATGGAGCGACTGTAGACGTAATCGTGCCGTGGCAGAGTTTAGTAAAGTTAAAAATGCAGGGATGGTTTGCCTGGGTGATGTGGCTGGTTGTTCATCTGCGCTCTATTCTTGGGGTACGCAATAAAGTTATTGTACTCTTGAATTGGGTATGGAATTATTTCACTTACGATCAGTCTATGCGTATGATTGTCTATGCCCGTAAAGCAAAAGAGATTCGTGATCGTGAAAAGGTGGAGGAGACTACCATTGGGGGAAAGAACTGGTACAAGAGGAAAAGAACCCCTCAATTACATCATCATCCAAATAGACAGGCTTCCTGCTGGCAGGATGATAGATGCTATTCTGAACGGTAAATTCGTACAGGGTGTCCGATATCGGACACCCTTTGTTTTTGTTATCTTCTATTTATCAATCATTTACGATTTTGGCACAGATTTGGTATATAAAGTACTGAATTGATACATCATAAAATAGTAAATGATCGGATATGGACAGAGAAATTCCTAAAGAGGTACGTCAAAAAGAACGTAATAAGAAGATTATTCGTTATTCATCCATTGGAGTGGCAAGTATTATTGCCATCAGTGTACTTATATCTGTATTAAGGGCAGGAGTGGAGGCAAAGGATCTTGTCTTTTCCACAGTCGATAAAGGGGTGATTGAGGTAAGTGTCAGTGCTTCCGGTAAGGTTGTCCCTGCTTTTGAAGAAATTATCAATTCTCCGATCAACAGTCGTATTATTGAAGTCTATAAAAAAGGGGGAGATAGCGTAGACGTAGGTACTCCGATTCTGAAACTGGACCTTCAGAGTACGGAAATTGAATATAAGAAGTTACTGGACGAGGAACAAATGCGCCAGTATAAGCTTGATCAGCTTCGCGTCAATAATCAGACGAAACTTTCCGATATGGCAATGCAGATTAAAGTTTCGGCAATGAAATTGAGTCGTATGAAAGTGGAGTTGAGAAATGAACACTATCTGGACAGTCTCGGTGCAGGAACAACGGATAAGGTACGCCAGGCTGAATTGAGCTATAATGTGGCTCAATTAGAGTACGAACAACTTCAGCAACAATATAAAAATGAGAAGGAAGTAGCTGCTGCCGAACTAAAAGTTCAGGAGCTTGATTTTAATATCTTCCGCAAGAGCCTTTCCGAAAAGAAACGTACGTTGGATGATGCACAAATCCGTTCCCCGCGTAAAGCTATTCTTACCTATATTAATAACCAGATCGGTGCACAGATTTCCGAAGGCGGACAGGTGGCTATCATTTCTGATTTGAGCCATTTTAAAGTGGAAGGTGAGATTGCGGATACGTACGGTGACCGTGTAGCAGCCGGAGGAAAAGCAATTGTTAAGATAGGGAGTGACAAACTGGAAGGTACAGTTAGCAGTGTTACACCACTATCCAAGAATGGTGTGATATCATTTACCGTTCAGTTGAAAGAAGATAATCACCGCCGCTTACGTTCCGGACTAAAG
>ENA-OQDE01001282-OQDE01001282.1-human-gut-metagenome-genome-assembly--contig:-NODE-1282-length-9966-cov-1.456652_pt1 | contig 9966 bp, 18 predicted proteins | sample MGYA00242768_ERZ504595 | MGnify/ENA primary metagenome ERZ504595 (study PRJEB26092, sample SAMD00036307) | human gut metagenome | host: Homo sapiens | study: EMG produced TPA metagenomics assembly of...
CTTTAAAAATGCCATATTATTCCCTCTTGCCCACGACTTCGATGATACGTGCCCCGAATCGGTCCCCGGTTACCAGCACATCCCCTCTGCCAATCAGTTCTCCGTTCACAACCACATCAGCCGGTGAACCTGCCTGCTTGTCCAGTACCAACAGCTGACCCTCCTTAAGGGAAAGTATATCCTTTACACTGCAAACCGTACTGCCAAGCCTGACTGATACATCCAGCGTTATATCCAGCAGCTTCTTTTTTTCTTCCCCTATCTGTTCTTTGGCATACACGATAGGTGTGTACTTAAATTCCGGAAAGGACACCTCCTGGACGGCAATGGCCTCCTTGTGTTCTGCCGTCTGCATCCCTGCTGCCGGCATCCCCGGGGGCTGCCCACCTGTCTCCTGACAGGGCATGTCCGCCATATCCGAAATACCCAGCACCTGTTTTAGTGCCTGGGCGGCAACAATATATGCATCTGACTCCACCACCCCGTCAATAACATAGTGCAGCCCCATTAAAAGCACGGAATCCTCCGCATTCCAGCTGCGAATAATATCCTGGATCCTCTCTGTGTTGTCAAATGCCGATATCCTGGTTATTGTGTCCCTCATATCCCTTCCCAGGAAGTCATTGAGTTCATCCATGGCAGCGCCACACATTGGGAAGCAACTTCCTTCAAGGTGCTGAGGGCAATCTCATCCAGGGGGCTCTGGGCATCCACCGGCACACCCATGATATAGTTGGTAAGCCTTATCATGTCCTCCTTGGCAAAGATGTACAGCTGGTCCGCCGACATGCCCCCCACAGCTTTCTGCTCTCTATGGCCACATTAAAGTGGGGCAGGCCCTCTGCCAGGGAGCCCATGTCTGTCTCCTCCACCTTTGACACCGACATCTTCACGCTTCTGCAGCAGGGAGCCTAATATATTGCATATAGGAACCGCTTCCATCTCCGTCAGCTCCTTTATGGCTTCTTTGTCCATTGATAACATGCCTTTTCCTCCCGGCTACAATTCTCTGCTGATTTCCACTGCCTTGCGCATCTTTGTCTGACCCGCCCTGGCCTCAAAACAGGCCACATCCTCCACATAGAGGGATATGGCGCTGTCCACCTTTTTATTGAGGGGAATCACATCCCCGGAGCAAGCTGCAGTATATCCTGGGCATCCAGGGTAAACTCGTGAAGTATGGCCCTCAGCTCAACCTCCGATTCCAACAGGTGCTGTTCAATATAGTGCCGTTTGGATTTCTGTTTGTCCTCATCCTGTTTCTTATGGCTGACCGCAAAGGAATAGCCGAACTTGGAAGTGAGCTCCTCCACATTGGGGGCCGGCATCACCATGTTGATTCTGGCTCTCAGTTTCTCAATTACCACCTCCAGCTCCACCTGGATAACCACATCTTCCTGGGCGCTCATCTGAAGCAGGTGGGGGTTGGTCTGAAGCCCTGTCAGGGATGCTTCGATGTCCAGGTACTGTCCCCAGGCTTCCCCTAAAAACTCAGTGATTTTTTTCAGGACATACTGTAAAATAGCCTTCTCAATATCCGTAAAGTCCCTGGATAAATCATATTCTGACCCGACTCCGCCCAAAAGACGTTCAATCATAAAAAACGCCAGCCTGGTATCCACTTCCATGGTCAGAGGCGCCTCATTATAATCTTTATTTGCAGGACTCATGGTAATCATGCCAAAAAGGGAATGATCCTGCACAGAACTGCTGAATTCCTGGTAACGCTTCTCCACTATACCATTAATATTAATCTCGCAAAACGACTGGAGAAGACCTGTGAGATACGGCGCAAGGGCACGGGCGAAGCTGTCATACAGATTCTCCACCGTGCTCATGCGCTCCTTTGTAAATTTCTTTGGTGATTTAAAATCGTAACTCTTAATCACTGGCTGTTCCTTCCTGCATCATAGTCTCATCCCCCGGCATGGTCACCGGAAACAGGGGATCCATTGTCTCCATTCCCTGGACCGTATCCGGCGGTTTATATCCGGTTCCGAGAATAATCATATCCACCCGCCGGTTCTGTTCGCGGCCTTCCCTGGTGGTATTATCCGCAATAGGATAATATTTTCCGTAACCGCGGCATATCAGCTTTTTTGGGGGGATTCCCACCTGTTCCTCCAGGTAAATGGCCACATTATCCGCCCTCTCTGAGGACAGGAGTCTGTCGTTAATCAGGGAATTGGCTGCCTGGGCCGTGTGTCCGTTTATGTAAATGGCCAGGATATTGTCCTGCTTTTCCTTCAGCATGATTCCAACCGCGTCCAGCATGGATTTGCTGGCATCCGTAAGATTTGCGTTGTCAGGCGCAAACAGTAAATCATTCTTAAAACGGATGTACACCGCGTTCTCACTGTTGCTGACAACCGCGTCCAGATTCTCCGAATCAAAATATGTCTGTATATCCCTGGCCATATCAGCCATTTCCCTGGCCGATGCCTGGTACTGCTGCTGTGTCTGCTGCAGCGGCGCCTCCGCGTCTTCCGGCGCCTGGGCGCCTTCCCCTACAACAGGATATTTCAAATCGGAAGGCACGTCCTCAATTTCGGTCTTTGCTCGATTCCCAGCTGCCTCTGCATGGCAGACGCAACCTCCTCCAGTTTGGTCAGGTTTACATTTGAAATGCTGTATAATAATACGAAAAAGGTCAGGACAAGGGTTATCATATCCGCGTAGGTATTTAACCACTCCTGGCCTCCTTCTTCATCCTTCTGCCTTTTCATTTATTTACCAATCTCCAGTGCTTTTAGAGCCATGCTTTTTGCAACATTAAGGGCCGTGACATTCGCCTCATAGGCGCGGGAGGCAGCCATCAGATCCACCATCTCCTCCGCACTGTTCACATTGGGCATCATCACATACCCATCCTCATCCGCATCCGGATGGTCCGGATCATAGACCGGCACCGAAGGATTCTGGCTCTCCACCACTTCCTCCACAAATACGCCGCCATTCTCCGCCTTTGTCATGGCCTTTCCCAGCTCGGTCTTAAAGTTCAGTGTATTTTCCCTGAACACAACCTGCTTCCTCTTGTAGGGACCTCCCTCTGCCGTCCTGGTGGTGTTCTGGTTTGCCAGGTTCTGCATGATGATATCCGTGCGGAACCGCTCTGCTGTGAGAGCGGAACCCGTTATATTAAGAGAATCCAAATACCCCATATCTGTCTCCTTTATTTGCCTGTGTTATTAATTACATACCGCAGCGTGGACAGCTTGCCTGACACACGCCCTGTGAGAGCCGAATACTGGGTATAGGCCTTCCACAGCTCCAGTTCTTCCTTTTCCACCTGGACATTATTGCCGTCCGGCCTGGCCTGGGTGTTTCCGTCCTCTTCCACCACTGGTTTGGATATACGCTCTGTTCCCTGGGCTGTCTCGTAAAGAACATCCCGAAATTCCACCTTCTTCGCCTTATATCCCGGCGTCTCCACGTTTGCAATGTTGTGGCTGGCAATCTGCTGCTTCAGCCACATGCCATCCATCCCTCTTTCCAGAGCTCCCAAAGCCCTGTCATCAAATAACGGCATGTTCCGCTCCTTGTCTCTCATCGTCTCTCATCAGCCTGTGTGGCCTATACGTACCTGTTTATCCGCCTGGGCAAATGCCTCTTTCAGTTCCTCTATCATGGGAAGAATCTCGTTCACTGTCTCCGGGTTCTTCCTCACATTGGCCTGTATGATCTGGTAATTAAAATACTCATAGAGAGAAGACAATCCCTTGGAAACCGGATACTGGGGATCCAGTGTGGATGCCAGATGGCTGATAATAGCCTGGGCCTTCTTAAAATGGGTATTGGTTGCTTCGCAGTCCCCTGCCTCCAGCCCCGCAAGACCTTTGTTCAGACGGTTGATTGTCTCATCGAACAGAAGGTTAATCATATCTCCCTGGGTCATGGTCATTATGGACTGCTGTTTATATTTTGCATATGGATTCTGCATAGTGATTACTCCTTCATCATGATGAGAACTGCTGGGTAAGCCAGGAACTCTGGCTGTTCATATTCGATATGGCCTGTTCCATGGCATTAAACTGATTCCAGTACCGTGTCTTTTCCAGCTGATACTTGGTATTCAGATTGGAAAGCGTCTCTGAAATGTGCTTCATCTCCTCATAGAGGGTGTTGCTGGTAGTAAGAACATCCTTTGTTCCCGCATAGCGCACCATGGTGCCGGGGCTTCCGCTGCTGACATTGGCTGCGTCCTTAAGGGCATTCTGCATGCCGGTTCCCAGCCCCTGGTCCCTGTCTGTAAACAGCTTGCATATGGCATCAGGTTGGTGGCGGCCATGGATTTAAGAACATCCTCGTCAATGACCAGCTTGCCGTTATCCCTCCAGTTATCGGATGTCTCAATGCCGATATCATAAAGGGACAGCCCTGCGCCCTCCACACTGCTGTAAAGAACCATTCTCATATCGCCCAGAAAGCTGGTAATGTTGGCGTCATTGTGGAGAAGGCCCTCCTTGGATTTTTCCTCCCAGAGTTCAATCTCCTTGTCGCTCATTTCCTTCTTCTGTTCATCGGTGAGAGGCGCGTATTTCTTATAATTTGCAGTCTCTTTCAGATGTTCATTCAGTTCTTCCACAAGCGCGTTGTAATCTTCTACAAAACTCTTTAAACTGTCTACTATTTTATCAGTATCCCGGGATGTAGTCAAGCGTATTGGGGTGCCTGTATCATGGTATTCCGAGGTTAATTCCATGGTAATTCCATCCAGTTCAAAGGTGTTTGAATTACGCTCAATGACAGTGCCGTCTACTGTGAGGCGGGCGTTCTGGCCGGCGGTTATGTCAGCGGACGTGTGGTTCGATATCGTATCACTGCCAAAAAGGCTGTTCATTAACGCTTTACCGTCTGCATCCGTTCCCTCTATAGTGAGCTCTACCCCATCTATTTGTATTTTGTTATCTGCGTACGTTACAGTTCCCCCGGTAAAATCCTGAAGGTATGATGCCAAATCATTAAAACTTATAGAAGTAAGTTTAGTACTAACATCAACTGTTTCGCTTCTGTTTCCAACAGTTATCTTTAATTCCCCTTTTAATATATTGTTTGCATCATCTGCCTCAACCTGATTTGATTTCAAAGGCCTATAGGATTTATGAGATATTTCTATGGTATTCTTACCAAACATCATATTGACAGGATTCTTCTTTACGACACTTCCATCCGGATTAGTTACGTTACTTCCATCTGAATTTGTCACATTACCATCAACACCCTTAATTATTACATCATTAGTAAGCCCGGTTATATTAAACCGGCCATCCTTATATTCTACCTTTGCTTCGCTATTACCTTTATCCTTTATAGCCGACTGCAACGATGCAGCAATAGCTCCAAGTGACATGTCCCCAGTAATCTTAATAACCATAGGAGTATCAGAATCATTTTTATAAATATTTATTTCCCCAACCAGACCTGCCTCATTCCATTTGGTGCTTTCTTTATACACATTCGTGTGCTTTTCAGCGAGTTCTGCGATTTTTTCTGGAGTATCCCCTACTTTAAACCCAAACGCATCCGCCCCGCCCCCATTTATATTATCAGATGTAAAATTAATACTGTGCTCAGAAGACTGCACCACCACATAATTCTTCCCTTCATGGTCAGGTCCGGTGCCAGTATCTTCCTTCAGCGAAAAGTTCACCTTCCCGCTGCCAAACTCCCTGGAGAGCTTGGAATTAATGGCGTCAATAACAGCTGCGCGTTCTTATAATTCCCTACGCCATTTTTTCCTTCCAGTTTTACCGTGTAGTCTTCTCCATCAACCTGGAATGTAAGGGACTGGTCCCTTCCGTTATTAAGATTCTCTACAATGGCATTAAAATCCACGGAACTGTCACTGGTAATATCCTTAGAAAACAGCGATGACTGCACACCCGTTGCCTCCACGCCGAACATGGTGGTCAGCAGATTCCCGTAGGTCTGGGACATCTTTATATCGGATATCTCTCCGGTTGAAGATGATTCCATGATAAATTTATCAGCCGCTGAGGAATAGGACACCCTGACCCCTGCATCGCTGCTGTTAATAGCGCTGATTACATCACTGAGCGTGGAATCCCCGGTCAGTCCTTTTATGGTCACGCCGTTAATCTGGAATTCATACCTGTTTCCCTCAAGAGGTGTGGCAAAGTTCATATCTTTTAAAGATGTACCATAATCCAGCTTGTTGGAAAATCCGCCGGAAAATCCCAGCTTGGAAATCGTATCATTGTTGCCGGCTGACTCTATGATAACTCTTCTGGATGAGTCCACGGGTTCGCCAGCAGATTTCCTTTCTTCATTCAGCTTTACAAGCTTCACGACATTTATGTCACTGCCGCTATCATCTTCACCAACTTTAACCAGGTCCATCCCCACCGATGTACCAAAATTACGGTATAACACCTGGTTAATATTATTAATCGTATCCTGCTCCGTTGCTCCCTTTGTAAACGTTATGGTCCTGTTTACCCCATCCAGTGTCAGGGAAAAAGAGTGCTCTCCCGGTTCCAACTCGGACAGCTTTGCCTCCTGTCCCTTTGGCTCACCGGTCACGTTGCCTGATGATTTTACCGAACAAGCTGTTGCCAGCTGCTGTATCTCGCTTATATTCATGGAGCTGACCGCATTGGATGAGACAGAGCTTATCTTAATGGCACCGGAACTGCTGATTCCGGTCATTGTCTTAAACAGGCTCTGGCTCATGAGATTGGTATCGCCCGAACCATAATAAGAAAAATATTTATCACTAAAGGTATTGATTTTTGTTATCAGGTCCCTGTAAATATCCTGTTTCCATTCAAGCTGCTGCTTTAATCCTGACTGCTTATCTATTTTGGTCTGGGTACCCATCAGAAGACTCTTGACAATACTCTCCGTATCCATGCCGGAAGCAAGACCTGATACGTAATTCTTATTGCCGTTGCCGCTGACTGTATTGATTGATGACATTGTTTGTCCCCCTATCTGCGTTTATCATAGAGCACCCCTTTGCTCCCCTGTCCCATCTGTTTCAGATATCCGTAAATTTACCGTTTACATTATTCTTTTTTATCTTTTCCTGGAGCTGTTCCTGAATCACTGCCATCTTTCCCGGTATTCCGTCTTCCAGCTCCCGGATTCTGGTCATGATGGCAAATACCTCCTGCCCGACCCGGAATACTGCCTGCTCAGCCTCAGTAAGGCCGGCATAATCGCACTGATTTTTCCCAATATGAAAACAGCGCGCGCCGTAAGCCGATGCTTCCCCGATAGCGGCAATCCTCCGGTCCAGTCCGTTTATCTTATCTATAAGGGCCTGCCGTGCCTGTACTGCATCCACGATATCGTCCACCGCGTCCAGGTCATCCGTATCCAGTCTCAGGGTCTCCTGCTCATACTGTCCGAACAGAATGGCCTTTTCCCTGAGCAGCATCCTCATCTGCTCAAGCACTTCCATTTTTCTCCTCCCTAACTTCCTTTTCATCCTCCTGGGCAAGAGCTTTCAGGTTTCTGGAGAGCTGGAACACCTTAAGCAGATCCACCTTATCCGATGCTTCCTTGTTATTCTCCATGGTAAGATACAGCTCCGTGCGGCATATCTTCATATCGCCGGGCGCTGAAATGCCCAGACGCACCTTGTCGCCTTTAATCTCGGACACAAATATCTCAATATCATCGCCAATTTTAATTGATTCGCCTTTTTTCCTGGATAAAATCAGCATAGGCCGTCCCTCTCTCCCTGGCTGAATATGGACTGCCGTATGGGATAATCCTGGTCCAGTATTACCTGGACAGCCAGATTCGTCTTATGATTAATGATGACAGGGCTTTTCAGGTTTACTGTGGAATTGCGGAACGTCTCTCCGATGACCATGAGAACCCAGCAGTCCAAATCATCCTCAGGAACCGCCTGCAGCAGGATTAATATATCCTGCATCACAACCGGAGCATAATCACGTTTTACTTCCAGAGGATTCAGCATGATAAAGCATATGCCTTCTGCTCAATGGATTGCAGCCAGCAGATTCCATTTCCCATGTTGGAATCATTTACAAGTACAAACTGCGTATATTCTTCAAATCCGAATATGGGCTGTTTAAATGTTATAATATTTCTTTCTTCTATCTCAAGGATTCCAAATCCCGCGTCTCTATCTTCAAGCATATCCCCCTATCTCATCCCTGGCCCTGGTGTCATTCATACCGCCTGTTACTGCGGCCCTTCATTTCCGGCCGGATTGGCGCTGGGCGGTACGTATATGGGATCTCCCATATATTCTATTTCTACTTTGGGATACTGTTCCACATTTACGCTGAGCTCGCCCGGCACATACCTGGCCGCCGGCTCCTGCACCTGAGGATCAAACGCAAGCTGGGCAGGCGCAAAGTCAATGGACAGATCAGCGGGCTCCCAGGAAATATCCGGACCTACTGACGGAATAAAGGCAATCCCCGTGACCACATTGGTCTGGGCCATCATCTGATTCTTTATAATGCCGGATACCGTCACCCCGTCCTGAATCTGCATCATCTGGTTGCCCACCCTGGAATACTGGGCAGTGGCATCCGATGCAGCCTTAAGGCCTGCGCTGGCAGCATCCTTCATAAGCCCTCTGGCGGTCTTGAACCCCAGACTGTCCCTGGAACGGGACGTATCAATATCCACCTTGATATGATCTGATTTCATGTTCAGCTTCCCCGGATTGCGGATGATTCCCACCTCAGGTCCGGCAGCCTGCTCTCAAGCCTGGCGCGCTGGGAGGTCATGGACAGCTTAATGGGGGTAGATGTGATTTTTAGGACGTTCATCCTCAGACACCTCTTTTCAACTTATTTCATAAAGTCAAATATGGACGGCGGTATGATGCTGGATCCCAGCTGAAGGGTAATCATCCAGCTGTCTCACATGATTTGTTGTTAATAGCCTCCGTCTCAATCTTAACCGACTCCAGGTCTGTCTGGCTCTTCTGTAAATTTATAAGTCCTGTCTCCAAACGGTCCTCTGTGCGGTCCAGAAGTTTTTCTCTTGTTCCTAGCTCAGATGTGGCAATGGAAATATTGCTCTGCTTCTTCTTAAGCTGCGACAGGGTATCCATTGCCCCCTCCTTATCGCCGCCCCTTAACTGCTCCTCCACCTTGCCTATGAGGCTGTAGAGATTGTTGGGAAGCCCGTTCTCGTCCTTTCCGTATCCCAGCACATCCACGCCTGATGTGGAAATCTTAATTCCTGTCTTTGCCGTGTTGGTTCCCGACGCGTATGTACCGAATCCGATATCCAGATAAACCGGCTTATTCTCGTCAAAATACGTGTCCGGATCGTTCTTATCATAGGCATCCACCGGCTTGCCGTTAAACAGCAGATTTCCGTCCCCATCCACGGTGAACGGAGCTTCGCTATTGGACGAACCGGAAAACAGGAATTTGTCCCCATACTTGGCGTTCATGGTCTGCAGAATCTCCTCCTTAAGACCGCCCAGCTCCTCCGCAATGGCATCCATGGAATCCTGGCTGCTGGCGCCGCCTGCTTGGTGGCCTTTTCGTATACTGTTTCAAGTATGGAGTTCAGGGTAACAATGTTGGAATCCGCTGTATCCAGCTCTCCCCTTGCGTTCTTCACCACGCTGATATGTTCCTCAGACCTGGCAATCTGGTCCCTGATGGCAAAGGCCTTTGACGCTGTTGCCGGGTCCTCCGATACATGATTATACTGACGCTTGGACGACAGCTTCAGGTTGGAGGACGCCAAATCAGATATATTCCTCTGGAGATTCCTGTTATAGGTAGATGTCATCATATTTTCCGTGATTCTCATATGCTCCTCCTTAACGCCCTACTATGCCCATCTTGTTGATAATCATATCCAGCTGCTCGTCCATGGTGGTCATAAGCCTTCCCAGAGCCTGATAAGCCTTGTTGTATGTCATCATGCTGATTCCTTCTTCATTCAGGGAAAACGCCGGACACGCCCATACGCTCCGAATCAGCGCTTTCCGCAATA
>ENA-OQDE01001283-OQDE01001283.1-human-gut-metagenome-genome-assembly--contig:-NODE-1283-length-9963-cov-3.211061_pt1 | contig 9963 bp, 16 predicted proteins | sample MGYA00242768_ERZ504595 | MGnify/ENA primary metagenome ERZ504595 (study PRJEB26092, sample SAMD00036307) | human gut metagenome | host: Homo sapiens | study: EMG produced TPA metagenomics assembly of...
AGCGGCTGGAGGTGGTCACGCTGGCAGAGCGGGGTTATACCCCGCTCAGCGGCAGACCTTGGAGATCGGCTGCCAGGGCTGCAGGGTCACCGGCTTCGGAATCCACCGCGGCGAGCGTGCGCTCGTCCAGGTATTCCTTGCGGATGATGAGCTCCTGAACATAGCGGTCGAACCACGCGCCGGAGGCGACATAGTAGCCGTCCTTGCCGTTGTCCTTGCCCCAGCTGTTCTCCACCTTCCAACGATCCGGCTCACCGGCCTTGTCGAGGTTGACGCCGGTGAGCGTCATGGCGTGGTTGCTGCGCGAATCGTTGTATTCCAGACCGTGCGCCTTGTCCGATGCGAACTCGGTGCCGAACAGCTCATCCACGCGCACGGTGCCACGATCGAAGATGCCGGCCTTGCGCAGTGAGAACTGTGCGCAGTCGCAGGCGAACCAGATTGGGTGGCCTGCGGTCAGCTGGTCAACGGCGGCCTTGCGGAACACGTCGAGCGGCACGTTGATGAAGTCCATCGGAGCGGCCTCCGCCACGTTGCCCACGAACGCCAGCTGATAGCGGCGGTAATACGGGGTAGAGGCGAGCGGGGAGTTCGTCAGGCTCACGAAATCATCCAAATCCTCGCCCACGTACTTCGCGTAGAACTCCTGCGGCGTGATGCCGTGTTCGACGATCTGCCTGCGCGAGTCGATGCCGGACTTCGTGCCGGACTCGGACGCTTGGCGTCATCCTTGGCGTCGTCCTTGCCCTCGTCCTTGACGCGCAGCAGCAGATCGAAGCTCGTCGGTGGCTCGCCCATTGCGATAGCGCAGATACGGTACACGACCGACATCTGCCCGGTCTTGAGCGAGCGCAGCTCCTCAACCGACTTGCCGGCCTGATGGGCGTCGCGCAATTCGGCGGCGAATTCGCGCAGCTTCGTGTTCAGGTACTGCTCGAACGCCGAGGAATCGCGGGAGTTCGACGACTCCGGGTAGGCCTCCTTCGGTACCAGACCGTACTTCTTGACCAGCGCGACGAACATCTGCCACCAGCCGCCATCGTCAGCCGGGCCTTCGTTGACCGCCTCGAAGATGCGGCTGTCCGTGGTCTTGTCGAGCGTCTTAAGCACGTTCTCAAGGTAGAAGTTCGACTTCTCCAGCTTGTCGTAGAAGAACAGATAGCTTTCGGAGAACTCGAAATCGTCGAGGTTCCACTTGTGCATCAGCTCGTAGCGCAGCGTGTTCAGCGATGCGAACATCCAGCAGCGGCCGGAATGCTCCTGCGAGGTGATCGACCCCTGCTTGAGTTCGACCGAGAACGTGCGGGGGAGCTCGCGCACGCCGCGATACGAGGTCGCGGCCTGGAGAATGCCGTTCGATACCGCCGCGTTCGCCGCCACGAGGTTCGCGCGGTCCGCGTTGAACGCCGCGGAGTATTCCCTGAGCTGTTCCGCAGTCAGTGCCAGGTTGTCGGGCTGGTTGGAAGCCATGTCCATGATCCTTTCCTATTGTCGGAATGAAAAACTGCCACGAAGCAGTCTACTCCGCCTACGTAGGCCGTGTGTGAGCGGGGAGCGGAAGATTCCGGTCGAAGCTGCGGTTCGCACTGTCAACGGGACGGATATAGGATGGCCCCATGATCACCATCACCACATCCAACGTGAACGGCATCCGCGCCGCCAAGCGCAAGGGCATCGAGACATGGGCGGGCGAGCACGCCCCGGACATCTGGTGCATGCAGGAGATCCGTGCCCCGCAGGACGAGCTCGATCCGATATTCGGCGAGTTCGGGTTCGAATACGCCACCGCCGGCAAGATCGCCGACCAGAGCGAGCTGACGGCGATGAACGAGGTCTGCCGCGTCAAGGGACGCGCCGGCGTCGGGCTGCTGACCGACCTGCCCGTGACAGCCCGGCGATACGGTTTGTCCGGGCTGGACGAGGATGTGGATTCCGGCCGATGGATCGAGGCCGACGTGACGACGCCACAGGGCTATGGAATCACCGTCGCATGCGTGTACGTGCACGCGGGCAACAGCGACGATCCGGTGAAGATGGCGCAGAAATACCGCTTCCTCGACACCATGCTCACGCGCATGGGCGAGCTGCGGGACGAGGCCTCGCGCGGCGGCAGGCAGGCCGTGCTGTGCGGCGACTTCAACATCGCGCACACGCCGCTCGACATCAAGAACGCCAAGGCCAACATCAAGCATGCCGGGTTCCTGCCCGCCGAACGCGCCTACATCGACCGCTGGCTGGGGGAGTACGAGTTCGTGGACGTCATACGCTCGCTCGCCGGCGACATCCAGGGGCCGTACACGTGGTGGAGTCAGCGCGGCAGGGCGTTCGACAACAACGTCGGCTGGCGCATCGACTATCAGTTCGCCACTCCGGAACTCGCCGAGACGGCACGAGGCTTCGTCATCGACAAGGCGCCCAGCTATGACGCCCGCTGGTCCGACCATGCGCCGCTGACCGTCACGTATGACGTGTGATCGTGCAATCCATGACGCGCTCTGGGCCATGCGGCGGCCGTTCGGACCGGCGACAATCCGGCGGCGTCTTCCAAGCCAATCACAAGCCCTAGTGCTACGCTAGTCACGGTTGCAACCTGTACAACGAAATGAGGAACCCATGGGACTGTTTGGATTCGGCAAGAAGAAGCGTGAACGCGAGGAAGCCGAAGCGAAGGCCGAGAATCGCGAGGACGAGGCCGCCGTCGACACCGAGGAGACCGCCGCCCCGACCGACGTGGCGGACACGTACGAAGGCCGCGGCGAATCCTACGGACCGTGGGACGTCGATGACGAGAACGTGCCGGATTACGACGAGTACCTCGACATGGGCTCCTACTACCTGCCGTATCTCGCGGGCCTGCAGCTGCGCATCAAGCGAACCGCAGCACCCAGGAGATCCTCGGCGCGACCATCAGCTACGGCGCGTCCAGCCTGGAGATCGAGCGTTCGCGGCGCCAAGACCATGGGTCTGTGGGACGACGTGCGCGCCGATTTGCTTGAGGCCAACGAGAAGGCATCCGAACACGCGGGCGTGTTCGGCACCGAACTCCACCTGCCGGTCACCGTCAAGGGCGGCAAGACTGTGAACACGCGCATCGTCGGCGTGGATGGCCCGCGTTGGATGCTGCGCGGCATCTTCTCCGGCAAGGCCGCGAACGATGACGGCAACTCCGACACCGAAGCGCTCAACAAGTACTTCGCCGACATCGTCGTGGAGCGCGGCGACGAGCCGCTCGCCCCGCGTGATCTCATCCCGATGCACCCGCCGGTGACCCCGCCCAGCGTCAGGCGGCGGCCAAGACCAATGACCAGGCTGACGACAAGGAGCACCTCGACGACATCCCGGACAAGCCCGAAGGGCCGTTCGACTCCGATCAGCAGACCGAGGTCAAGACCACGCTGTCGCGTGGACCGATGTTCTCCGAAGTCCGCTGACGAATCCCGGCGCTCGACGCCGGGAGCCAAGGAACGAGCATGACCGATCAGAACCAGAAGAAACGTACGGGTATGGCGTCCCTCGCCGCCGCGGGCGAGGGGGAGGACTTCTCCGTCATCGACGCCATCGGCGGGCCGCGCGGCGTCATCGAATCGATGCTGCCGGGCGTGTTGTTCGTCGTGTTGTTCGTCGTCACCAGCAACCTCAATCTCACGATCGGTGTCTCCGCGGCGCTGGCGGTGCTGCAGGTCGTCATCAGGCTCGTGCAACGGCAGTCGGTCATGGGCGCTCTCAGCGGCCTGATCGCCGTCGGCATCTGCCTGATATGGGCGTGGCAGAGTCATGAAGCGCGCAACTATTACATGTTCGGCTTCCTCACCAACGCCGTGTACATCGTGCTGCTGTCCTTCACCCTGCTCATCCGCGTGCCCGGTCTGGCTCATGGTCGAGTTCATCCGTACCATCCCCACCGAGCATTTCCGCGCGTGGCTGCACGGCTGGCTAGACGACAAGCCGCTCAGGCGCGCCTACACGATCGTCACCGTGCTGTGGATCGGCGTGTTCGCGCTGCGTCTCATCGTGCAGGTGCCGCTGTACCTCGCCGATTCCGTGGCGCTGCTGGGCACGGCGCGCCTGCTGATGGGCATACCGTTCTGGGCGCTGGCGATATGGGTGTCGTATCTGATCATCGCCACCCCGCTGCACCGGCACATCGCCGCGGCCAAAGCGGCGGCCGGCGGCGGCAAAGACGGTGACAGTGACGGCCACAACAGCGGTGATGAAGGTGACAACGCAGCCGGACAGGCCTGATCCGGTCAAATCGCGAAAGGAAACAATGAACGCGCAAGTGCGTATCGAACGTTATGCCGACCAGGGACGATGCGTCGGGCATATCGATGGCCGTGTGGTATTCGTGAGGTTCGCCCTGCCGGGCGAGCTGGTGCAGGTCGCATTGGATGAACCGCACGACCGCGACGACCGCTACTGGACCGGCGAGGTCGTCGAGGTCATCGAACCGAGCCCCGATCGTGTGTATCCCGCATGGCCGCTGGCCGGGCCGCTTGCATGGGTGGTGGCGTCGGCGGCGCCGATCTGGTGCACGTGAGCCTGGAAGGGCAGCTTCGCTGGAAGGCCGCCACCATCAGCGATCAGATGAGCCGTCTCGGGCACGTGGACGTCACCGTGCCGGTGGAACGGGCCGAAGGCGACACTGAGAACGGCGGCCTGCGCTGGCGCACCCGCATCGAGATGATCGCCGATGACGACGGCATGCCGTCGATGCGTCGGCGCGGCTCGCACAAGCGCGTGCCGCTGGACACGATGCCGCTCGCGACAGACAACCTGCTTGCCGTCGCCGATCGCGAACACGTGTGGGATGGCGGGTTCGAACCCGGATCCCAAATTCGCCTGTCTGTGCCCGAACCGAGGAAGCAGCCCATCGAGGGCAATTACGCCGTGCTCGTGGACGGCGAACTGCGCGCCGGAAACCGGCATCTGATGGAGACCGTCACCGTGAACGGCCGTGACTTCCAATACATGGTCGACGCGAACGGCTTCTGGCAGGTGCACCGTCAGGCGCCGGTCATGCTCGCCGGCCATGTGATCGACTTAGCGAACAAGGCGCTTGACGCATGACCTCCGCCTGCATATGGGACTTGTATTCCGGTGCCGGACTGTTCACGCTGCCGCTGGCCACGATGACCGCCGAACGCACGCGCATGCTCAGCGTGGAGGGCGGCAAGACCGCGGTGAAGAACGCGCAACGCAACCTCCGCGCGTTGAACCTGCCTGATGTGGACGCCCGTTGCGGCGATGTGTCCGCCACGCTCGCGCACGTGCCGGCCCATCTGTCACGACCCGATCTGGTCGTGCTCGATCCTCCCCGCGCCGCGCGCACGCCAAGGTGTGCCGCCAGATCGCGCAGGCAGGCGCGAAGGACGTCATCTATGTCGCCTGTGACCCGACCAGCCTCGCCCGCGACACGGCGACGCTGATCTCGCTCGGGTACCGCCTGTCGGACATTCGGGCGTACGACATCTACCCGATGACCCACCATGTTGAGACGGTGGCTTGGTTCACACGCATCGGACGGTGAGGCGATGGGTCGGGTACGCGGCGATCATGATTGCGGGTTCCTGCGGCGCATATGGCGTCGTGGGATTGGCATCGCGTGCGCCGCGGCCGCGGTGATGTCGCTCACCTCCTGCGTGCCGCAGGGCAAGGCGGTCGGCGATACGCAGGAGAGCGAACCGGAGATCGCCCATGAGGCGTCCAACGGCAGGATATCGTCGTCGGCGTCATCGGCTCCGTGGACACCGGCCTGGACTCTGATGTGCTGAACGCTTCAACAAGGCCGGGTTGAAGGCGCCCTACGTATCCACCAGCATGGTCGACGATCCGGATGCCGCCGCGCAGCACGGAGTGCGGTCCATGGTCACGCGCAAGGTCTCCGTCATCATGATCGACGGCATTGCCGTCAACGAGAAGAACGCCGAAGACTGGGATGCCGCGTTGCAGTCCGCGCGCAAGGCGGGCGTTCCCGTCATCCTCCTGGATCCGGTCGCCCCGCCCGACGACGATACGTTGTTCGCCGTCACGTTCACGCTTGCCGGCAGGGGAGACGGCGTGACCGCCCTCGACGACGCCGTCGTCACCATCGTCGACGACAAACCCCACCCCCGCACGATGAACGTCACCGACAACCTGTCCTGACCTTCCGATATCCGGAGCTCTTCCGCGGGAGCGGTAGTCCGTATTTTCGCCCCGCTGGCGGGGCTGTCGCGGAGCGACTGAGGTGCTCGGCGTTTCATCGCCTGCCGGCTATTCCGTCTGACCGCCCTCCGGCGCTGCGCGCCACCTCCCGCCGGCGGGAGGTGTGGAGGCGTAGGTGCTGCGGTGATCAGCCGAGAGTCACACCTCATCCTGCTGCGCTCGATGGGGACGTGTGTGAAAATACCGCCTGGGAATGATGCCCCCGTTATGCTGCCACGGGTAGGCTAGTACGTATGAATGCAACCCTGAATCTGCCTGAAGTCGAGGAAAACGGCCTGACCGCCTCGCAAGTGCGCGCCTGCGAGGAGAGCGGTCAGACGAACGCGGTGAAGAGCACCACGTCGCGTTCGATACTCGACATCGTGCGGGCCAACGTCTTCACGCTGTTCAACGGCATCATCTTCGCCGCGATGGTGCTGGTGCTGATCACCGGGTCATGGAAGGACGCGGTGTTCGGCTTCGTCATCCTCATCAACACCGGTATCGGCATCGTCACCGAGCTCAAGGCAAGCGTACGTTGGATCGGCTGTCGATTCTCGTCACATCGGATTATGCGGTGCGCCGAGACGGCGAGAACACGGAGGTTCCTTCGCGCGACATCGTACTCGGCGACCTGCTGTGGATACGTTCCGGGGAGCAGGTGCCGGCTGACGCGCAGGTCCTGTCATCATACGGGCTCGAACTCGACGAATCGATGCTGACCGGCGAATCGCGCACCGTGCGCAAGGAGGACGGCGACCAGGTGTACTCCGGGTCGACGGCGGTGTCCGGCGTGGCGCTCGCGCGGGTGAACGCGGTGGGCGAGCACAGTTACGCGGCGACGTTGACCGCACAGGCCAAGGTATACAAGAAGACGGTGTCCGACCTGAACAAGGGCATCAACACGATCCTGAAGTTCATGACGTTCCTGGTGGTGCCGCTGTGCGTGCTGCTGGTCTGGTCGCAGATGAGGACCGTGGGCGGATGGAACGCCGCGATAGCTTCGGGGGAGTGGCGGCAGGCCATCGTGTCAGCTGTAGCGGGCGTTGTCGGCATGATTCCCGAAGGCCTGGTATTGCTCACCTCGCTCAACTTCGCGGTCGCGGCGATGCGGCTCGCCCGCAAGAACACGCTCGTGCAGGAACTCGAATCGGTGGAGACGCTGGCTCGCGTGGACTGCCTCAATCTCGACAAGACCGGCACGATCACCGATGGCGGCATCATGTTCGACCGTCTGGTCATGCTGGAACGCATGGACGGCGACGATCGCGTGGAGAGCGCGGCGACCCAGGCGCTGTATGACCTGTCGAACGAGGAGCAGCCGAACGGCACAGGTCAGGCCGTGCTCGACGGGCTGGGGGAACGCGGTTACCATGCCGGCCCGGTGCGAGCGCGCGTGCCGTTCTCGTCGGCCCGCAAATGGAGCGCCATCGTCACCCCGGCCGCAGCCGCGGAAACGGAATCGGCCGCCGACCGCGAGCCGCCGACCGTCTGGTATATGGGCGCGCCGGAAGTGATGCTCTCCGCGCTTTCCGGAGAGCACGGCGATGTGCTCGAAGCGGTCAATGATTACGCGAATTCCGGCAACCGCGTGCTGCTCATCGCGCGGGCGACGCTCATACGGAAGAGCGACGGCGATGCCGCAACAGATTCGTCATGGTTCACGCAGTCGCCCGAACTGCTGCCGGACGCCAAGCCGGTCGCGCTCGTATTGTGTTCGGAGTGCGTGCGCGACGACGCGCAGCCCACACTGGCATGGTTCCGCGATCAGGCGTGCGCTGCCGCATCATCTCCGGCGACAACCCGGTCACCGTCGGCGCGATCGCGGCCAAAGTGCGACTTACAGGAGACCGCGAGCCGCACGCCATCGACGCGCGCACGCTGCCGCAGGACATCAACGAGCTCGCCCGCGTGCTGGAGAACGTCGATGTGATCGGCCGCGTGCTGCCCGACCAGAAGAAGGCGATCGTCCAGGCGCTGCACACCAGTGATCACGTGGTCGCCATGACCGGAGACGGCGTCAACGATTCGCTCGCCATCAAGGAGGCCGATCTCGGCATCGCGATGGGCAACGCCGCGCCCGCCACCAAAGCCGTGGCACAGGTCGTGCTCGTCGATTCGAAGTTCTCGCACCTGCCCGACGTTGTGGCCCGCGGCCGTCAGGTCATGGCGAACATGGAGCGCGTCGCCAGCCTGTTCCTCGTCAAGACCGTCTACTCGGCGCTGATTTCGCTGGGCGTGGTACTCACCGCGATCCCGTTCCCGTACCTGCCCCGGCATATCACGTACGTCGGCGCGCTGACCATCGGCATGCCGGCGTTCATCCTCGCGCTCGCGCCGAACACGCGGCGTTACATCCCCGGCTTCCTGCGGCGTGTCGTGTATTTCGCGCTGCCGGGAGGCGTCGCGATCGCATTGTCCGTGCTGCTGTCGTCGTGGCTGTTGCCCGAGTGATGGGCTGGGATGTGAACAACGCCGCCGATTTGTCCGCGTTGCGCACCACCTGCGCGATCATCGTGTTCGTGCTGGGCGTGTTCATGCTCGCCCGCGTGGCGCAGCCGCTCAATTCGTGGCGCGGCGTGCTGGTTGCCGTATTCGCCGCGGCCGGCGTCATCGGCATGTTCATTCCGTTCGTGGCGAGGTTCTTCGACCTGCATCTGCCGACCGGGCGGGTATTGATCGCCACGGTGGCGGCGCTGCTGATTTCCACGGCCCTGTTCGCGGTCTGTCACGTCATCCTCGCCTCGGTGACGCGAATTTTCCCACATATCAAGCCGACACGCCAGAGCTAAAGTAACGTATCGGTATCGTTGGTAGCGGATAATCTCTTGTGGAATAGCATTTCATTTGATCTCGGAGGAAGCATGTCTGTGCGAGACGACCAGTTGGCGACACTGAACGTGGCCGGCAAGGACTATGACTACTACCGCATCGCCGACCTGCCCGGCGTCGACCATCTGCCGTACTCGCTCAAGGTCCTCGTCGAGAACTTGGTACGCAACATCGACGGCGCGAACATCACGGACGAACACGTCAAGACGCTGCTGAACTGGGCCCCGCAGGCCCAGCCCAGCCATGAAATCCAGTTCACGCCCTCGCGTGTGATCATGCAGGACTTCACCGGCGTGCCCTGCATCGTGGACCTCGCCACCATGCGCGACGCGGTCAAGGATCTCGGCGGCGACCCTGAGGTCATCAACCCGCAAGTCCAGTCCGACATGGTCATCGACCATTCCGTGCAGATCGACAAGTACGGCGTGGCTGACGCGGTCCAGCAGAACATGGACATCGAATACCAGCGCAACGGCGAACGCTACCAGTTCCTGCGCTGGGGCCAGCAGGCGTTCCGCAACTTCCGCGTGGTGCCGCCGGGAACCGGCATCATTCACCAGGTCAACATCGAATACCTGGCGAAGGTCGTCATGACGAAGACCTCCGGCTTGGATGATGGCCGCGAGCTCGCCTACCTCGACTCCTGCGTCGGCACCGACTCGCACACCACCACCGAGAACGGCCTGGGCGTGCTCGGCTGGGGCGTGGGCGGCATCGAGGCCGAGGCGGCCATGCTCGGCCAGCCGATCTCCATGCTCGTGCCGCGCGTCATCGGCTTCAAGCTCACCGGTTCGATCCCCGAGGCGTCACCGCCACCGACGTGGTCCTGACCATCACCGACATGCTGCGCAGGCACGGCGTGGTCGGCAAGTTCGTCGAGTTCTACGGCGAGGGCATCGCCTCGGTGCCACTGGCCAACCGCGCCACCATCGGCAACATGGGACCTGA
>ENA-OQDE01001285-OQDE01001285.1-human-gut-metagenome-genome-assembly--contig:-NODE-1285-length-9953-cov-2.958478_pt1 | contig 9953 bp, 10 predicted proteins | sample MGYA00242768_ERZ504595 | MGnify/ENA primary metagenome ERZ504595 (study PRJEB26092, sample SAMD00036307) | human gut metagenome | host: Homo sapiens | study: EMG produced TPA metagenomics assembly of...
GAATCGGTAAATTATGACAAGAACTTTGAGGATCCTGTTCATAGTATCCGTCGTCAATCGGAAGGACTTTATGCAATTTTCATTTCCTGGCTTATGAAAAAGAAAAAGGTCGTAAGCATCCGGAATGGGAACAGCGATTGAAAAACATGTTGAACATGTTTCTGCAATTGCAAAATGCTGATGGTAGTTTTCCACGAAAGTTCCGTGATGACTTCTCGATTGTAGATAAAAGCGGAGGAAGTACTCCTTCGGCTACATTACCTTTAGTCATGGGATATAAATACTTTAAGGATAAACGTTACTTGGATAGTGCTAAGCGGACTGCGGATTATTTGGAAAAAGAACTGATTTCTAAGGCCGATTATTTCTCGTCTACTCTTGATGCGAATTGCGAAGATAAAGAAGCGTCACTTTATGCTGCAACTGCTACCTATTATCTTTCATTAGTTACTAAAGGGGAGGAACATAAGCATTATGCTGATCTGACGAAGCAAGCCGCTTATTTTGCATTATCGTGGTATTATTTGTGGGATGTTCCTTTTGCTCCCGGACAGATGCTGGGTGATATTGGTTTGAAAACACGTGGCTGGGGAAATGTTTCGGTAGAAAATAATCATATTGATGTGTTTGTATTTGAATTTGCCGATGTACTTCGTTGGTTATCGAACGAATATAAAGAATCCCGTTTCTCGAACTTCGCAGAAGTGATTTCAACCTCTATGCGGCAGTTATTGCCTTATGAAGGACACATGTGTGGCATTGCCAAAGTGGGTTACTATCCGGAAGTTGTTCAACATACCAGTTGGGATTACGGGAAGAATGGCAAAGGATATTATAATGACATTTTCGCACCCGGATGGACTGTTGCTTCTTTATGGGAATTATTTACTCCTGGGCGTGCCGAGATTTTTATGGAAAGGTAATATAATAAATTAATTTGTAATGACATCAAGAAGAGATTTTCTTAAAAAAGCTGGGTTGATTTCTGCTGCTTTTGCAGTTCCCGCTCTTAATGTGAATGGAAATACCACACAATCCAAGATACGTTTAAAGAATACCAAGATTGCAGTGGATGATCGGTGGGATGTTATTGTAATTGGTGGAGGACCTGCTGGATGTACTGCTGCGATTTCTGCGGCCCGGGAGGGAGCTAAAACTTTGCTGATTGAGGCAATGGGACAACTTGGCGGTATGGGAACAGCAGGTATGGTTCCGGCATGGTGTCCGTTTTCTGACGGCGAAAAGATTATTTATCGAGGCTTGGCGGAAAAGATATTCGAGGCATCAAGAAAAGGAGTGCCTCATGAGAGAAAGCAAAAACTGAATTGGGTGAATATAAATCCTGAATATTTGATGCAGGTTTACGATCGGATGGTCGCTGAATCGGGGGCAAAAGTCCTTTTCTTTTCGAGGGTTGCTGCTGTTGAGATGTCAGCTGATGATACGGTAGATGCTATCATCGTAGCAAATAAATCCGGGCTTGTTGCATTCAAAGCAAAAGTCTTTATTGATGCGACGGGAGATGGAGATGTGGCTACCTGCAGGTGCTTCATTTAAAAAGGGAGGTGAGGATGGTATACTGCAAAGTTCTACTTTGTGTTTCTCGTTTGCTAATGTCGATAGCTATAACTACAATCTCATAGGTCCTTCATTGCATACGAGTAACAAAAATAGCCCTATCTTTGACGCGATTAAGTCCGGAAAATATCCATTGATAGGCAGACATTTCAATAGTAATCTGATCGGTCCGGATGTGGTACAATTTAATGCAGGACACATTGATAATGTTGATTCGACCGACCCATGGGCTACTACGCGGGCGATGGCTACCGGTAGGCAAATCGCTGAACAATACTTGGAGGCACTGAAAGAACTTCAGCCTAAAACTTTTGGTAGTGCTTTTGTTGTAAAGACTGCCTCTTTGTTGGGGGTTAGAGATAGTCGTCGGATTGAAGGGATTATACGTTTACTTTCCAAGATTGGTTGGAGCGTAAAACATTTGAAGATGAGATCGGACGTAATTGTTACTATATTGATGTTCATAAACCGGGGCATAAAGAGACGCGTTACAAAAAAGGCGAATCTCATGGAATTCCTTATCGTTGCTTGACTCCTAAAGGTCTGAAGAATCTATTGACCGCCGGACGCTGTATTTCTACTGATGAAGAAGCTTTTGGAAGCTTACGAGTGATGCCACCTTGTCTGGTGACTGGTGAAGCTGCCGGAATGGCTGCGGTACATGCTATTAAACAGACAAAGAATGATGTTCATAAGATTGATGTCGGTTTTCTACGCAAAAGATTAAAAGAAGAGGGACAATACTTTTTATAAATATGTTAAGGACAATTTTTTATAGGATATTCGTCTTGACAAACGCTCTTAAATGTTGTATCTTTGTAGTATGAGTGTGGGCATCCACTTTAATAAATAACAGATAAAAGAATATGAAATTGATGACTTGAACGATATAATATTATAACAAATCTGGGCGTGTTTCCTAATAAATATTGGGAAGGATATACCGGATATAGGCAAAAAGCTGCAAATTTTATGAAATTTGCAGCCTTTTTGTTGTAAAAGATGGATTTATAAACTCGGAAATCCAATGGCAGAGTTTTTAATAAACTCAGATACCGTTCTTAATAAACTACTCAAAAGTTTATTAAAAACGTACTATTTGTTTATGTGGAAATTTGTTTGTTTTTTATAAAATCTTAAATTGGCGTTTAGAACATTCTTTGTTGAAGATAACTATACTTTACAATTTGAAAAGTAATCAAACGAAACAACAGCTTTCCTGTTGGCTAAATTTATACATGAAGTTCCAGAACGAACCGTGTTCCTTTCGTATAATTCGTATCCAGTGTCAGGCTTCCGTTCATCTTGGCAGCAATTAGTGAACAGATCGGTAATCCTAGTCCATCTCCTGTAGTCAGGTCTTTCACTTCTGTGAAAGGTTTGAAGAGATTTTCCTGTTGCTCTGCCGGAATTCCAGTTCCTGTATCCGTAACGATGAATTGGTGCGTGTGCGCTCCCCGTTTCTTGAATTCGAGACTGATACGACCCTGGTCGGTGTAGAAAGCGGCATTTTTCAGTAAATAGAGAAGAATGCGTTCCAATTGTTCCTCGTTTGTCTTTACCTGAAGTTTTGGTGCATTGACTGAAGATGTGACATCCTGTTTTATGTATTCTTTAACTTTATCCATCACATTCTCACAGAAAGTTCCCACGTTGATTTCACTTAGTTCATAAAACTCGGTTAATGAGTTTTCCAAAGATGACAGTTCTTGAATGTCATCACTGAATTTCTTCAAAGCTGCGACTTGTCCCTGCATTTGGGCCGCTTCTTGAGGAGCCTTTTGTGACAGTTCTTCGGCTGAAGTAGCCAGCGTATTCAGGGTAGGCTCCATTTGCGAAGATATATTCTGTATGAATTTGGTTTTTAGTTCATTGTGTTCATTGGCAATTTTCACACTTTTCTTTAATTTACGATTGTTGGCGATGAATCGTAGCAATATCACAGCCAGTATTGCCAGGCCGGCTACCAATATGACTGCCAGCACACAGAGACCTATGATTATATATTGCTTGGCAGATAGTGAGTCGTCCTTTTCCTGTATGGTCAGTTGGCTTTCGTCATATTTTCTCTTCAGTACATTTAGTTCGTCTTGTGCGGTTAATACTTTTACCGAGTCTGTCCAGACAATGAAGCTTTCGTAAGTGCGTTCCATCAGTGGAGCATTGTTGCCTTTCCGTGCAATACTGATAAGGTTCTTGTAGCAATCGCTCACCTTGGCATAGTCTTTCTTTTCTTTATATTGGTTGATAAGTTTGCGGAAACAGGCATCGCCTTGTGTGCTTTGGTTGAAAGTATAATAATAGTTGGCTTTTGTATACAGCAGTACCTCCGTTAGGGAGTCATTCTTTGCAAGATTAGCCATTTCTTCCAGTTTGTCCAACTGAGTCTTTGCTTGTGCGGGATTTTTCAGTGCGGTGTACATCTGCAATCGTTCCTTGTTTATAAGGAAACGCAGGTCATAAAAGACTTTCTTTTTATTCTGTTCTCCCGTCCATAGAAGCTGCTCCATGTCACGGCAAAGCTCGAATCCCTCTTTGTAAAAGTTCTCTCTGACGTATAAAGCATTAGCCTGAACGCCACATTCTATTGCTTGTGGATAGTTTTCGCGGCTTGCAAATGCTTCGTATGCTTTTTTGAATAAGTAACGTGCTTTGATGTAATCTTTTTGATTAAGACTGCTTTGTGCTTGTTTTTTTAGTTCTGTGGCTCTGTCTTGGGGAGTTTGCGCATAAGCTATTATGCTCAAACAAAATATCATTAAAAGACTTGTTATCGACGTTTTCATATTTATTGCATATTTGTTTGTCACAAATGTAAAACAAATATATGAAAAAGATAGTGTTATCGATGAAATAATTCTATTCTGTTTCTATTCATTATTATTATCCTGCCCAGTTTTCTCTGTCGAGATTCCGATAGCTGATGGCTTCTGCCAAATGACTAGGAAGTATTTGTTCTACTCCTTCCAAATCAGCGATTGTACGGGCAACTTTTAAAATCCGGTCGTAGGCTCGGGCAGACAAATTGAATCGTTCCATTGCGTTTTTTAGCAATGCGAGTCCTTTCTCATTCGGTTGAGCATACATTGCAAGCTGTTTGCTGTTCATTTGTGCATTGCAATAAATTCCGGCATATTCGGTGTATCGTCTTTCCTGCAGTTGACGGGCTTTTATCACTCGTTGCCGGATGATATTGCTCGGTTCTCCCTGCCTTTGATCGGAAATCTTATCAAAAGGTACAGGAACGATCTCTATTTGAATATCAATCCGGTCTAATAATGGACCGGATATCTTATTCAAGTACTTTTGGACTTGCCCGGGACTGCATACACACGCTTTTGTCGGATGGTTATAATATCCGCAGGGACATGGATTCATGGATGCGATCAGCATCAGATTGGCCGGATAACTGATAGTGCTTTTGATGCGGGAAATGGTGATTTGACGGTCCTCCAATGGTTGGCGCAATACTTCTAGCACTCCTCGGTTGAATTCCGGTAACTCATCTAAAAAAAGTACTCCATTATGTGCCAGACTGATTTCTCCCGGTTGTGGAAAACTACCTCCACCAACCATCGCCACTTGGGAAATTGTGTGGTGTGGGTCGCGGAATGGACGCTGGGAAATCAATGAGGACCCGCGTTTCAGTTGTCCGGCAACTGAATGTATCTTGGTGGTTTCTAAACTTTCACCCAGTGAAAGAGGAGGAAGAATGGAAGGAAGGCGTTTGGCATCATTGATTTACCGCTGCCCGGAGCGCCTACCATTATTAAATTATGTCCTCCGGCTGCCGCAACTTCTAGTGCCCTTTTTACATTCTCTTGTCCTTTTACGTCTGCAAAATCCAGGTCACAGTTGGTCTGCTGTTGATAGAATTCTTCCCGTGTATTGACAACAGTCGGCTCTAATTCGCGTTCATTATTGAAGAACTCGACGACCTCCTTGATATTACTGACTCCATATACTTTTAATTGATTGACAACAGCAGCTTCCCGTGCGTTTTGTTGGGGAATGATTAGTCCTTCGAAACCATCCTCGCGAGCTTTGATAGCAATGGGAAGCGCACCTTTGATAGGTTGGATGCTTCCGTCCAGACTTAGTTCGCCCATTAGCAAATAGCGGGAAAACTTCTCGGAAGAGATTGTTTCGCTAGCTCCTAATAATCCGATGGCAAGAGGCAAGTCATAAGCTGAACCCTCTTTTCGAATGTCAGCAGGTGCCATGTTGACTACTATATTGCTGGTGGGCATTTTATAACCATTCACCAGTAATGCGGAGATGATGCGTTGATGGCTTTCTTTGACCGCAGAATCCGGAAGGCCGACGAGATAGAACATACAGCCGCGCGAGCTGTTGACTTCGATTGTGATGAGTGTTGCATCAATCCCTTGAACAGCCGCTCCGAATACTTTAATTAACACGTTTGATTACTGGTTATTTTTTCTTCTTATTGTCTTGTTTTTCCTTTTCTTCAGCAGCTGTAACTACTTCTTCGATCTTCTTTTTCAACTGTTCTCCTTTGAGGTTTTTCGCTAGAATCTTACCGTCTGCCGACAGAAGAATGTTGCTGGGAACTTCTTTGATGGCATATTGTTTGGCAACTTCGGAATTTAGCCCGCCAAAATCACAGACTTGTTCCCAATTGAGCGTATCACGTTTAATAGCATCCTGCCATTCTTTCTTGTCCATGTCAAAGGAGACCCCGAGCATAGCGATGTGTTTGTTCTTTTTGTACTTTTGATAAAGTTCTTTTAATTCGCTATTGCTTGATGATTGGAAATACTATCTGTCCATGAGGCCCAAAAGTTGATTAACAGATTCTTCTTTTTGAGATCTTCGGATGAACGGGTAATTTTCTCTCCTTTTATATTAGGAAGGCTGAAAAACGGAGCATATTTGCCTATCTCTGTCTTTTCGGACAAGGAAATGGCTTCATTCAGTTGCTCGATGTATAGCTTGTCTTGCAGTATTCCTGTCATGACTTCAATTAATTTCTTTATCTTGTTGAAATCAGGAGAGTCTTTCTGCACAAAGTATTTATCCAACAGATAAAGACTGACAAAAGAAGAATGATGTGCCGTGATAAATTCTTCTGCCTTTTGCTCTAAATCTTTTTCGGAAGGGTTGTTTAAACTACCCAGTTCTTTCTGAAAGGCTGTGAACTCTTCATTATATTTATTCCCGTTGATGTCCAGAAATTCGAGGTGGTCTATATTTCCTTTTATCTTGATTTGGTTTCCTTTATCGAGGAAGATTGGATATTCTATCTGGTTATCAATCAGCAGATAGGCCGAAGTTATGGTGTCTATGGAGGTGGTGTAAGAGAATTTGTCTCCGTTCGCGAAAATAGTATCTATCCGATCAAAGGATTCGTCCATTCCGTACAGGTAGAGCGTATCTGTACCCAGTCCCTTGATTTCCCCGGTTATGCTTGTTTTCTTAGAAGATTTGCCACAACCGCACAGACAGATGATTATAAGGATTAAAATGCTGCTCTTTTTCATTGCTTTGAATTCTTTTCTGCGAAAGTACGGTTTTTACGGATAAAAAAAAAGAATTGCCCGTCATTTATAATGACAGGCAATTCTTAATATTTAAAATAGAGTGGTAATTCTCTTATTTAACGATGCTCATGAAATCTGCATTTGTGAAGTATTTTGCAAATTCCAGGTCAGTAGCTGCTTTCTTAGCTAATGAAGAATCTTTAGCAACTGCGCTCTTCAAGCTGCTTGTTACCATAGAAGAATTGTTAGTTCTAGCACCTAAAACCGCCATCAGGTAGTCAGTGTAAGCATCAGGTCTTTCTACGTTAGCCAACGTATTTTTAGCTTTGTTGTAGTCCTTAGCAAGGATTTGAGCCAAAGCAGCACTGTTAGTCTTAGAGTCACCGAATGAGTTAACTGCTCTTTCATATTGACCTTGAGCGATGTACAGGTTACCCATAGATTCGCCAAGTTCTTTTGTTCCGGCAGCTTTACCGAAGTATGCTTCTGCAGCAGTTTTGTCACCCTTCATCAAAGAAACCAAACCTAAGTTCATGTTAACTTCAGGAGTAGCATTAACGCTGGCAGCTTTCTTGAAGTAAGATTCAGCTTTGTCAATGTTACCAGCCTGGTAAGCTAATTTACCCAAGTTGTTGTAACCACGGTAATCGTTCGGGAATTGTTTGGTAGCTTGAGTATAGATAGCTTCTTGTTTAGCAGGATCGCTAGTCAGTGTAGCAGCATACAGCAATTCTTCTACATTCAGTTCAGAAGGATTAGAAGAAGCCAGTTTAGTGATTTCTTCGTCAGACTTACCGATGATTTCATAGTTCAAAGTCAAACGAGAACGACGCAACTGAGGAAGAATAGTGTTAGCCAATTCTTTGTATACAGCAGAGATGTTTTTGATTTCGCTTTCTCTTTGAGCAGGGTCTTGATACATTGCAATAACGCGGAGGATCAACTCTTTGTCTTGGATGTTAGATTTAGAAACCAGTTCTTGGAAACCTTCCCAGTCCTGTGCAGTATATTTAGCATCGATCGGAGCGTCGATTTTTGCTTTCTTCAGGTCTTTGCTCAACAGCTTGGTTGTGTTGTTTTCGCGGTTTTCAGCAAGAGTAGTATTCAAGCTTACACCACCATCAGGAGAAGCGTATGCAGAAACTTCGATGTTGCTGATCTTCTTGTTAGCAGCTTCGTTTACGTTAGCTACTTCTTTGTTGAATTCTTTAGCAGTCTTCAACTCGCTGGAACGAATGTTAGCTTGTTGGATCAAGAACATGATGTTAGCATCGTGTTTTTCTTTGATAATACGTTGGAAAGCGTCTTCGCCCAATGCAGGGTTGGCGTTACCTAATGTATTGTTTACTAATTCAGAAGTAGAGATTACACCATCAGCAATTTTCACAGCAGGAATAGTAACTACTTTCTTACCGATAGTAGCTTTGAATTCCAGGTACAATTCAGACTTAGCCATTTCCGGAACATAGTCGAAAGAAGTTTTCATAGTGTAGCTACCGCCCATCTTGTAAGAGATAGTCTGGTCGTTACCTTCCACTTTTTCACCTTGGAAAGTAGCTGGTTGGCCTTTAGCTTCGCCGCCATTCCATTTCAAAACCGGAGTTACTTCTACAACCGCTTTCTTGTTAAAATACTTTTCAGGAAATTTACCATTGATGGTCGCAGGAACTTACCACCTACTGCCTCCAACACTTGCGGAGTAACAGTGAAGTAATCAGCTGATAATTCACCCATTTTTTTGCTGCAAGAAGAGAATAATGCAACAACCATTGCCATGAGTAAAGGCAAGTACAACTTCTTAGTCATTTTAGGTATAAATTAAATGTTTGTAATTGAAATATCGTCTATTTGTCAACCTCCTTCTGCTCGCACAGAAAAAGTAACGCAAAGATATTAATTCTTAATATAAATATATAGATAAGGGGCTGATTTTATCATAATTTAATGAAATAACTCCTCTTTTTCTTTCCGGTACTTGATATTTCGCGGGTGATGCTCAATAATCTCACTACGAAGCATGTTGCGGTCAATGTGTGTATAGATTTCCGTTGTCGCAATAGATTCATGTCCGAGCATGCATTGAATGGCTCGCAAATTGGCTCCACCTTCCAGTAAATGAGTGGCGAAGGAATGCCGGAAAGTGTGCGGACTGATGTTTTGGTAATGCCTGCTTTTCCGCTAATTCTTTTATCATGTGAAAGATCATAATCCGGGAAAGGCCTTTGCCTCTCCGTTGCTGACGAAAACGAAATCCTCATGCCCTTTTTTACTTCAATTTGGTTACGGTCTGGTATGTAAAGTTTTATTTCATTAATGGCTCGTGGAGAGATGGGGACGAGGCGCTGTTTGCTTCCTTTTCCTTCTACTTTGATAAAACCTTCATCAAAATAAAGGTCGGACAGCTTGAGGGTGACAAGCTCCGATACGCGAAGTCCGCAACTGTATAATGTCTCTAAAATAGCTCTGTTTCGCTGTCCTTCGGTTTTGCTGCGGTCAACGGCAGAGATGATCCGGTCAATTTCCTCCACGGTCAGTACTTCAGGAAGTTTAAAGCCTATTTTAGGTCCTTCTAATAACTCACTGGGGTCTGCTTCCAGGTAGTCTTCAATGATGAGAAAACGGAAGAATGATTTGATTCCTGATAAGATGCGGGCCTGTGAACGGGGGTGAATGCCAATATCGTGTAATCCGGCTGCAAAATGTTGAAGATCAGATAAACATACGTCTAGTATCCCTACCTTTTCCTGCTCCAAAAAGTTTATCAGTTTGTCCAGATCCGTAAGATAGGCATCCAGCGTATTAGGAGATAAAGACTTTTCCAGTTTGAGATACTGCTGATACTTCCTGATTATCACCTCTTGTTGTTCCTTC
>ENA-OQDE01001286-OQDE01001286.1-human-gut-metagenome-genome-assembly--contig:-NODE-1286-length-9949-cov-3.878945_pt1 | contig 9949 bp, 13 predicted proteins | sample MGYA00242768_ERZ504595 | MGnify/ENA primary metagenome ERZ504595 (study PRJEB26092, sample SAMD00036307) | human gut metagenome | host: Homo sapiens | study: EMG produced TPA metagenomics assembly of...
CAACGCCCGAGCGAAAGGGAACAGGTCGCGAACTACATCAAGAGTTCGCCGACCTGTTCCCGATCCCCCTGCGCAGCTTCCGTTCCCGGCTTAGAGACAGCCCCGAAGGACCATGAGTCCAGACTCCCCGTCCCCTCCCGCTGCTTTTCCTCGATACCCCCCTTTTTTCTCTCCCCTGCCCCCACCCCGCGAATCCTTCCATATTGACAATCCCCCAATAATATTGTACAATTCTCTGAAACTATCCACATAAATACACACATTACAGGCCACGGCCCATACGTTCCGGGCTTCTGGGACTGTAAAATATGAAATAATAGGAGTTGATTTTTTTGGACCCATCGGGTGACAGTATTGCCATACGTGTCGTTATCATTATCATTTTACTGGGACTTTCCGCTTTTTTCTCGTCTTCGGAGACTGCCCTCACAACCGTCAATAAAATCCGTATCAGGACATTGGCAGAAGGGGGGAGCAAGTCTGCGCAGTGGGTGATGAAGCTGTCTGAGAATCAGGGAAAGATGCTCAGTGCCATCTTAATCGGCAACAATGTGGTGAATCTTTCGGCCTCATCCATGCTTACCGTGCTGGTGACGGAAATATTTGGAAATAAAGCCGCTGGAGCCGCGACCGGCGTACTGACGCTTTTAATTTTGATTTTTGGTGAGATAACACCTAAAACAATGGCAACCCTGGATGCGGAGCGGTATTCCCTGCGGGTAGGACATATGATTCATATTCTGATGACTGTGCTGACCCCTCTGATTGTCCTTATTAACTGGATGTCGCTGATTGTCCTCAAGGTTCTCCATGTGGACCCTGATAAGAGGAATGACGACATTACGGAGGACGAGCTCAGGACCATTGTGGACGTGGGCCATGAAAAAGGTGTTATTGAGTCGGAAGAACGTGAGATGATCAACAATGTGTTTGACCTGGGAGACTCCGTGGCAAAGGATGTCATGGTGCCCAGAATCGACATGGTGTTTGTTGACATAGAAGCTGATTATGATGATCTGATTCAGATATTCAGAGAGGAGCATTATACCAGGCTTCCGGTCTATAAGGAAACAACGGACAATGTGGTGGGTATCATCAATATTAAGGACCTGCTGCTGGTGGAGGACAAGGCGTCCTTCTGCGTGTCGGATTACCTGCGCCAGCCTTTTTATACCTTTGAATCTAAAAAGCTATCCGAGCTGATGATGGAGATTAAGAAGTCTCCCAACAATATCATCATTGTTCTGGATGAGTACGGCGCCACGGCAGGTCTGATTACCCTGGAGGATATACTGGAAGAAATCGTGGGCGATATACGCGATGAGTATGACGAGGATGAGGAAGAGGAGCTGATGGATCTGGGAGACGGCCAGTATCTGGTGGAAGGTTCCATGAAGCTGGATGACCTCAATGACATCCTGGATTTGGAACTGTCTTCTGAGGACTATGATTCTGTGGGGGGTCTTGTGATTGACCGCCTGGAACATCTGCCTTCCCAGGGCGAAGAGGTGGTGTGCGGCAATGTGCGCCTGGTAGTGGAACAGGTGGAAAAGAACCGTATTGACAAGGTTCATCTGTACATCCTTCCCGTAGAAAAAGAAGAGGAATAGAACCAAGGCGAAATCAAGGCGAAACAGCTCATAAAATGCTTGCATTTTGGGACAATATATGCTAGAATAAGTCGTTGTGACAAGAAATAGATGGTCCTCTGTTACGAATTCGCGTATTAAGAACATCCAAATTATCAGGAGGTCACAAAATGAACGCAAGTGAAATCATTAAGAACATTGAAACAGCACAGTTAAAAGCAGAAGTACCGGAGTTCCGTGTTGGTGATACTGTAAAAGTTTACGGTAAGATCAAAGAGGGTAACCGTGAGAGAATCCAGGTATTCGAGGGTACTGTACTTAAAAAACAGGGCGGAAGCAACCGTGAGACATTTACTGTAAGAAAAATCTCTAACGGTGTCGGCGTAGAAAAAACATGGCCGTTACATTCTCCGAACGTTGAGAAAGTAGAAGTAGTTCGTCAGGGTAAAGTAAGACGTGCAAAATTATTCTACTTAAGAGATCGCGTTGGTAAGAAAGCAAAAGTAAAAGAGTTAGTAAAATAGTAGATGTAAGCGAAAAGCTGCAGTGGAGACACTGCAGCTTTTTTTGTGATTAGATGAAAAGCCGTATTTGGGTCAGTACAGGGAATGTGTTGCACAGGCAAAAAGTTCGAAAGTAGAACTTGAGGCGTGGATGAAGCAGAATCTCTTTGATAAGTGATTAATACCCACAATTGATTATTTTCTTTGTGATACTTTTCAATTTCTTCTGCAAATCTGTTTTCAACATCCTTGTCATAGCGAAGTTCTGTAAGTGTGCAACCTTCAAAATCTTTTGCAAATTTTTTCTCTATGACATCAAATGCTTCATTGATTGAATTTTCACCATAGAGTGCAGAGTAACCAACAACACGATTAACATTTGATACATTTCCTCTGTTTCCAGTCAATACAAGGACTGCTGCCAAAACTAAAATTACTAATACAGCACATATTGCAATTATGCTTTTCTTCTTCATACAATCACATTCCTTTGTCAAATTCCAATCCGTCAGATTATTTCTTATTGTACCATATAGCAGGATAGAAGTAAAAAGTTATTATCTGGTATCAGAGCATAAGATAACATTCTTTTAAACGAGTCTCTTGAATGGAGGGGATAGGACTGCTATAATCCTACATAGAAAATGTCTGGTTACACAATAGGTGTGAACAGCAGCAATGTCTGAAATTTTATAATCAGGAGGAGAACCAACGATGAAATACATCCAGCAACTAAGCCGCCAGCTCGCCTTAGACTACTGTTGCACCCCCGCAGACATCCTCGACCAAGGAAACCACTTCACCGAATACCGCAGTCTCGAAGGACGGCGCAGATTCGAAGACCAGGACAACTGTGCCCTGAAAATAACCGCAGTCAACAGAAAACTGATTTTCACCGGAAAAAAGGAGATCATAGAACTCTGCCGCGAAAAATACGAAACCTGCCCCGGCGCATGGTTTATGGATGTCGGAAACTTCCGGGAACTGGATCACATCTTAAAACCATACGGCTGCCAGTTAAAAACAGCACATCCGTTTTTCCTGCCGGAGACAGAGAGTGTTGCAAAAGAAACAGGGTTTGAGATCCGAACATATGACCGTGGGGAGATCCTGCAGTTTGCAGGGGACAACCGGTTTGACGAGGCATTCTGCTTTGACGAAAAATCACCCGATATGCTGGGAGTGGCAGCGATTTCAGACGGAAAGATCATCGGCATGGCGGGGGCAAGCGCAGATAGTCCTCTGTTCTGGCAGATCGGGATCAATGTGGAAAAAGAGGCGGAGTGCAGACATATCGCGTCCACTTTGGTCACAATTTTAAAAGAAGAGATAGAGAAATTGGGAAAAGTGCCGTATTATGGAACCAGTATGTCAAATCTTGCGTCACAGCGGGCAGCGGTGAATGCAGGATTTCGCGTGGCATGGGTGGAACTTTTGGCGGAAGCTAAAATATGAGATAAGCCTGTAAAATCAATGATTTTGGGACCGGAATTATGAAAAAAAATATCAGATTAGGTGAGACAATATTTTTTGATTCCAGGTAAACAAAAAATGCTTGCATGACCTATCACACAATGCTATACTGTATGACAGTTAGATAACGTTAACTTGTATTTTGAATGCAAAGTGAGGAGTAAGGACATGTTTAAAATTAATGACAATTACCAGAAACTTCCGGGAAGCTATTTATTTTCTACCATTGCAAAGAAAGTAAACGCATATTCTGCAGCAAACCCGGAGAAACAGATCATCCGTCTTGGTATCGGTGATGTAACACAGCCGATCGCTCCGGCTATTATTGATGCAATGCACAAAGCAGTCGATGAGATGGGACATGCAGAAACGTTCCATGGCTATGCGCCGGATCTTGGATATGACTTTTTAAGAAATGCCATCGTGGCAAATGATTATAAAGCAAGAGGATGTGATATTTCCGCAGATGAAGTTTTTGTATCTGACGGAGCAAAGAGTGATTCCGGAAACATTCAGGAGATTTTTGCGCAGGATAATAAGATCGCTGTCTGTGATCCTGTTTATCCGGTTTATGTGGATTCCAACGTTATGGCTGGAAGGACCGGCACTTATGATGCAGATACACAGATGTGGAGTGATGTGATCTATATGCCATGTACCAGCGATAACAACTTTGTACCGGAGCTTCCAAAGGAAACACCGGATGTTATTTATCTGTGCCTGCCGAACAATCCGACCGGAACAACGATCACCAAATCACAGTTACAGGAGTGGGTAGATTACGCAAATAAAGTGGGTGCAGTTATTATTTATGATGCGGCTTATGAGGCATATATCAGCGAGGATGACGTGGCACATTCTATTTATGAGTGTGAGGGAGCAAAGACCTGTGCCATCGAACTTCGAAGTTTTTCAAAGAATGCAGGATTTACCGGAGTACGTCTTGGATTTACGGTTGTTCCAAAAGAATTAAAATGCGGGGATGTCTCCTTAAATGCGATGTGGCAAGACGCCACGGAACAAAGTTTAACGGTGCACCTTATATTGTACAGCGTGCCGGTGAGGCAGTTTACTCCGATGCCGGAAAAGCACAGTTAAAAGAGCAGGTTGGCTATTATATGAAGAATGCAAAAGCCATCAAGGAAGGTCTGACGAAAGCCGGCTATACTGTATTTGGCGGTGTAAACGCACCATATATCTGGTTAAAAACACCAGATCAGATGACGTCCTGGGATTTCTTCGACTATCTGCTTGAGAATGCCAATGTGGTTGGTACACCGGGATCCGGATTTGGACCGAGCGGTGAGGGATATTTCAGACTGACAGCATTTGGTACTTACGAGAATACACTTGCAGCTATGGAGCGGATCCAGACACTGTAAGATTTAATGGTAAAATAAAACGGGCAGAACCACCTTTGGTTCTGTCTGTTTTAGCATATTAAAACAAAAGAATGATCCACAATGGTGGACAGGAGACGAAATGGAATACTGTAAATTACAGATTGGCTGCATGATCATTGTCCTTTATGTGGCGTGTATTTATATCAGAGAAAAACAGATTTATCAGATGAAACGGAAAAACGTGTTGTTTGAGACAATTTTGGCTGCAGGGATTGTCGGTATTTTCTTTGATGGAGCAACTGCCTATACTGTCAATCATTTAGCGGAGATACCGGCTTCTGTCAACATATTTTTACATCTGTGTTTTCTTTCTTTTCTGGATATTTTTGTGTTTTTGATGTTTTTATATATGTACGATATTACAAGAGGACTGCCACAGAAAAGAGGGGAACGCATCGGACTTTTCCTGCCTCTTCTGATCAATATTGTGGTTGTGATCGTATTTATGCCACAGCTTGAGTATCGCAAAGGAACGTTTACCAACTATTCGATGGGAATGTCTGCATATACCTGTTTTGCAATGGTGGCGTTGTATGTACTTGCTGCGAGTGGTATTTTTCTGCACAGCTGGAAGAATCTTGAGAGACATAAGCAGATTGCGATATCTACTTATTTGTTAGTGACAATCGGGGTGACGGCATATCAGATGTTTTTCCCGGAGGCACTGCTGACGAGTCTGGTTCCGGCGGTTGTGATCGTGGGAATTTATCTGAATCAGGAGACACCGCTCTATGCGAAACTCCAGAAAAACAATGAAGAGATGGTGATGGGGTTTGCGACACTTGTGGAGAACCGTGATGACAATACGGGAGGGCATATCCGCCGTACAACTGCGTATGTGAAATTGCTGGCAGAGGAACTTCGAAGCCGCGGTTTTTATAAGGAGCAGCTTACAAAAGATTATGTGGCAAATCTTGTGATGGCGGCACCAATGCATGATGTTGGTAAGATTGCAATACCGGATGCAATTTTGCAGAAGCCGGGGAAACTGACGGATGAAGAGTTTGAAATTATGAAGACACATGCCCAAAAAGGCGGAAAGATCATCCGGGAGACATTCGGGCATCTGGGAAATGATGCGTACGAAGAGATGGCATATGAAGTGGCAGCACATCACCATGAGAAATGGAATGGGCGCGGATATCCGGATGGACTGAAAGAGACAGAAATCCCATTGTGCGCCAGGATCATGGCTGTCGCGGATGTATTTGATGCAGTATCGGCAAAACGTTGTTACAGGGATGCAATGCCGCTGGATCAGTGTTTCATATTATAGAAGATGGGACGTGGCAGGGATTATGATCCGGTTTTAGTGGATGTCTTTATTGAAATTGAGGATAAGATCAGAAAAGTTTATGAGGAAAGTAAGGCAGAATAAGAGGGGGTTTTTGCAGAAAGATGGATCGGTCGATTTTTAGGATCAAAAGGACAAAGACTCTGCATCAGGATTGGAAACACAAAAAGTCTGCCGAGTTAGAGAAGCAGAGGCGGGATTTTTTAGAAGAAAAGAGAAAATTAGAAGAGGATCGTCGAAACTTCGAGCGGGAAAAAAGAGAATTTTCCACACACTGTCAGCTTGAAAAAGACAGTATGAAGCGGGAAAAACAGTTGTTTGAGACAAAGTGGAAGATTTTAGAGGAAGAACTTTCGCAGCTCGCAGATGAAAAGATCCAGATGAAAAAACAGCGGGATTTTTATAAATATGTCAGAGAACAGGAAGCACGTGATATGCTGACGGTGGGGACGGAAAATGTGGTACGCGGGGAATTGTTTTTCATCGGTGTGGAAAGTAAGAGTGCCTTAAAGAAAAGGTATAAACAGCTGCTAAAAATCTATCATCCGGACAATCTCTGTGGGGATACGGAAACACTTCAGGAGATCAACCGTGAGTATGACAGGCTGTTGAAGCAGTATGAGCTGAAGCAGGAACAGAGTGATACATAAATGTTCGCGTGGGGCAGTTACTGTTCACTCCTTACCAGTCGCTCCGGTAATGTGGGGCATTTTGTTGTTTCTGTCAGTGGAAAACAGGAATTGCATCGTGGAAAATAATATGTTAGTATAACGAAGTAAAGTGATACAAAACGAAAGTAAAAGCAGAAAACAGGAGCTGTATTTACAGACTTGATATGCGTATTGAGGGCGCAGGAAAGGAGTTTTATGTATATTACATGTTTGGATGTAGAGGGAGTATTAGTACCGGAGATCTGGATCGCATTTGCAGAGGCAAGCGGAATTCCGGAATTAAAGAAAACGACCCGTGATGAGCCGGATTATGATAAACTGATGAAATGGAGACTTGGAGTTTTAAAAGAACACGGACTCGGTTTAAAAGAGATCCAGGACGTTATCAGAACGATCGATCCGCTGCCGGGTGCGAAAGAGTTTTTAGACGAACTCCGCTCTTTCACACAGGTGATCTTAATCAGTGATACCTTTACCCAGTTTGCATCTCCTTTGATGGAGAAATTAGGCTGGCCGACGTTATTCTGTAATTCTTTGGAAGTTGCAGAAAATGGTGAGATCACAGGCTTTAAGATGCGTGTGGAACAGTCAAAATTAACAACAGTAAAAGCACTGCAGTCGATCGGATTTGACACGATCGCAAGTGGAGATTCCTATAACGATCTTGGAATGATCCAGGCGAGCAAGGCAGGATTTTTATTCCGTTCCACCGATAAGATCAAGGCTGATTATCCGGATATTCCGGCATATGAGACCTATGAGGAACTGCTCAGTGCGATAAGGAAAGCAATGGTGGATTAGAGAAGCGATAAAAAACAGCATTGGAGAGGAGAATTTGTATGAAAAGAACAATTCATGTGAAACCGGCTGCACCGCAGTATTCCGTGATTACAAACATCACATTTGCACAGACGGATGCATGGTTCGGACACACCACGCAGGATCTTCGTATGGATTTGATTTATCCGGAAGATACGGCACACGATTATCCCTGTATTGTCTGGATCTGTGGCGGTGCATGGCTGAGCATTGACAAGTCTGCACATCTGGCATATCTGAGCGAACTTGCGAGAGCAGGTTTTGTAGTGGCATCCGTACAGTACCGGACCAGCAATGAAGCAAAATTTCCGGCACAGCTCTGTGATGTAAAAGCGGCGATCCGCTATCTGCGTGCGCACGCCGCAAGGTATCACATCGACGAAGCACATATTGGGGTGATGGGAGAATCAGCGGGGGATATTTAACCTGTATGGCGGCATTATGCGATGATCCGGCATATGAGGTGGGAGAATATCTTTCTTATTCCAGCAAAGTGCAGGCAGCGTGCCCATGGTATCCTCCGACAGACTTCAGAGGTTTTCTATACGAAAACGAGGAACAGTGTGCAGCATCCCCAGAGTCATTGCTGATGGGAAAAAATGCGATGCGCAATCCCAGGGAGGCGCTTGCATGCTGCCCGGTCAGCTTTGTGACCAAAGATGCTCCGCCATTTTTATTATCCATGGAAAATGTGATAAGACGGTACCATTTACACAGGGAGTGGAACTACATGATGAACTTGAAAAAGAGGGCAGTGATGTCACACTTTTAGAGATCGAGGACGCAGACCATGCGGATATCCGTTTCTTCCAGGAAGAGATCTGGCAGGAAATCATAACTTTTTTTAAAACAAAATTATAAAAAGAAAACAGCAGCAGATTCTTCAAAGATGGAAAATGGAGAATTTTACTGCCTGAAAAATGGGCATATAGCAGAAAATTGTTTGCTATATGCCATTTTCAGCCCATTTGCGTCTATAAATTACCGCCTCGATATTATTCACAAGGTCTGGTAAAATTTTTAAGCCGGATAAATAAGATGTGCATCATCAATATCATAAAGTGTGTTCTCTAAATAACGCTGGCAAGATAATTTGCCATGCCAAGGTTCATATCTAAGTAGTTACCGCAGTCCTTTGGAGAGGCACCAGGTACTTCGTCATGAAAATCGCGGATAAATTCAAACATTTCTATGATGAGCTACGATATCTTTGGATGTGTAATTGCCTGCGAGCAGCAGATAAAATCCGGTGCGGCATCCCATCGGTCCGAAATAGATCGTTTTATCCTTATAAAGAGGATGATTTCTTAAAAATGTGGCACCAAGATGCTCGATCGTGTGTACTTCTGCGGTATTCATAACCGGTTCATCGTTTGGGGAAGTCATGCGCAGATCGAATGTAGTGATGACTTCGGAGCCGACGGTATCTTTTCTTGATACATAGACACCAGGTTCTAATTTAATATGATCAATCGTAAAACTTGCTATTTTTCCATAAGATTCCTCCATGTTTGCGTTTAAAATATTGTTACAGTAATGACCTGACCGGAAATGTGCAGCAGTAAAAGTAATTTTTATCCTCTTTCTATTGCTTTTTTTTCGGTGGACAATGTATTATGAAACTACCATAAAACAGATATTATAGTTCGTCAAGAAAAATTAAACAGGAAAAATGGAGAAAATAAATACGATGGGCAATTATGATTTTACAAAACAGCCATCTCTTCTGATCCAGGGAGCCATGGATACAGAGACGGCATATTTCATAGAACATTTAGAGGAACATGAGTGCGTCACGATTGGAAACTGGAAGTTTCACACGGGATTTCTCGGTGCAAAAAGAGAGCCTGTCATCATTTCAAAGACATTTCAGGGAATGGTCAATGCTGCGGCAGCGACAAGCCTTGCACTGGCATACTTTAAGCCATGGGCGGTGATCAATCAGGGAATCGGAGGAGGCCACGATAAAAAATTTCACAGAGGGGACATCGTGCTTGGAGAAAAGGTCGTTCCGATGGGAGCAATCGCATATGCATTTTCTGAGGAGGGAGCGGGAATTGATGGAAAAAGTTTTTCACTGCTTCCGGTGGAAATTTTTACCGCGAAACGGGAAAGACAAAAAAAAGTGACAGAGTATCCGTGTGACGGAAAACTGCTGAAAGCGGCGGAGCAGGTAAAAACGAAATATCATACCGGC
>ENA-OQDE01001287-OQDE01001287.1-human-gut-metagenome-genome-assembly--contig:-NODE-1287-length-9946-cov-2.817191_pt1 | contig 9946 bp, 11 predicted proteins | sample MGYA00242768_ERZ504595 | MGnify/ENA primary metagenome ERZ504595 (study PRJEB26092, sample SAMD00036307) | human gut metagenome | host: Homo sapiens | study: EMG produced TPA metagenomics assembly of...
TCCACCGCAAGAAGGTGCCGGATCCGATCAAGCGCCGGAAACGACGGCGACGCCACCAACGACGGGTCGGCCTCGGAAAAGGCCAGGGACACGCAGTGGCCCATCATCACCGGATATGGCGCGTACGTCGACGAACTGCCGCAACTCGTCAGCGGCCATCAATGGATGACCGCCGTCGAGGACCGCAAGGGCGCCGCGACGCAGCTCGCGCAGATGTGCCTGAAAATCAATCAGGCACGGCGGTGAAATCGCCGCAGAACCTGACCAAGGGGACGTATCCGGGCGTCGCGGGGAAGAACATGCCGACGCTGCGCCCCGACCTGGTCGCGATCAGCGCGTCGAACCTCAAGAGCACGCTGATCGACCCCGGCTACATCACTCTGGCCGACGCGGGGATGTGACAGCCGCAGGGATTGCGCGTCACGGGGAATGTAGCAGGCGCGGCAATACCGGGATATACGCGAGTCGGCCGTCACCCCAACCATCCGTCATGATGACGGGAACCGGTTGAGGTGACGGCCGACTCGTTGCCCGGCTGGACTTCCGCTCAGCGGCCCTTCGGGGCGTAAATGCGCGTGTCGATGAGTTCGCCGAAGTGGTCGATCACCGCTTGACGGCGTGCCTTCATGCTGGCGGTCAGCAGTCCGTTCTCCTCGGTGAACGGCTCCGGCACGATCTCGAATTTGCGAATCGACTCTGCCCGCGACACCAGATCGTTGGCGGCGTTGACCGCGCGCTCGACCTCGGCGTAGACGATCGGGTTGCGCACGACTTCGGCGAGGTCGGAGACCTGCTCCACACCCTGCGCGGCCAGCCAGGCGTTGGTCTCATCGAGATCCAGGGAGACGATCGCCGCGATGAACGGCTTACGGTCACCGATGACGACGCACTGGTCCACCACCGGCGATGTCATCACGCTGGCCTCCAATATGCCCGGAGACACGTTCTTGCCGCCTGCGTGATGATCAGGTCCTTCTTGCGTCCGGTGATGGTGACAAACCCGTCGTCGTCGATGTCGCCGAGGTCCCCCGTGTGCAACCATCCGTCAACGATCTGGCTCTGGGTGATTTCAGGATGGTTATGGTATCCGACGCAGACCGCACGGCTCTTGATGCATAGTTCGCCGTCCTCGCCGAGCCCTACCGACACCCCCTGCAGCGGCATGCCGACCGTGCCGATGCGATATCCCTTGGTTGGATTCACCATGGCCGGGGCGCAGGTCTCCGTCATGCCATACCCCTCAAGCAGCGGCAGTCCGACACCGTTGAAGAAGTGTGCGATGGCCCCGTCCAGAGGAGCGCCTCCGGACACCGCATATTCGCAGTGGCCGCCGAACACGCCCATGATCGTGCGATAGATCAGGCGGTCGTACATGGCGTGGCGCATCCGCAGCGAGGCCGAGAACCCGTTGCCCTCCTGCTGCGCGTGCGACCATTCGCGTGCGGTGGCCGCGGCCTTGGCGAAGATGCGCCCCTTCATGCCGGCACCCGCCTTCTGCGAGGCGGCGTTGTACACCTTCTCGAAGATGCGCGGCACGGCCAGTATGAAGGACGCTTGAACTCGCCGAAATCAGACAGAATGGTCTTGAGGTTGTTGGACAGCCCCAGCTCCACGTCACCGGCAAAGCAGTACAGCACCATGTACCGCGCGAATGCGTGAGCCAGCGGAAGGAACAGCAGTAGACGGCGGTCACGCCCATAGGCGATGTCGGGCATGGATTGCGTACCGGCATAGGTGACGTACACGAAGTTGCCGTGTGACAGTTCAATGCCCTTCGGCATGCCGGTGGAGCCGACGTGTACACGATGGTTGCCAGGTCGTCGCCCTTCACCAGACGCTCGCGCTCCCAGAACTCCTCGTCACTCACTCCACGCCCGTATTCCTCCAGCGTGTTCAGCGCACCGAAATCGATGACGTACACGTCTTTCAGCGTGCTGCAGCGCGAGCGGACGGACTCGATCTTGTCACGCTGCGCATCGTTCTCGGCGAACGCCATCGTCACCTGGGAGTCATTGAAGATCGTGGCGACCTGAGCCGGCGAGTTGGTCTCGTAGACGGGCACGGTGAGGGAGCCGATGGACATGATGGCCATGTCCAGCGCAGCCCATTGCCATGAGGTGGAAGAGATGATCGACACCGCGTCCCCTGGCATGACGCCACGGGCGATCAGGCCCTTGGCCAGTGCGATGACCTTGTCGCGGAATTCGGCGGCCGTGAACGAGCGCCATGAGCCGGTACCGTCCTTGTACGAGACCAGCGGCTCGTCGGGCTTGCGTTCAGCGCGTTCGACCACCACCGAGAACACGTTTTTATCGCCGTCAATGGGCTTGGTGACCGGTTGCGTATATTCCTTGAGCATTTCAGCGCTCCCCTCGACTGTGGGCCGGTCGTTCCGGCGAACGGGTGGCATCTGCATCGCCACCGTTCAATTGTACGGCTTTTCCATACGAATTCGGGGCAGCATCGCCGTCAATCGGGTTTCAGGCCGATGCGCATGGGTCTCACACGGGCGAGCGGATCAAGATATGTCGTCGCCGTCCCCTCGTTTTGCAGTCGAACCCTCCTGACTCCCCAATGGAGCATCGGCCGTCGCAATGGTCGGATGCCCCTCCCACTTCGCCGATGACGTCGCCGCGTCTCACGGCTGTTCCGGCAACGCCCTCGGTATGCGCCGCTCGAACGTCGACACAAGGTCACCGTGGTTGACGCTGACGACCGACTTACCGCCGACACTCCCGGCGAACGATATGATGCCATCCGCAGGGGCATACAGTTCATCGCCGTCGGATGCCTGCAGATCCACGCCGCGATGCCCGGAAAGCCATGGCCGGTCAGGTGGGTCGAAATCCGCGATGACAGCCGGCTGACCCACAGGCCAAAGCCATACCGTCCGACACGCCGCCTGTCGTCCTGCGCATAACGTCACCGCGGTGAAGACCTCTTCCCCGGCGGATGCGGAGGGCACCCGCAATAGCGCCCAGTTCATCATCGCAGCGAACATCACGGCAACGGACATGCAGCACAGCCGGATCATGGTCCGTTTGCAACGCTCCCTGCGGCGAAGCGCGAATTGCCTGCGCCGTATGGCATGGCGGTCATACCGCACCTGAGGATGGTGCCACGCTCCCCGCTGCCCATCTAAATCATCATTCAGCATCAGTCTTTCCCCCCATTCCGTCGTCGGTCGCCGGAACGTCCCCGCGCCCCGGCATCCCCAGCATCGCACACCGATGCACGGCGGAGGGCGAAAAACGACCGATGTGGTCGAAGGCTCGGGAGTTATCCACATTTCGGCGTGTCGCGCCGATACTGCACGGCACTTGCTGCTGGAATCGCCTGACAATGCCCGGGAGCTGTTTGTAGGCGAGTGCAATCCGGGAGGCCCGTGGCCGCAGGCCATCCCCACTTGCAGGCCCGGAGAGCTGTCGCGAAGCGACTGGGGGCGGTCATCCGCAGCAATGCGGCGGATAGCCACTTGCGTCCCCGCATTGCCACACCATCGATATTTCGCGTCAAAATCGCATTGTGTGGCTTTCCATCGGCCACACAACGCGATGTGAGCCTTCACATCGCGTGGTATGGCCGACATTCGAATCATAGGACGGCCATTTTGCAATGATTCGGGATTGTTCTCGTCTCCGTCCCTTGCCACACCATCTTAAAAACCATCAGAATTCGCATAGTGTGGCACGCAGAGGCGCACATACGACGGCGCATGCGATGCATCGGTGCGCAGGTGCAGGATGAGCGCGGGAAAGCAAAAACCCTCAACGTTTCCGTTGAGGGTTTTTCTATGGCTCCTGCGGCTGGGCTTGAACCAGCGACCGTCCGATTAACAGTCGGATGCTCTGCCAACTGAGCTACGCAGGAATGTTTTCCTGTGCTGAGCTAACTGCTGTGCACAAGATGAATATATTACACACAAATCGCATGGATGCAACTTGAGTGCTCGCCTCGGCGTGTCGCCTGTAATTCCAATGGTTGATTGATGACGAGAACTGACAGTCGGATGCCGTGGACGCAAGCAAATTATCGGTTTATCGACGGTTTCGCCCGCGAATTCCCGCTGTTTGTAGGCGAGTGCAATCCGCGAGGCGGAGGGGCTACATGCAGATTTTGTTCATGGGCATGGCGGAATCGATGGGGCAATCGGGTGCGGAAGGGGCCTCGCCGGCCTCTACGAGGTTCACGCCGAGCATGGCGACCATCGCGCCATTGTCGGTGCACAGCTTGAGCCGAGGGATGCGCACCTCGACTCCGGCCCGCTCGCCGTATTCGAGCAGCTTCGCACGCAGCTGCGAGTTGGCGGAGAACCCTCCGCCTACGATCAGAGTCTTGGAATCATACTGCTCGCACCCGCGCATGGCCTTACGGGCCAGAACCGTGGCCACGGAGTCAGCCAGCGAAGCGCACACGTCGTCAATGGGAACGTCCCGCCCCGCCGCCTGCTGTTCCTCAATCCACCGTGCGACGGCGGTCTTGACGCCGGAGAAGCTGAAATCATACGGATGCGCCGCACCGGCCTTCCCCTGAGTCAGGCCCTGCGGCACCTTGATGGCCTTGGGATCGCCCAGCTGAGCGTGACGGTCGATATGCGGGCCGCCGGGGTACGGGAAGCCCAGCAAACGCGCGACCTTGTCGAAGCACTCCCCCGCAGCGTCATCCAACGTGGTGCCGACCACGTCGACATGCCGCGCGACATCGCGCACATGCAGCAGCGACGTGTGTCCACCGGACACGATCAACGCCAGCGTATCCTCAGGAAACGGCCCGAATTGCAGCTGCGTGACGGCGATATGCCCGATGACATGATTGATGCCGTACAACGGCTTGTTCGCCGCCCATGCAAGCGCTTTGGCACCCGAAACGCCCACGGCGAGACATCCGGCGAGGCCGGGGCCCGCCGACACCGCTATGGCATCCACGTCGCCGAGTCCCAACCCGGCGTCGGAGAGCGCCTGGGACACGCACGGCACGAACGCCTCGGCGTGCGCGCGAGAGGCGATTTCCGGAATCACGCCGCCATAACGGGCGTGCTCCTCCATCGACGAGGCGACGACGTTGGAACGCAGCGTGCGCCCCTGTACGATTGCAGCGGCGGTTTCGTCGCATGTCGATTCGATGCCCAGTACGATCGGTTCGCTCATGGTTGCGTCTCCTGTCCTGTTTGTTTCGTCATGTCGCCGGCGGCGGACGTATCACCGGCGGCACCAGCCACACCGCCATTGCCGCCGAACCCGACGATGCGCGGTTCAAGGTCAAGCGCCATCACATACGCGTCGATGCCTTCCGGCTGGTAGTACCGTTTGCGCAGTCCGATGCGCTGGAATCCGAACCGGTGGTACAACGCGATGGCCGGGTCGTTGACGACGCTGACTTCGAGCAGCATCCGTCTGGCTCCCTGTCGACGTGCGCGAGATATCAGGTGATTCATCATCGCGACCGCGATGCCCTGCCTCTGATGGGTCTTGCTGACGCCTATGTCCATGATCTCCGCGTCGTCGCCGTCATACCAGTATCCGGCGAATCCGCGGATGGCGGGTTCACAGTCCGTGTCGCGCCCATCCGCCTCGTCCACGTCGAAGACGTATACGCGTGCCGGCGCGTCGAGCTCCTGCCTGATCGAGGCCTCGCTCCACGCATGGTTGCCGAACAGCTCGACTTCCAGCGCCCTTATCGCGCCGACGGCCGTCTCCCGCCCGATATCGTCCAGTTCGCGCAGCATCAGTCCGCCCTCTGTGCGCCAGCATGGTTCAGCACGTGTTTGAGCGGGCTGGGTACTTCGGCATCGGGCCGCGCAGATACAGCGGTTCGACGGGCGCTTCGTCGTCCGCATGTTTCAGCGCCATCTCGGCGAACATCGCCAAGCCGGCCGCCCCCGCATCCAGAATGGATCCCTCGACCACCGAGCGAGAGCATCCAGACTTTGCCATGCGTCGGCGTATCGGGCCGCCCCGTGACCGACCACGTCCACGATGTATCGCATGCCGCCAATCTCCGCGCGACGGCGTACCTCGGCGTTGACCCGCTCCACGATATGGCCGGGGTAGTCGATGTCCATAGCGATCCAATGGCAGGAATCCGTCTCTGAGCCCGTCACGCCAGCCTCATGGTTCAGGGAGAAGTACAACTGTTTGCGACGGGCGTCATTCACGCACAGAGTGATGTGATGTTCCGGCTCCGGTCTCCCGTCCACCTGGCCATTTTGCGCCGTATGCGACACATCCGCGAGGAATCCGGCCGCGTCCGCTATGACGGCATCGCCGCGCAGGGCGGCGCGCAACACGGCGTCCTGCGGGTCGAGGATGTTCTGGCCGATCAGCCGGGCCCCCGTGGCGAAGGCGAGCGCTTGCTGTGACCAGCCCCGCCCTCAGTCCGGTGAACGGGGCCGGGCCGACGCCGACGACGATGCAGCTGATGTCCGCGGGACCGAGCCCGGCGGCATCCATCGCACGGGCGATGTTGACCTGCAGTTTCTCGACGTGGGTGCGCGAATCGGTCTCCACGATGCTCATGCCCCACGACTCCCACGGTCGAACCGTACGAGGTGTCGATCACCAACGTGCAACCATCAGTCGCCTGCATTTGTTCCTCCCGTTCATACGCAACCTGTACGAGTCTACATCGTCCGTCAGTCACCATCATCAGGCGGTCGGGGTCGTGAATCGCGAGATACGCGCCCATCCCACGCCGGGCCGACCGGTACCAGCGTGACGACTCTGGTGCCATCGCTTGTCGGCTGCCTCTCCGCGGTTTTGTCGTCCTGCCCGTCATCGAGCGGGCGGTCGATATGGACTTCCAGACGTTCCGGAGCCAACGTGGAGGCCATCTGCTCGCCCCATTCCATCAGGATCACGGTGTTGGCTCCGGGGTCCTCCAGCTCCTCGTCGAGACCGAGCGATTCCAACTCGTCCAACAGTCTTTCCTCGACGTCCTGTCCGGGCGCATAGGCGTCGCCGCCGAGGCGGTACGCGTCGACATGCACCAGGTGGGCGTGCGACCCGTCGGCGAATCGTCCGTCAAGTTCGCGGGCGATGGTGAACGTCGGCGACACGATGGGTTCCGTTATGCCCAATCCGGTGCCGATGCCCTGCGCGAACGTCGTCTTGCCTGCGCCCAGCGGGCCCGACAGCAACAGTACGTCGCCGCCGTGCAGCAGCAAGGCCACACGCCGGCCCAGTTCGCGCATGTCGTCGTCGGTGGGCACGCGCACAACGACGGGATGCGCGGCGTCGGCTCCCTGGTTCCGTGTCACGCCGACGTTGCCCGTTTCTGCTGTTTCCATCGTTTCTTTCATTCCCGTCCCTGCCGTTCCTGTTTCAATTTCGATGTCGTCGTTCATGTCATGCATGCTCTGCGGGCACCCGGCCGTGGTCGCCTCGCCGCAGGGCGCCGTTCTCCGGCGCGGTCAGTCCCTTCCTTTGTGGCTGATCAGTCGATGCACCTCTCCAGCGCGTATACGGGTCGCCCCCGTTGGTTTTGCTCTGTTCGTCCGCCCAGGCGAGCATGCGGATGCACTGCCCGAGTCCCGCCGAGGTCCAACCCGAAAGCTGTCTCATGGCGTTTTTCAGCACCCACGGGTTCGTTTTCGCCTGGGCCTGCGTGATGGTGCCGGCCTTGACTGCGGATGCTTGGCGATGGTGCGCAGTTTCATCGCGAGCGCGCCGATCAGCGCGATGGGGTCCGTTCCCTGTTCGACGGCGGAACGCATGGCGATGATGGCCTCGGCCGTGCGGCCGGCTATGGCCTTGTCCGCCACGGAGAAACCGGTCACCTGCGGGTTCGAGGTCAGGTACCGGTTGACAAGATCCAGGGTGATGGGGTCGTCATCGAAATCGAAGCACAGTTGGGAGCACATGGCGGCCATTTCTCCGGTCCGCTCGCCGAGCACCGCGACGAGCTGCTGGGCGGCCAATGGCTCGACGCGGCGGTGCTCCCCCTCGAATATCTGCAGCACGAAGTTGAGTTTCGCCTCCGGTTTCTTCAGGTCGGCGACCGTCTCCTTGCACGCGCCCGCCTTGACGAGTTGGTCGAGCAGCCGTTTGCCCTTGACCCCTCCTTCATGCCGGCAGATGACGATGCTGGATGCACCCGGATCGGCGCATGCCTGACGGCAGTAGCGCACCATGGATTCGCCCAGCTTGTCATCGGCGTTCTGCAGATTGTCGACGACGACCACGGCGACATCGGCGAGCAGGGAAGGGCTGACGGCCTCATCGAATGCGTACTGGTCGCAGCCGGTCGCATCCAGGTCGATGCGCTCGGCGTCGGGCCGATCGTGCAGCGCACGGCGGATGAGATCGCGCCCGGTTCGCTTATTGAGATATGCGTCACCGCCGAACACGATGATGAACGGGGCTTGCGAGCCTGCCTTGTTTGCCATGGTCTCCATCTTCCCATACAGCTGGACAAGAGCCGTCATGCGCTCCCGTCATCGATGCGACGGGAATGGCTCCCGCCGTGACTTTCGTGTGCGGCACCGGCCGGTCTCCTCCGTCGGTGTCGCCGTCGAACATCGTTACGGTCTGCGACCACCATATCCGTATCCGGTCACACAGACGGGGACGGAACGACTGGCCGCCGTCGCCGGATCCGTCGGATCTCAGCAGACGCAACCATCGGGTGGCCAGTATCAGCACCGTGGCGCACGCCGATTCGACCAACACCATCAGCAATGCACCCGGTATGCCACCGGCCCACGGCATGGTCGCAAACTCGTTGTCCGACACCATCGCGGCGACGCGTTCCATGACGGACGTGCCGCATCCCGCAATCCAGGCCAAGACGTATCCGCATTGCGGCATCAGCCAGGATATGAACAGCGCGGCGAGTCCTGCCATGGTGACGAATCCCACGACCGGGCCGACGAGCAGATTCGCCGGCACCGAGGCGAGAGGCAGTTGCGGATCCATCAGGATCTGTATCGGCAGAGTGAGCGACTGCGCGGCGATGGTCATGGCGAGCGGAGCGACAGCAATCGGGGCAGCATGCACGCCAGCCAATCGGTCAAAGGGCCGGCGAACAGCACGATGCCCAATACGGCCGCGCAGGACAACGCGAAACCGTAGCTGACCGACATCGAGGGAGCGATGAGAAGGACGATGATCACCGTCCAGCTCAGCGAACTCACCGACTGCCCTCGACGGCCGGCCGCCACCGCGGCAGCGCCGAACAGTCCCATGAGCAATGCGCGCAGCACCGAATCGGACGGGAACACGACTATCGCCAGCATCACGTCCGACACCGCCATCACCAGTCCTGTCGCCCATCGAGGGGCGAGCACGCGGGAGCACAGCCTGCGCACCAGCCCCGCGATGACCATGAAATGCCCTCCCGACACCGCCATCAGGTGCATGATGCCGCTGCGCCGGAACTGCTCCTCGAGTAGCGCCGCATACGCGGCATCGACGCCGCCGACACGTTCCGTCCCCGATGACAGGCCTTCTTCAGACCCATGTGACGCCGCACCGGATGCGGTATCGCGCACCCGGACCGCATCCTGCCCGAGCACGCCGACGGTCAGCCCCGGCACCAGCACGCGCGCCTGATCCGACAGGCGGTCGCAGGCGCGCAGTAGCCCCTGCTGCATGGCCTTGACGATGCGGGCCGTTCCGGAAGGCGCAGAAACCACATCCGGCACGCGCATATCGTCACAGGTCAGCCACAGCGGCTGACGGCCATACGACGCCGTGCTCAGCGTGCCGGGAAAACGGTAGACCGCCGTGTCGGTCAGCGCCGAACAGACGTCTCCCGACAACAGCACGCGGATATCGGCGCGCGAAGGCACCGGCGAGCGTTCCGACAGCGGATTCGCCGGGGATCGCCGTATGGACAGCGACACCACGCGCCCGTCAACCTGGCAATCGGAACCCCTCACCGTCGACGATACGGCCGGGGAGCGCACCCGCACCACGGCCACCACGTCGGCGGGCCCGTCACGGGCCTG
>ENA-OQDE01001288-OQDE01001288.1-human-gut-metagenome-genome-assembly--contig:-NODE-1288-length-9935-cov-5.224001_pt1 | contig 9935 bp, 12 predicted proteins | sample MGYA00242768_ERZ504595 | MGnify/ENA primary metagenome ERZ504595 (study PRJEB26092, sample SAMD00036307) | human gut metagenome | host: Homo sapiens | study: EMG produced TPA metagenomics assembly of...
CTTGTAAACCGTTCATCCGTTGTAATTCCCGCTGTGATACTGTCAATACTGTATCCGCGTCTGCTGAACAGCCCCGCCACACGACTTAACAATCCCGCATTGTTATTTACTAATAATGAAAATACTTGTTTTCTCATAACATCCCTCTACTTTCTTATGTTTAAAAACAGAGTGCGTTCTGTTTTTATATATTATCAACTAGAAACTTATTTGTCAATACTTTTTCTAAATGTCACTTTAACTTTTTACTGCGCTGCAATGCGCTCTGCCAGATCATTCAGATAAACCCACCGTTCCATCTTTTCTTCCAACTGTTTTTCTGCGAACTCTTTTTCTAAAGTGAGTTCCGAAAGTTTCGCAGAGTTCGTTGCATTCGCCATCATATCCGCATCCAGCTTTTCGAGTTTTTCCTCCAGCTTGGCAATGTCTTCATCAATTGTCTCAAACTCCTTCTGCTCCATATATGAAAATTTTCAACTTTGTCGGACGATTCTGTTCCAATCATTTTTCCCGGTACTCTTTTTCGTCTTCGCTACCTCTTTTGGCACTTCCCGCTTCTGCTTCGCCTCTATGTAATCCGTGTATCCGCCCTCGTACTGCTGCAAATGTCCATTTCCATCAAATTCAAAAATGCGGTCCACTACGTTGTCCAGAAAATAGCGGTCATGCGATACCGTGATCACAATTCCCTGAAACGAGTTCAGATAGTCCTCTAAAATTGTCATTGTCGGAATATCGATATCATTGTTCGCCTCATCAAATATGAGCACGTTAGGCGCAGCCTGCAGGACACTTAACAGATAAAGTCTCTTCTTTTCACCTCCCGATAATTTTTCAATCGGCGCACACTGCATATCCGGCGTAAATAAAAACCGCTCCAACATCTGCGAAGCCGTAATTCTTCCGTCTTTGGTCGGAATATACTCGGCGATATCTTTCACAAAATCAATCACCCTCTGGCTCGTATTCATTTCCGGAAGTTCCTGTGCAAAATAGCCGATTCGAATCGTCTCACCAATCTCAATCGTTCCCTCATCCGGCTCAACAAGTCCCGCAATCATTTTTAGCAGTGTCGACTTTCCGCAGCCATTCGGACCCACGATTCCAAGATTCTGATTTTTCAATACAATATAATCAAAATCGTCAATCAGCTTTCGCTCCCCGTAGCTCTTGCTGACATGGTGGAGCTCAATCGTCTTCTTGCCCATTCTCGTTTCCACAGAATCAATCTCTGCCAAACGATCCGTCTCCGGAGCTTTTCCGTTTTTCAAAAGCTCTAATCGCTCCAATCTTGCCTTTTGCTTTGTTGTTCTTGCACGGCAGCCGCGCTTTGCCCATTCTAATTCCATTCTCAACACACTTTGGCGTTTTCGCTCTGAAGCAAGCTCCATCTCTTCCCGCTCTGCCTTCATTTCCAAAATTTCGAATAATTCGCCTCATACCCATATAATTTTCCACGGCTGATTTCCAAAATTCGATTTGTCACTTTATCTAAAAAATAACGGTCATGCGTTACCATAATCACAACACCTTTATAACGTTTCAAATAATCTTCCAGCCAGGAAATCATCTCACTGTCCAAATGGTTGGTTGGCTCGTCCAACAACAAAATCTCAAACGAAAATGTCAAGCGTTTTCGCAAGCGCCACCTTTTTCTTCTGTCCTCCGAAAGGTGCTCTATTTTCATCTCATGGTTCGTGATTCCAAGTTTGTTGAGCGCACTCTTCACCTCACTTTTCAATGTCCAGTCATTTTCCGCTATGCCGTCAAACGCATACGACAAAACCGTTGCATCTTTCGGAAACACCGGATGCTGCGGAAGATACGCGAGGCGAATCCCATTCTGCTTTACAATCTGTCCCTCATCCGGCTCCTCCACACCTGCAATCATACGCAGCAGAGTCGTTTTCCCGGTACCATTGATTCCAATAATCCCAATTTTATCCCCCTCTTGAATTCCAAAAGAGACATCATCAAAAATCGTCTTTTCGCCAAATATTTTACTGACATGTTCTATATTCAATATGTTCATTTTCAACAACTCCTCATTTATTCTCTGAAAATATCATAAGGATTTTTCAGTCTGCGTCAATTTCTGAAATCACACATTGCCTGTTTATGAATATAATAATAAAAAATAAAAGAGGAATTCAGACATGAGTATGCCAAAAATCGAGTGCACTGACATCAACAAATGTTGTGCCGCCACTTCCCTGTTACAATCTATCGCAGTAAACGCACCATAGTGCGTATATTGAATTCACTCTAGTTATTTGAGAAAATAGACTCAACAAATGATACTTGTCAAAAAAGTTTAGTCTAAAAAATTTAGCCTAAAGTTTCGACAACATGGAGGTGGTCTATTACGAAAACTCAAACAGCTATAGTTGCACGTAATTGCCGATTACAGGAATGGGCTCAAATGATTCAGGATTGCCAGAATCGTCCGATCGGTGTAACTGTCAGTGAATGGTGCCAAGAGCATTCTATTACAACATCGAATTATTATTATCGTATGGCTCAAGTTAGGAAGGCTTGTTTGGATTCGCTTTCTAATGAAGTTGTTGAGCAGGCAATCGTTCCGATTCCGATGAATGTTATATCTTCAAGTCACAGTTCTCAAAAAGATGCTATTCCAGAACATGATGGTGCATTTGTCGAAGTGGATGCTCATGGAATGAAGATTCGGATTCATGAAAATACATCCAGTTCACTGATTCAAAAAGTACTGGGGCTGTCGTTCATGTTGAATGATGCAACTTGTTTTAAACAAATCTATATCGTAACAGGATATACAGATCTTAGATTTGGATTGGATTCCCTGGCATCTATTATTGAATCTAAATCAGGAAGAAGTCCTTATGTTCCAGATACGCTCTACCTTTTCTGTGGTCGAAAGACAGATCGTATTAAAGGATTAGTTTGGGAAAAGGACGGATTCTTGCTTTTGTATAAACGTCTTGAAAAAGGCAGTTTTGTATGGCCAAGAAATGAATCTGAAGTACAGGAACTTACAGGACAACAATTCCGTTGGCTGATGGAAGGACTGACCATTTCTCCTAAAAGAAAGGTCCAGGAGATTTCCATACCGAAATATACCACATAATCCTTGTGCAAAAGGTAGAAATTTTACAGGATAAATCAAGTGCTTCATTCCCTTTATTTTGAATAATCAGTAAGTGATTTATTAGGCATTATCGGTGTGTTACAGCACTTTGGCAAGCTTATATTTTATAGGAATCACTTTAAAAGCCTTTGATTTTAATGGGGTAGAATCTTATTGTGGTTGCTTACAACCATAGGCAAAATGACGAATTCAGATGGGGATGAAATTCGCAATTTTCTGCCATATCCGCTATAATAATACTTAGAAAAGGGGTGTCATTATGGCGATGGAATATACAGAAGAACAATTAAATCATTTTGACAAGTCTACACTTGTTCAACTGTTTTTGGTTCAACAATCACAACTGAAGGATATTGATCAGAAGTTGCAGTTATTGTTGGAGCAAGTCGCTGTATTGAACAACAAACGTTTCGGCAAATCTTCTGAGAAACTAGGTGTAGATAACCAGATTTGTTTCATGGAGGTTGATGGGAATATCGTCTTTTTCAATGAGGCAGAGGCTGTTGCAGCACTGGATGAATCCGAAGAAGAACCTGTTAAAAAACGTGGAAAGAAGACAAAAGGGAAACGTATTGCTGATATCCGGAATCTTCCAGTCATCCCTGTAGAACACAAGATGACAGAGGATGAATTGATTGCTGAATTCGGAGAAGACGGCTGGTATCAATTAGAAGATGAAGTATATAATCGTTACCGTTTTACACCAATGAAAGTTGAAATCGAGGAACATCATGTGGGAGTCTATAAGTCAAAGAAGGATAACCATTTCAAAAGGCAGATCATCCAGCTTACTTATTAAGGAACAGCCTTGTATCAGCATCATTGCTCGCTGGAATTTGGAATGCAAAGTATATAAATGCAGTTCCGCTTTATCGTCAAGAACAAGAATTCCAACGAATGGGAGTGAACATTGATCGAGCAGATATGGCTCGCTGGACGATTCTTTGTGCAGAAAGATACTTGTCGATTTTCTATGATTACCTACACGAAAAGTTATATGAATATCATGTGCTTCAAGCCGATGAAACTCCGGTTCTTGTTTCAAAGGAAGACCGAACAACCGGAACAAAGCACTACATGTGGGTTTACCGAACAGGAATGATGTATCTTGATAAGCAGATTGTCCTATATGAGTATCAACCTACTCGTAATGCAAACCATCCAAGATCCTTCCTAAAGGAATTTCGTGGAGTCTGTATAACGGATGGCTACCAGGTTTACCACACGATTGCAGAAGAACGTGAAGACCTGAAGATTGCCGGATGTTGGGCACATGTGAGACGTCGCTTTGATGAAGCGGTAAAGGCTTTGCCGAAGGCGAGTCAGAAAATGTCACTTGCATATCTTGCATTAAAACAAATCCAAGCGATTTATCGTGAGAATAATAAACTCAAGGAGTTAGGTTCTGAGGAACGTTTGAAACATCGACAGCTGACTGTGAAGCCTCTGGTAGATGCTTATTTTGCGTGGGCAAAACAAAACTTGTTGTCTGTGATGCCAAAGAGTAAAACAGCAAATGGATTCACGTATTCATTGAATCAGGAAAAATATTTGCGTGTGTTTCTTGAAGATGGTGATGTCCCACTAGACAATAATGCCGCAGAACAGGCAATCCGCCATTCTGTGTTGGCAAGAAAAACTGGGTCATGATTGATACCATTGCAGGAGCTGAAGCAAGTGCAATCATCTATAGTATTGCTGAAACAGCAAAAGCAAACAATCTGAAACCATACGATTATTTTGAATATTTACTCACAGAGATTCCAAAACATATGGAAGATCATGATACAAGTTTCTGTGAGGATCTGCTTCCTTGGTCAGATAAGTTGCCAGAGAAATGTAGAAAGTAACTTATAAAATATGCCACTCTGATGAGTGGCTAATCAATTGATAGTACGCACTATGGTGCGTTTACAAAGTATCTGCCGGTTTTACATGTCCTAGATAAGTTGATAAAACATACAGCTTTTCATTTACATCTTCGTAAGCGCAAAATAATTCGACGGATTGTGTTGCCCTAAAAATCATTCCATAATAATCAATAGAAAATGCAAGCATTTCACTTCATCTTCTCTTGCTAGAAATGATAGATGCGAGCATTTTACTCTATCCGATTTATGGAGGTGTGCTCATGAGAAGCAAAAGAATACCTGCCGAAGAACAATACCGTCTCATCATGGAATGCCGTCAAAGTGGATTGACAGATCATCAATGGTGTGTGGAACACGACATTAAACCGGGAACTTTTTACAACTGGGTAAAAAGGCTGCGTCAGAAAGGTTGTGTGGATTTGCCAGCGTCAACCGGACGCAGCTATCGTGCACCGGAAAGCCAGGAAGTTGTCAGAGTGGATTTTCATGATACTGACCCGCTCCCATATGAACAGCCATTAAATGTGATTCCGGTAGCTACGGAAAGAAATAACCTTTCCGTAGCAGAGCCAATGAAGCTGTCTGTAGGAAGTTTTCATCTAACAATACCAAATGGAACAGATCCTCAGCTTCTGGCTCAAACGCTTCGCATTGTGAAGGAGTTGGAATGTTAGGGGATATCACAGCCGCCGATGAAATCTATATCGTAACAGGCAGAACGGATATGCGGAAATCCATTGACGGGCTGTGTGCTATTGTAGAGGATCAACTCCATATGGATCCAAGGCGAAGCGCCCTGTATCTTTTCTGTGGAAACGTTGTGACAGGATCAAAGCTTTGCTCTGGGAATCTGACGGATTTGTGTTGCTGTATAAACGTATGGAAGTCCAGGGCAGATTCCGCTGGCCTAGAAATCAGTTGGAAGTAAAACAACTGACCTGGCAGCAATTCGACTGGCTCATGTCCGGTCTTGAAATCGAACAACCAAAAGCATTCAAACCTACGCAATGATCGTGTAAAGCCTCTATGCCAGCCAACAAAAATGGAGAGCTTTCCACACCCTGTATCATGTCTGCAATCCCTTGTAAATACTGGGTTTTCTGCTTCTTTTTCATTGCTTTTTATGGTATAATAAGAGCAGTAAAAAAGGAGCAGAAAACATATGGCTGGTAATTCAAAAGATTCAAAGATCCTTGCGTACAAGGACATGATCAACCAACTGAACAAAACGATTTCCGCACAGACAGAACTGATCCAGTCTTTACAAAAAACATTGGAAGCAGACCGTCTGGAAAAAGAAAATCTTCGTCAGCAGATTGAATATCTCACGAAGAAGCTTTTTGGTACTTCCAGTGAAAAACGGAAAGATATCGATGGTCAGCTGAATCTTTTTGATGAAGCCGAGCAGGAAGCAGATCCGACATGGAAACAGGAACTTCCTGATGACATCACTGTTCCGGAACATAAGCGAAAAGCACGACGGACACATGCGGATCTCTTTAAAAATGTTCCTTCCTGCGACGAGATCATTTCTCTTCCGGAGGAGGAGCGAAACTGTCCAACCTGCGGAACGCAGATGGAATGTATTGGGAAAGAATTCGTCCGCCATGAATTCCGGTTTACCCCTGCCAAAGGGAAAGTAGTAAATATCTATCGTGAAACCTATAAATGCCCGGAATGTGCCATATCAGAGGAACACCCGGATGATCAGACATTTGTCAAAGCGCCTGTTCAGGAACCATTGATCCCAGAAAGTTATGCATCGGAATCTGTTGTAGGATGGGCAATGCACCAGAAGTACCAGAATGGTCTGCCATTAAACCGGCAGGAATCGGAATGGAAGCAGCTGGGTGTCCCATTGAGCCGGGCTACGCTTGCTAACTGGATCATTTACTGTGCCGAGAATTACCTCTGTCATGTTTATGATTATTTTCACCGTCAGTTACGGATGCGTAAATATCTGATGGCAGATGAAACTCGGGTTCAGGTACTGAATGAGCCGGAGCGCAATCCTGAAACAGATTCCTGGATGTGGCTCTTCCGCAGTGGAGAAGATGGCTTCCGCCGATCCTGCTCTATCATTACACAGAGACAAGGGCAAAGTTCCATGCAGCATCTTTCCTGCAGGGGTTCCGTGGATATCTGGAGACCGACGGATACCAGGGTTATAACAATCTGCCGGATATCAAACGCTGCTCTTGCTGGGCACATGTGAGACGTTATTTCACAGATGCCATACCGAAAGGGAAAGAGTATGATTACAGCCTTCCGGCAGTGCAGGGAGTACAATTCTGCTCCAAGCTGTTTGATTGTGAGCGGTACTCAAAAGCAAAAAATCATACTGCGGAGCAGAGAAAACAGTTCCGTCTTGAAAAGGAGAAGCCGATACTGGAGGCATTCTGGATTTGGCTGGATCAACAGCGTCCAAACAAGGGAACCCGTTTGGCGAAAGCGGTGAACTATGCCCAAAATCGGAAAGACACCCTGATGACCTATCTGGAAGATGGTCATTGCAGTTTATCCAACAATCTTAGCGAGAATGCAATCAGACCATTCACTGTTGGTCGGAGGAACTGGCTGTTCAGTGCCAGTCCGAAGGGAGCGGCCTCTAGTGCTATTGTGTATACAATGGTTGAGATGGCAAAAGCGAATGACCTGAATACCTACAAATATCTGACATACCTCTTATCACAGCGGCCAGACGATAAAATGTCAGATGAACAGCTGGAACAGCTTGCCCCATGGAGCGAGACTGCGAAAGCAAACTGTCAAAACTAAACATAGAGCAAAACGCTTGCATCTATCATTTGGTGCAAGCGTGATTCATGGGCAGCGTAGCAATATTTTGCGCTTACCATTAAAACATGAGGTACAATTAAAATTAAATAACAAAGAAACTTTTGACTTTTTGTTCTAATTTGATTATTACAAAGAATAACACATAGTGCAAACACCAAATATCTATACAATAATTCTTCTGGAATACTGGCAATAAGGCTTCCTGTAATTGCTTCAAGCCTAAACCCTACATTGATAGAAACAGTCTGCAAAAACCATATTGTATTTAGCAATATTAGGAAAGTAGCAGGAATAATTCCATAAAATATTACTTCCTTTTTATCTTTAGGGCATAAATTGATTTTATAAGAGGAATTATCAAATACTTGTTTTGCCCCGACATATCCTAAACCTATACATATTGCATAAATCGGATTTAAAGATAATATTGCTAACAATATACCTATAAGAACATCAATTTTATCAACTTTCCTCTTTTCTTTCTATTCCTATATATCAGAAATAACGAAGAAATTGTGTACAAACAGATTATGATAGAGGGAATTCTTGCAATGCAGGCGGGGGATAATCCGAAATTCCTAAAAGAAAAATTGGTTACATATCTATCAACGAAAGAGCGACTGAAACTTTTGGAGGAAGAATCAAGTGGAACCAAGACAAAAAAATCTAAGAAAAAGAAGAAGTAAGGTGAGAGTATGAAAAGGAGAAAAAAGAGATATGGCATTGAGAAACATCAGAACACAGGGAGACAGTATACTGACAAAGAAATGCAGAAAAGTGGAGGCTGTGACGCCGAAGCTGAAGGAACTGATAGAGGATATGTTTGACACTATGTATGATGCCTATGGAGTGGGACTGGCAGCGCCTCAGGTTGGCGTGCTGAAGCAGATCGTGGTGATCGATACCACAGGGGAGGACCCTCACGTGCTGATCAACCCTGAGATTGTTGAGACCTCCGGCTCCCAGACAGGAGACGAGGGCTGTCTGAGCATTCCGGGGATGTCAGGAACTGTGACGCGCCCTAATTATGTGAAGGTAAGAGCCTTTAATGAAAATATGGAAGAATACGAACTGGAGGGGACCGAACTGCTGGCAAGAGCTATCTGTCATGAGACAGACCACCTTCAGGGCAAAATGTATACGGAACTGGTGGAAGGCGAGCTTCGCAGGAACAGCTATGAGGAGGACGAAGAATGAGAGTAGTCTTTATGGGAACCCCGAATTTTGCCGTGGGTAGCTGGAGGCCCTGCTGGAAGCCGGTCATGAGGTGGCAGCTGTGGTGACCCAGCCTGATAAGCCAAAGGGCAGAGGAAAGGCAGTCCTGATGACTCCCGTGAAGGAGAAGGCTCTCTCCTACGGGATTCCGGTCTACCAGCCGGCGAGGATAAAGAAAGACGAAGAATTTTTAAAGACGCTCAGAGAGATAAACCCGGACGCCATCGTGGTGGCTGCCTTCGGGCAGATTCTGCCAAAGGAGATCCTGGAGCTTCCGAAATATGGCTGTGTCAATATCCACGCATCTCTGCTCCCCAAATACAGAGGAGCGGCCCCGATTCAGTGGGCGGTGATTGACGGCGAAAAGGAGAGCGGCATTACCACCATGATGATGGATGTAGGCCTTGACACAGGCGATATGCTGGACCGGACAGTGATTCCCCTGGCGGAGGATGAGACGGGAGGAAGCCTGTTTGAAAAGCTCTCCAGGGCAGGAGGGCCGCTGATCTTAAAAACTCTCGAAGCCCTGGAAAACGGAACGGCTGTCCGCACGAAGCAGCCTGAGGAGGGGGCGACCTACGCAGGCATGCTTGACAAGTCCCTGGGCAATATTGACTGGAGCAGAGCGCGGCAAAGATTGAGCGCCTGATCCGCGGGCTGAATCCGTGGCCCAGCGCTTATACAGGCTACAAGGGAAAAACCATGAAGCTGTGGGCCGCTGATGTGCTGGAAGGGACATTTGAGGGAGTTCCCGGAGAGATTATAAAGGTGGAAAAGGAGCGTTTTCTCGTCAGGACGGGAGATGGCGCTCTGGCAGTAAAGGAGCTTCAGCTCGAGGGCAAGAAGCGCATGGACGCGGCGTCCTTCCTTCGGGGATTTTCCTTAGAAGAAGGGGAGATCCTCTGTCAGGGATAAATTTTGAG
>ENA-OQDE01001289-OQDE01001289.1-human-gut-metagenome-genome-assembly--contig:-NODE-1289-length-9935-cov-1.565967_pt1 | contig 9935 bp, 13 predicted proteins | sample MGYA00242768_ERZ504595 | MGnify/ENA primary metagenome ERZ504595 (study PRJEB26092, sample SAMD00036307) | human gut metagenome | host: Homo sapiens | study: EMG produced TPA metagenomics assembly of...
TCCAGAATCGGCGTCAGCTGCTGAATACGGTTTTGCAGCGCGGTTAATTCGTTCTGGCGTTGCTGCCAGCTCTGCGCTTCTTGCTGACGTGTCGCCAACCAGCTCTCTTCTTCATCTTCCTGTGGCAATGTCAGTGCATAACCCGCCAATGCCGTTAAGAGCTGCTGCTGGCGTTGTTCAATTTGCTGTTGATAATGGATAATTTGCTGATTATGCGCGGCAATCTGCTTGTAATTCATGCCGTTGGCTGAGTAACCGCAGCTGGCGTTCGTGCTCATCTTGTGCATCCAGCCACGGTTGAATATCGTCCTGTGGCTGCAAGGTGATATTGAGGCTGGCCGTGACGGCTTGCCATTGTTGAGTAAGTGCTTGCTCATCTTGTCGGAGGCTTTGCGCTTCGTTTTCATCACGCTGAAGTTGCTTTGTTAAGGCGTCCAGTTGCCCACGTAGCGTCGCACCTTCTTCACCGAGCTTTTTAACTTCGTTTTCCAGCGCCAGTAATCGAGACTGATTAACGCCAGGCTCCAGCGCCTGATACGCCTCGACCGCCGGGTGGCTGGTGGAACCACAAAGTGGACAAGGCTGACCCGCCTGTAACTGTGCACGTTGAGCTTCCAGCGTTTTGATGCGCGCTTCCTGCTCGCAAATGGTTTTCACATCGGCAAGTTGCTGCGTTTTTTCTTTATAACGCTGGCGCATTTCGTTAAGTGCGGCGTTACGTTGCGTCTGTTCTTGCGTGACATTCTGGATAGCGACCTGTAATTGCGCCAGGCGTTTTTGTTGGGGAACAATCTGTCCATGCAGCGCGACCAGGCGCTGACGCAGTGGGCGTTGCTCAGCATGTTGCGCCAGGGCGGTAGCAACTTCATCGGCGGTTAACGTCAACGTGATCGCCGCAAGCGCATTAAGTTTTTGCTCAGCATGGGTTAACTGCTGCTGCCATTGCCGCAGATGCTCGCGATCGCTGGTTTGTTGGGAGAACTGCGCACGCCAACCCGCCAGTTCGTTGTTCCACTGACGGAAGCGGTCGTGTTCCTGTAACCAGGCATTCAGGCTTTGTTGCTGCTGCTGTAATTCTGCAGACTGCTTCGCCGCGTGGTGGCGAATGCTCGCCCGAAGCGCCATTGTGCTCTGTAAGCGAGTATTTACTTCTTTAATCTGCTGGCGAGTATGCGCCAGCGCCGCGCTGTGTTCTGCGATGCGTTCCCAGTGTGGACGAAGATTTCGTGCCGGTTGTGCCAGACTAAGCGCCGCCAGTTGAGGTTGCGCTTTTTCTTCTTCGGCTAACGCCTGTTGCAAGGCCTGCTGACGGCGGCTGGCTTCTTGCTGCAATTCGTCCAGACGCGTTAACCAGTTTAGTGATTGTTGTTCTTGCTGCTGCGCGGTAAGTAACTGTTTTTCTTCGTCAGTAAGTACCTGCAAACTCGCTGTCAGCGATTGCACTTGTTCCGGCGTGAGCAACGCGACGCCGCTGGCCTGCGCTTGCAGCTTCTCCAGCTCAGTGCGGGCCGATTTGTGCTGCTCAAACACCATCGACGAGATTTGTCCGTAGATTTCAGTGCCGGTTAACTCCTCGAGCAATTCCGCGCGTTCTTTGGGTTTGGCATTCAGGAAGGCAGCAAATTGCCCCTGCGAAAGCAGCATCGAACGGGTGAAGCGCCCGTAATCCAGTCCGGTTAACGTCGCCGTCAGTTCCAGCTTATCTTTCACTTTGTCGGCGAGAATTTTGCCGTCGGCGCAGCGCGCCAGCTCTACGCGTGGCACCTGCAAATTACCGTCGGGCTGGTTACGCGCCCGATTCTGGCTCCAGAACGCGCGATACGCTTCACCTTTCACTTCAAACTCCACCTCCGCCAGACATTCGGCGGTATCGCGGGTCATGAGATCATTTTGCGATTGTGAAACGTTAGAAAGGCGCGGAGTTTCGTGATACAGCGCCAGACAAATGGCGTCCAGCAGGGTGGTTTTCCCCGCACCGGTTGGGCCGGTAATGGCAAACAGCCCGTTGCTGGCGAACGGCTCGCGGGTGAAATCAATCTTCCATTCGCCTTTTAATGAGTTCAGGTTTTTCAGGCGCAGGCTGAGAATTTTCATGCTTCGTGTTCTCCTGCGAGGGTATGCAATGTCGTGGCGAAAAGATGCTGCAGACGTTGCTGCTGCGATTCATCCAGTTCTTCCAGTGCCAGACGGCGATTGAACACCTCTTCGACGCTGAGTTCGCTGAGGGTTTCACGCTGTTGGCTGGCTAACACTCGCTCGCGCTGTTCACGACTCCGGCGTACCAGCAATACTTCGACAGGTAATGATTCGGTTAATGCCTGGATTTTGCGCTGAATATCATGCAGATACTCATCAGTAGTGATTTCGATATCCAGCCAGACAGGTGCTCCTGTGATACATCGCGCCACTGTTCCAGCTGTTCGGTAATCGACGCCAGATCGCCTTTCAGCACCGCCATGGGTTGCGTTACCGGTACGTTCAGGTTTTCCACGCTCTCTAATTTGCCGTTTGAAAATGTCACCAGATGGACATATTTACTCTTACCGCATTCATCAAAACTCAGTGGAATGGGGGAGCCGCAATAGCAACATGTTCCATGCCGCCAATAATCTGCGCGCGGTGAATATGCCCGAGCGCGATGTAGTCGGCTGGCGGAAAGTTTTGTGCCGGAAACGCGTCCAGCGTGCCAATATAGATGTCACGCACGGCATCACTTTACTGGCACCCACGGTCGTTAAATGTCCCGTGGCGATGATGGGCAGAGGCTGATCGCCGCGCAGTTTGCAGGCATCGGCATAATGTTGTTGATAATAATCAGTAATAGCCGCCAGCAAATGCTGCTGTTTTCAATACCGTTAAGCCCCGCCTGGCTGGTAATAATGTCACGCGGACGTAAAACGGAATAGGCACAGCACTGCGCCTGGCGTCCCGTCGCGACGAGGCAAGATTTGCGGCGCATGTCCGGCGCTGGCGACCACGGTCGTATTGAGGAACGCCATGATATCGCGCGATTCATTCAGCGTGGCGACCGAGTCATGGTTTCCTGCCAGTACCACCAGATGACAGCCAGTTTGCTGTAAATTGACAACAAAACGGTTGTATAACGTGCGGGCGTAACTGGGGGGCGAGCCGGTATCGAAAACATCACCGGCAACAATAATCGCATCCACCTGATGGGTTTGTGCTGTCTCCAGCAGCCAGTCAAGAAAAGCCTGATGTTCAGCTTCGCGGCTTTTACTGTAGAAGTTCTGGCCGAGATGCCAGTCTGAGGTGTGAAGGATGCGCATAACGGTTCCCTGGCGAAAAAGCATGGCGCGATTATACCCAAACAGATGTGCCATTTGCTTTTTCTGCGCCACGGAAATCAATAACCTGAAGATATGTGCGACGAGCTTTTCATAAATCTGTCATAAATCTGACGCATAATGACGTCGCATTAATGATCGCAACCTATTTATTACAACAGGGCAAATCATGGCGAGACGTATTCTGGTCGTAGAAGATGAAGCACCAATCGCGAAATGGTCTGCTTCGTGCTCGAACAAATGCTTCAGCCGGTCGAAGCGGAAGATTATGACAGTGCTGTGAATCAACTGAATGAACCCTGGCCGGATTTAATTCTCCTTGACTGGATGTTACCTGGCGGCTCCGGTATCCAGTTCATCAAACACCTCAAGCGCGATCGATGACCCGGGATATTCCAGTGGTGATGTTGACCGCAGAGGGGAAGAAGAAGATCGCGTGCGCGGCCTTGAAACCGGTGCGGATGACTATATCACCAAGCCGTTTTCGCCGAAGGAGCTGGTGGCGCGAATCAAAGCGGTAATGCGCCGTATTTCGCCAATGGCGGTGGAAGAGGTGATCGAGATGCAGGGGCTAAGTCTCGACCCGACATCTCACCGGGTGATGGCGGGCGAAGAGCCGCTGGAGATGGGGCCGACAGAATTTAAACTGCTGCACTTTTTTATGACGCATCCTGAGCGCGTGTACAGCCGCGAGCAGCTGTTAAACCACGTCTGGGGAACTAACGTGTATGTGGAAGACCGCACGGTCGATGTCCACATTCGTCGCCTGCGTAAAGCACTGGAGCCCGGCGGGCATGACCGCATGGTGCAGACCGTGCGCGGTACAGGATATCGTTTTTCAACCCGCTTTTAACGCCTTGCTCATCGGACGCAGAGCAGGCTTATGAATTCTTAACTGGAGTATCTTACGTGCTGGAACGGCTGTCGTGGAAAAGGCTGGTGCTGGAGCTGCTACTTTGCTGCCTCCCGGCTTTCATCCTGGGTGCATTTTTTGGTTACCTGCCCTGGTTTTTGCTGGCATCGGTAACGGGACTGCTTATCTGGCATTTCTGGAATTTATTGCGCCTTTCATGGTGGCTGTGGGTGGATCGTAGTATGACCCCGCCACCGGGGCGTGGTAGCTGGGAACCGCTACTATACGGCTTACACCAGATGCAGCTGCGAAATAAAAAACGCCGCCGTGAACTGGGCAATCTGATTAAACGCTTTCGTAGCGGCGCGGAGTCGCTGCCCGACGCGGTGGTGCTGACCACGGAAGAGGGCGGTATTTTCTGGTGTAACGGTCTGGCGCAACAGATTCTTGGTTTGCGCTGGCCGGAAGATAACGGGCAGAACATCCTTAACCTGCTGCGTTACCCGGAGTTTACGCAATATCTGAAAACGCGTGATTTTCTCGCCCGCTCAATCTGGTGCTCAACACCGGGCGGCATCTGGAAATTCGCGTCATGCCTTATACCCACAAACAGTTGCTGATGGTGGCGCGTGATGTCACGCAAATGCATCAACTGGAAGGGGCACGGCGTAACTTTTTTGCCAACGTGAGCCATGAGTTACGTACGCCATTGACCGTGTTACAGGGTTACCTGGAGATGATGGATGAGCAACCGCTGGAAGGCGCGGTATGTGAAAAAGCGTTGCACACCATGCGCGAGCAGACCCAGCGGATGGAAGGGCTGGTGAAGCAATTGCTGACGCTGTCGAAAATAGAAGCCGCACCGACGCATTTGCTCAATGAAAAGGTTGATGTGCCGATGATGCTGCGCGTTGTTGAGCGCGAGGCTCAGACTCTGAGTCAGAAAAAACAGACATTTACCTTTGAGATAGATCACGGCCTCAAGGTGTCTGGCAACGAAGATCAGCTACGCAGTGCGATTTCGAACCTGGTCTATAACGCCGTGAATCATACGCCGGAAGGCACGCATATCACCGTACGCTGGCAGCGAGTGCCGCACGGTGCCGAATTTAGCGTTGAAGATAACGGACCGGGCATTGCACCGGAGCATATTCCGCGTCTGACCGAACGTTTTATCGCGTTGATAAAGCGCGTTCCCGGCAAACCGGCGGTAGCGGATTAGGGTTAGCGATCGTTAAACATGCGGTGAATCATCACGAAAGTCGCCTGAATATTGAGAGTACAGTAGGAAAAGGAACACGTTTCAGTTTTGTTCTGCCGGAACGTTTGATTGCCAAAAACAGCGATTAATCCGCCTTTGTCATCTTTTATTGCCATAAGCCAGCCGATGCTGGCTTATTTTCTTTGCAGTCAAAATACGGGCGTTAGATTTTACAACGGTTGGTGATTTTTTGTTCGCATGATTAGCCATGTCTTTTTCACGGAAATAGTGTTTTATACTGGTTGGTGATTTCTTATCGCTATATACCTCTGGTTTTTAGATCCCTCCTTGCTTTAAAACGTTATAAGCGTTTAAATTGCGCTTCAGGTGCTGTCATACTGACTGCATTAACGCGGTAAATCGAAAAACTATTCTTCGCCGCGCCTGGTTGGGAGTATTTCCCGCTAAAATTGTTTAAATATACCGCTGTATCATCCCAGGGATTGGCACAAAAATTTAACGTTACAACACCACATCCACAGGCAGTATGATTTATGACCCATCAATAAGATCGCGCGATATCATCGCTCTGGGCTTTATGACATTTGCGTTGTTCGTCGGCGCAGGTAACATTATTTTCCCTCCAATGGTCGGCTTGCAGGCAGGCGAACACGTCTGGACTGCGGCATTCGGCTTCCTCATTACTGCCGTTGGCCTGCCGGTATTAACGGTAGTGGCGCTGGCAAAGTTGGCGGCGGTGTTGACAGCCTCAGCACGCCAATCGGTAAAGTCGCTGGCGTACTGCTGGCAACGGTTTGTTACCTGGCGGTGGGGCCGCTTTTCGCTACGCCGCGTACAGCTACCGTTTCCTTTGAAGTGGGGATTGCACCGCTGACGGGTGATTCCGCGCTGCCGCTGTTTATCTACAGCCTGGTCTATTTCGCTATCGTTATTCTGGTTTCGCTCTATCCGGGCAAGCTGCTGGATACCGTGGGCAACTTCCTTGCGCCGCTGAAAATTATCGCGCTGGTCATCCTGTCTGTTGCCGCGATTGTCTGGCCGGCGGGTTCTATCAGCACGGCGACTGAGGCTTATCAAACGCTGCGTTTTCTAACGGCTTCGTTAACGGCTATCTGACCATGGATACGCTGGGCGCAATGGTGTTTGGTATCGTTATTGTTAACGCGGCGCGTTCTCGTGGCGTTACCGAAGCGCGTCTGCTGACCCGTTATACCGTCTGGGCTGGCCTGATGGCGGGTGTTGGTCTGACTCTGCTGTACCTGGCGCTGTTCCGTCTGGGTTCAGACAGCGCGTCACTGGTCGATCAGTCTGCAAACGGCGCTGCTATTCTGCATGCTTACGTTCAGCACACCTTTGGCGGCGGCGGTAGCTTCCTGCTGGCGGCGTTAATCTTCATCGCCTGCCTGGTAACGGCAGTTGGCCTGACCTGTGCTTGTGCAGAATTCTTTGCCCAGTACGTACCGCTCTCTTATCGTACGCTGGTGTTTATCCTCGGCGGCTTCTCGATGGTGGTTTCTAACCTCGGCTTAAGCCAGCTGATCCAGATCTCCGTACCGGTGCTGACCGCTATTTATCCGCCGTGTATCGCACTGGTTGTATTAAGTTTTACACGCTCATGGTGGCATAATTCGTCCCGCGTGATTGCTCCGCCGATGTTTATCAGCCTGCTTTTTGGTATTCTCGACGGGATCAAAGCATCTGCATTCAGCGATATCTTACCGTCCTGGGCGCAGCGTTTACCGCTGGCCGAACAAGGTCTGGCGTGGTTAATGCCAACAGTGGTGATGGTGGTTCTGGCCATTATCTGGGATCGCGCGGCAGGTCGTCAGGTGACCTCCAGCGCTCACTAAATCACTGAACATTTGTTTTAACCACGGGGCTGCGATGCCCGTGGTTTTTATTGTGTTGATGGGTTAGGAATTGATGGAAAGTAAGAACAAGCTAAAGCGTGGGCTAAGTACCGCCACATACGCTTTATGGCACTGGGTTCAGCAATTGGCACCGGGTTGTTTTACGGTTCGGCAGACGCCATCAAAATGGCCGGTCCGAGCGTGTTGTTGGCCTATATTATCGGTGGTGTCGCGGCGTATATCATTATGCGCGCGCTGGGGGAAATGTCGGTACATAACCCGGCCGCCAGCTCTTTCTCGCGTTATGCGCAGGAAAACCTCGGCCCGCTGGCTGGTTACATTACCGGCTGGACTTACTGCTTTGAAATCCTTATTGTCGCCATCGCCGATGTGACCGCTTTTGGTATCTATATGGGTGTCTGGTTCCCGACGGTGCCGCACTGGATTTGGGTACTGAGCGTGGTGCTGATCATTTGCGCCGTAAACCTGATGAGCGTGAAGGTCTTCGGTGAGCTGGAATTCTGGTTCTCGTTCTTTAAGTCGCCACCATCATCATCATGATTGTCGCCGGTTTCGGCATCATCATCTGGGGGATTGCAACGGCGGGCAACCGACCGGTATTCATAACCTGTGGAGCAACGGCGGCTTCTTCAGTAACGGCTGGCTTGGATGGTGATGTCGTTGCAAATGGTGATGTTTGCTTACGGTGGGATCGAAATTATCGGGATTACCGCCGGTGAAGCGAAAGATCCTGAGAAATCGATACCGCGTGCGATTAACTCCGTGCCGATGCGTATTCTGGTGTTCTACGTCGGTACGCTGTTCGTCATTATGTCTATCTACCCGTGGAATCAGGTTGGCACTGCCGGTAGCCCGTTCGTGCTGACGTTCCAGCATATGGGCATTACCTTTGCCGCCAGCATTCTTAACTTTGTTGTGCTGACTGCTTCGCTGTCGGCAATTAACAGTGACGTATTTGGTGTAGGCCGTATGCTCCACGGTATGGCAGAGCAGGGCAGCGCGCCAAAATTTCAGCAAAACGTCGCGTCGCGGTATTCCGTGGGTTACGGTGCTGGTGATGACTACCGCGCTATTGTTTGCGGTGTATCTGAACTACATCATGCCGGAAAACGTCTTCCTGGTGATCGCTTCGCTGGCAACCTTCGCCACGGTGTGGGTGTGGATTATGATCCTGCTGTCGCAAATTGCCTTCCGTCGCCGTTTGCCGCCAGAAGAAGTTAAGGCGCTGAAATTTAAAGTGCCGGGTGGGGTAGCAACGACCATCGGCGGTTTGATTTTCCTGCTCTTTATTATCGGGTTGATTGGTTATCACCCTGATACGCGTATCTCGCTGTATGTCGGTTTCGCGTGGATTGTTGTGCTGTTGATTGGCTGGATGTTTAAGCGCCGCCACGATCGTCAGCTGGCTGAAAACCACTAATCCTTGCGTTCTGTAAGCCGGTTCAGGAGGAAATCCTGATCCGGCTATTCCGAAAGTTATCCGCCCCGTCCTCCTCCCCAAATATCCTTCAGATGATGAGTGATCCTGCATTAGGCTATGGCAAGGTGATCAGATTTTCATCACAGGGGAATTATGATGTTAAATGCATGGCACCTGCCGGTGCCCCCATTTGTTAAACAAAGCAAAGATCAACTGCTCATTACACTGTGGCTGACGGGCGAAGACCCACCGCAGCGCATTATGCTGCGTACAGAACACGATAACGAAGAAATGTCAGTACCGATGCATAAGCAGCGCAGTCAGCCGCAGCCAGGCGTCACGGCATGGCGGGCGGCGATCGATCTCTCCAGCGGACAACCCCGGCGGCGTTATAGTTTCAAATTACTGTGGCACGATCGCCAGCGTTGGTTTACACCGCAGGGCTTCAGCCGAATGCCGCCGGCACGACTGGAGCAGTTTGCCGTTGATGTACCGGATATCGGCCCACAATGGGCTGCGGATCAGATTTTTTATCAGATCTTCCCTGATCGTTTCGCCCGTAGTCTTCCTCGTGAAGCTGAACAGGATCATATTTATTACCATCACGCAGCCGGACAAGAGATCATATTGCGTGACTGGGATGAACCGGTCACGGCGCAGGCGGGCGGATCAACGTTCTATGGCGGCGATCTGGACGGTATCAGCGAAAAACTGCCGTATCTGAAAAAAACTTGGCGTGACGGCGCTGTATCTTAATCCGGTGTTTAAAGCTCCCAGCGTACATAAATACGATACCGAGGATTATCGCCATGTCGATCCGCAGTTTGGCGGTGATGGGGCATTGCTGCGTTTGCGTACACAATACGCAGCAGCTGGGAATGCGGCTGGTGCTGGATGGCGTGTTTAACCACAGTGGCGATTCCCATGCCTGGTTTGACAGGCACAATCGTGGCACGGGAGGAGCTTGTCACAACCCCGAATCGCCCTGGCGCGACTGGTCACTCGTTTAGTGATGATGGCACGGCGCTCGACTGGCTGGGCTACTGCCAGCTTGCCGAAGCTGGATTATCAGTCGGAAAGTCTGGTGAATGAAATTTATCGCGGGGAAGACAGTATTGTCCGCCACTGGCTGAAAGCGCCGTGGAGTATGGACGGCTGGCGGCTGGATGTGGTGCATATGCTGGGGGAGGCGGGTGGGGCGCGCAATAATATGCAGCACGTTGCTGGGATCACCGAAGCGGCGAAAGAAACCCAGCCGGAAGCG
>ENA-OQDE01001290-OQDE01001290.1-human-gut-metagenome-genome-assembly--contig:-NODE-1290-length-9929-cov-1.917568_pt1 | contig 9929 bp, 19 predicted proteins | sample MGYA00242768_ERZ504595 | MGnify/ENA primary metagenome ERZ504595 (study PRJEB26092, sample SAMD00036307) | human gut metagenome | host: Homo sapiens | study: EMG produced TPA metagenomics assembly of...
GTCTGGTACAGCGTCAGGCTGAAGTGCGTAAAAACGGCACTCTGCCGTGCTGCGCCCGGACGCGAAAAGCCAGGTGACTTTCCAGTATGACGACGGCAAAATCGTTGGCATTGATGCTGTCGTGCTTTCCACTCAGCACTCTGAAGAGATCGACCAGAAATCGCTGCAAGAAGCGGTAATGGAAGAGATCATCAAGCCGATTCTGCCCGCTGAATGGCTGACTTCTGCCACCAAATTCTTCATCAACCCGACCGGTCGTTTCGTTATCGGTGGCCCGATGGGTGACTGCGGTCTGACTGGTCGTAAAATTATCGTTGATACCTACGGCGGCATGGCGCGTCACGGTGGCGGTGCATTCTCTGGTAAAGATCCATCAAAAGTGGACCGTTCCGCAGCCTACGCTGCACGTTATGTCGCGAAAAACATCGTTGCTGCTGGCCTGGCCGATCGTTGTGAAATTCAGGTTTCCTACGCAATCGGCGTGGCTGAACCGACCTCTATCATGGTGGAAACTTCGGTACTGAGAAAGTGCCTTCTGAACAACTGACTCTGCTGGTACGTGAGTTCTTCGACCTGCGCCCATACGGTCTGATTCAGATGCTGGATCTGCTGCACCCGATCTACAAAGAAACCGCAGCATACGGTCACTTTGGTCGTGAACATTTCCCGTGGGAAAAAACCGACAAAGCGCAGCTGCTGCGCGATGCTGCCGGTCTGAAGTAATCTTTCTTCACCTGCTTTCAAAGGCCAGCCTCGCGCTGGCCTTTTTCTTTTACCTCACCGCGGTGGACAGGCATTCACGCCGCATCCGGCAAAAAAACCGCCCGCACAATAACATCATTCTTCCTCAACACGTTTTACCGCAAATTATCATCACTACTGAAACCGATTACACCAACCACGCCAGCCAAATATTTGTAATATTTTCATATTATTATTCGATTTTCACAGTTGTTACATTTCTTTTCAGTAAAGTCTTAATTGCAGATAACAGCGTTTAATCTATGATGATATAACTCAATTATTTTCATGTACTTAAATCATAACTAAGATAAATGTTAGTGTAAGCGATTACACTGATGTGATTTGCTTCACATCTTTTTACGTCGTACTCACCTATCTTAATTCACAATAAAAAATAACCATATTGGAGGGCATCATGCCTGACGCTAAAAAACAGGGGCGGTCAAACAAGGCAATGACGTTTTTCGTCTGCTTCCTTGCTGCTCTGGCGGGATTACTCTTTGGCCTGGATATCGGTGTAATTGCTGGCGCACTGCCGTTTATTGCAGATGAATTCCAGATTACTTCGCACACGCAAGAATGGGTCGTAAGCTCCATGATGTTCGGTGCGGCAGTCGGTGCGGTGGGCAGCGGCTGGCTCTCCTTTAAACTCGGGCGCAAAAAGAGCCTGATGATCGGCGCAATCCTGTTTGTTGCCGGTTCACTGTTCTCTGCGCTGCGCCAAACGTTGAAGTACTGATTCTTTCCCGCGTTCTGCTGGGGCTGGCGGTGGGTGTGGCCTCTTATACCGCACCGCTGTACCTCTCTGAAATTGCGCCGGAAAATTCGCGGCAGTATGATCTCGATGTATCAGTTGATGATCACTATCGGGATCCTCGGCGCTTATCTTTCTGATACCGCCTTCAGCTACACCGGTGCATGGCGCTGGATGCTGGGTGTGATTATCATCCCGGCAATTTTGCTGCTGATTGGTGTCTTCTTCCTGCCAGACAGCCCTCGTTGGTTTGCCGCCAAACGCCGTTTTGTTGATGCCGAACGCGTGCTGCTGCGCCTGCGTGACACCAGCGCGGAAGCGAAACGCGAACTGGATGAAATCCGTGAAAGTTTGCAGGTTAAACAGAGTGGCTGGGCGCTGTTTAAAGAGAACAGCAACTTCCGCCGCGCGGTGTTCCTTGGCGTACTGTTGCAGGTAATGCAGCAATTCACCGGGATGAACGTCATCATGTATTACGCGCCGAAAATCTTCGAACTGGCGGGTTATACCAACACCACCGAGCAAATGTGGGGGACGGTGATTGTCGGCCTGACCAACGTACTTGCCACCTTTATCGCAATCGGCCTTGTTGACCGCTGGGGACGCAAACCAACGCTAACGCTGGGCTTCCTGGTGATGGCTGCTGGCATGGGCGTACTCGGTACAATGATGCATATCGGTATCCACTCTCCGTCGGCGCAGTATTTCGCCATCGCCATGCTGCTGATGTTTATTGTCGGCTTTGCATGAGTGCCGGTCCGCTGATTTGGGTACTGTGCTCCGAAATTCAGCCGCTGAAAGGCCGCGATTTTGGCATCACCTGCTCCACCGCCACCAACTGGATTGCCAACATGATCGTTGGCGCAACGTTCCTGACCATGCTCAACACGCTGGGTAACGCCAACACCTTCTGTGTATGCGGCTCTGAACGTACTGTTTATCCTGCTGACATTGTGGCTGGTGCCGGAAACCAAACACGTTTCGCTGGAACATATTGAACGTAATCTGATGAAAGGTCGTAAACTGCGCGAAATCGGCGCTCACGATTAATCTCCTCAGGCTTCCTCCCGTCGTGGGGGAAGCCGCCTCTTGCAGTCATCTTTTCTTCGCTCTATCCTCTGCCGCTATGAAAACATCCCGTCTCCCTATCGCCATCCAACAGGCCGTTATGCGTCGCCTGCGGGAAAAACTCGCCCAGGCCAACCTGAAGCTAGGGCGTAACTACCGGAGCCAAAACTCTCTTATACCCAGCGCGGAACCTCCGCCGGAACAGCCTGGCTGGAAAGCTATGAAATTCGCCTCAATCCCGTTTTGCTGTTGGAAAACAGTGAAGCCTTTATTGAAGAAGTGGTGCCGCACGAACTGGCACATTTGCTGGTATGGAAACATTTCGGCCGCGTAGCGCCACATGGCAAAGAGTGGAAGTGGATGATGGAAAGCGTGCTGGGCGTTCCGCCCGCCGTACGCATCAGTTCGAACTGCAATCCGTGCGCCGCAACACCTTCCCCTACCGCTGCAAGTGCCAGGAGCATCAGCTTACCGTACGCGCCATAATCGCGTAGTTCGTGGCGAAGCGTCTATCGCTGTGTTCACTGCGGCGAACAACTGGTCGCAAAATAACCATCTGAACTATCAGGAACTTTCCTGATCTGGCCGATTGCATACCAAAACAACTTTCGCTACGTTGCTCGCTCGTTTTAACACGGAGTAAGTGATGTACCGTTATTTGTCTATTGCTGCGGTGGTACTGAGCGCAGCATTTTCCGGCCCGGCGTTGGCCGAAGGTATCAATAGTTTTTCTCAGGCGAAAGCGCGGCGGTAAAAGTCCACGCTGATGCGCCCGGTACGTTTTATTGCGGATGTAAAATTAACTGGCAGGGCAAAAAAGGCGTTGTTGATCTGCAATCGTGCGGCTATCAGGTGCGCAAAAATGAAAACCGCGCCAGCCGCGTAGAGTGGGAACACGTCGTTCCTGCCTGGCAATTCGGTCACCAGCGCCAGTGCTGGCAGGACGGTGGACGTAAAAATTGCGCCAAAGATCCGGTCTATCGCAAGATGGAAAGCGATATGCATAACCTGCAGCCGTCAGTCGGTGAGGTGAATGGCGATCGCGGCAACTTTATGTACAGCCAGTGGAATGGCGGCGAAGGCCAGTACGGTCAATGCGCCATGAAGGTCGATTTCAAAGAAAAAGCTGCCGAACCACCAGCGCGTGCACGCGGTGCCATTGCGCGCACCTACTTCTATATGCGTGACCAATACAACCTGACACTCTCTCACCAGCAAACGCAGCTGTTCAACGCATGGAACAAGATGTATCCAGTTACCGACTGGGAGTGCGAGCGTGATGAACGCATCGCGAAGGTGCAGGGCAATCATAACCCGTATGTGCAACGCGCTTGCCAGGCGCGAAAGAGCTAACCTACACTAGCGGGATTCTTTTGTTAACCCCTACCCCACGCGTACAACCGCGTGGGGAGACGACGCGGATTTTTAACTATGCGTATCCCCCGCATTTATCATCCTGAACCACTGACCAGCCATTCTCACATCGCGCTTTGCAAGATGCCGCCAACCATATCGGGCGCGTACTGCGTATGGGGCCGGGGCAGGCGTTGCAATTATTTGACGGCAGCAACCAGGTCTTTGACGCCGAAATTACCAGCGCCAGCAAAAAAGCGTGGAAGTGAAGGTGCTGGAAGGCAGATCGACGATCGCGAATCTCCTCTGCATATTCACCTCGGTCAGGTGATGTCGCGTGGTGAAAAAATGGAATTTACTATCCAGAAATCGATCGAACTCGGTGTAAGCTCATTACGCCACTTTTTTCTGAACGCTGCGGCGTTAAACTGGATAGTGAACGTCTGAACAAGAAGCTCCAGCAGTGCAGAAGATTGCAATTGCTGCCTGTGAGCAGTGTGGTCGTAATCGGGTGCCGGAAATCCGTCCAGCGATGGATCTGGAAGCCTGGTGTGCAGAGCAGGATGAAGGACTGAAACTGAATCTTCACCCGCGCGCCAGTAACAGCATCAATACGTTGCCGTTACCGGTTGAACGCGTCCGCCTGCTGATTGGCCCGGAAGGCGGTTTATCGGCAGATGAAATTGCCATGACTGCCCGCTATCAATTACTGATATCCTGTTGGGACCTCGCGTTTTGCGTACAGAGACAACTGCGCTCACCGCCATTACCGCGCTACAAGTACGATTTGGCGATTTGGGCTAACGGAGAAGAATAATGATCAAGCTCGGCATCGTGATGGACCCCATCGCAAGCATCAACATCAAGAAAGATTCCAGTTTCGCTATGTTGCTGGAAGCACAGCGTCGTGGTTATGAACTTCACTATATGGAGATGGGCGATCTGTATCTGATCAATGGCGAAGCCGCGCCCATACCCGCACGCTGAACGTGAAGCAGAACTACGAAGAGTGGTTTTCGTTCGTCGGTGAACAGGATCTGCCGCTGGCCGATCTCGATGTGATCCTGATGCGTAAAGACCCGCCGTTTGATACCGAGTTTATCTACGCGACCTATATTCTGGAACGTGCCGAAGAGAAAGGGACGCTGATCGTTAATAAGCCGCAGAGCCTGCGCGACTGTAACGAGAAACTGTTTACCGCCTGGTTCTCTGACTTAACGCCAGAAACGCTGGTTACGCGCAATAAAGCACAGCTGAAAGCGTTCTGGGAGAAACACAGCGACATCATTCTTAAGCCGCTTGACGGTATGGGCGGCGCGTCGATTTTCCGCGTGAAAGAAGGCGATCCAAACCTCGGCGTGATTGCCGAAACCCTGACTGAGCATGGCACTCGCTACTGCATGGCGCAAAATTACCTGCCAGCCATTAAAGATGGCGACAAACGCGTGCTGGTAGTGGATGGCGAGCCGGTGCCATATTGCCTGGCGCGTATTCCGCAGGGGGGCGAAACCCGTGGCAATCTGGCTGCCGGTGGTCGCGGTGAACCTCGTCCGCTGACGGAAAGTGACTGGAAATCGCCCGTCAGATCGGGCCGACGCTGAAAGAAAAGCTGATTTTGTTGGTCTGGATATCATCGGCGACCGTCTGACTGAAATTAACGTCACCAGCCCAACCTGTATTCGTGAGATTGAAGCAGAGTTTCCGGTGTCGATCACCGGAATGTTAATGGATGCCATCGAAGCACGTTTACAGCAGCAGTAACCCACCTTAGCGAGAAGGATCTCGTTGAGACTCTGAGTGACAGCGCCCTTCTTTCCACGCATACTGGGCGCTGTTGCTTTTTTGAACCAGGAAACAGAACCTCTGACAATGAATTTACAGCATCACTTTCTTATTGCCATGCCTGCTCTCCAGGATCCGGTTTTCCGTCGTTCCGTGGTCTACATTTGCGAACATAATACCAATGGTGCAATGGGGATCATCGTCAACAAGCCGCTGGAAAATCTCAAAATTGAAGGGATTCTGGAAAAGCTGAAGATCACGCCGGAGCCGCGTGATGAATCAATCCGTCTGGATAAACCGGTTATGCTCGGCGGTCCGCTGGCTGAAGATCGCGGGTTTATTTTGCATACTCCGCCCTCCAATTTTGCTTCCAGCATTCGCATTTCAGACAACACGGTGATGACCACTTCCCGCGATGTGCTGGAAACGCTCGGCACCGATAAACAACCGTCTGACGTATTGGTGGCTCTGGGTTATGCCTCCTGGGAGAAAGGCCAACTTGAACAAGAGATTCTCGACAACGCGTGGCTAACGGCCCCGGCAGATCTGAATATTCTGTTCAAAACGCCGATTGCCGACCGCTGGCGCGAGGCGGCAAAACTGATTGGTGTGGATATTCTCACCATGCCTGGTGTGGCAGGACACGCCTGATGAGTGGAACCTACTCGCCTTCGACTTCGGCACCAAAAGCATTGGCGTAGCGGTCGGCCAACGCATTACCGGCACCGCTCGTCCTTTGCCTGCAATTAAAGCACAGGACGGTACGCCGGACTGGAACATTATCGAGCGTTTACTGAAAGAGTGGCAGCCGGACGAAATCATCGTCGGTTTGCCGCTGAATATGGACGGCACCGAGCAGCGTTAACCGCCAGAGCGCGTAAATTTGCCAACCGTATTCATGGCCGTTTCGGTGTTGAAGTAAAGCTCCATGACGAGCGTCTTAGCACTGTGGAAGCCCGTTCCGGTCTGTTTGAACAGGGCGGCTATCGGGCGCTCAACAAAGGCAAAGTTGACTCTGCCTCTGCTGTTATCATTCTCGAAAGTTATTTCGAGCAGGGATATTAAGGCGATTTACGTCATCGCTCCTTATTGCCGGATGCGGCGTGAATGACTACGTTTGTAGGCCTGATAAGCGTAGCGCATCAGGCATATTTACTAAACTAATCAATCACTTTAGCCTCACAAACGTCCTTCCCCCACCCGCTGCTGATAACTCTGCTGAAACGTTAACATCCCCACCTGCTGCCCGGTTTGAATAACATGCGGTAACTGGTGGGTTTTCCCTTCGCGAATCAAATTCCCCACCGCGGGAGTGTTAATCAGTAATTCAAACAGCGCCACGCGTCCTTCCTGTTTATCCACTTCCAGCTTTTGTGACAACACCGCCCGTAAACTCCCTGCCAGTTGATTACGCACGGGATCTTTTTCCTGCGCCGGAAATGAATCCACCAGCCGCTCAACTGCCTGCGCCGCACCACGCGTATGTAAAGTTGCCAGCACCAGATGCCCGGTTTCTGCCGCCGTCAGCGCCAGACGGATTGTCTCGCTGTCACGCAGCTCTCCGAGCAAAATCACATCAGGATCTTCCCGCAACGCAGCCCGCAATCCCGATGCGAACGTCATACAGTGCAAACCAATTTCCCGCTGCTGGATCAAACATCGCTGGCTGGCATAGAGATATTCGACAGGATCTTCCAGCGTCAGAATATGCGCATCGGCATGTTGATTGAGATAGCCAACCATCGCCGCCAGCGTGGTAGATTTGCCGCTCCCCGTCGCCCCCGTCACCAGAATCAGGCCATTCTCGCTCTTGAGTAATTCCGGCAATACCGGTGGCGCACCAAGCTGTTCGAGCTGCGGGCAGTGCGAAGGTAACAACCGTAATGCCAGAGAAATACCTTGCCGTTGCGCGAACGCACTGCCACGCAACCGCTGGTTTTCCGCCAGCGACACAGCAAAATCCAACTGACCATTCTCCAGCAATATTGTCCGCTGATCGTCATCCAGCCACTCCCGCAGTAGCTCTTCGACGTCCGGCGCATCAAACGGCGCAGCTTCCATTCGCCCGCGAATACGCCATCGTGCGGGCCAGGCGCTGCACAGGTGTAGATCCGAGACGTTATGCTTTACACTAAGGGCCACAATTTCTTCCATATTCATACTAAGATCCTCGGAAAATGAACGATATTGCGCATAACCTGGCACAGGTCCGGGACAAAATCTCAGCGGCTGCAACGCGTTGCGGCCGTTCTCCAGAAGAAATTACGCTGCTTGCAGTCAGTAAAACAAAACCTGCGAGCGCCATCGCAGAAGCCATTGATGCCGGGCAGCGTCAATTTGGTGAAAACTACGTTCAGGAAGGGGTAGATAAAATTCGCCACTTTCAGGAACTGGGCGTAACAGAATTAGAATGGCATTTTATTGGCCCGTTGCAGTCTAATAAAAGCCGCCTGGTGGCAGAGCATTTCGACTGGTGTCATACCATCGACCGTTTGCGCATTGCTACCCGCCTCAACGACCAGCGCCCGGCAGAACTTCCCCCTCTTAACGTACTGATTCAAATTAACATTAGTGATGAAAACAGTAAGTCCGGGATTCAACTGGCTGAACTGGACGAGCTGGCAGCTGCGGTCGCTGAACTACCGCGTTTACGTCTGCGCGGGCTGATGGCAATCCCTGCACCTGAGTCAGAATATGTAAGGCAGTTTGAAGTTGCACGCCAAATGGCTGTAGCATTTGCCGGACTGAAAACGCGCTACCCGCATATCGACACGCTCTCTCTGGGAATGTCGGACGATATGGAAGCCGCCATTGCGGCAGGTAGCACGATGGTTCGTATCGGCACTGCAATTTTTGGTGCGCGTGATTACTCTAAAAAATAAGGAATTAAAGGAACGCCATGAATACGTTGACTTTCCTGCTTTCAACGGTCATTGAGCTGTATACCATGGTGCTGTTATTACGCATCTGGATGCAGTGGGCTCATTGTGATTTTTACAACCCCTTCTCACAGTTTGTAGTGAAGGTAACGCAGCCAATTATCGGGCCACTGCGCCGCGTTATTCCGGCAATGGGGCCAATTGACAGCGCCTCACTGCTGGTTGCGTACATTCTCAGTTTCATCAAAGCCATCGTGCTGTTTAAGTGGTGACCTTCCTGCCAATCATCTGGATTGCCGGTTTACTGATTCTGCTGAAAACCATCGGCCTGCTGATTTTCTGGGTCCTGCTGGTGATGGCGATTATGAGCTGGGTAAGCCAGGGGCGTAGCCCGATTGAATACGTGCTGATTCAGCTGGCCGATCCGCTGCTGCGCCCGATTCGCCGCCTGCTACCGGCAATGGGTGGGATTGATTTCTCGCCGATGATCCTCGTTCTGCTGCTGTATGTCATCAATATGGGTGTCGCAGAAGTATTACAGGCAACCGGAAACATGCTGCTGCCGGGGCTGTGGATGGCGTTATGAGTGCCGTAACAGTTAATGATGACGGTCTGGTTTTACGGCTCTATATTCAGCCGAAAGCCAGCCGTGATTCTATTGTCGGTTTACATGGCGACGAGGTAAAAGTCGCCATTACCGCGCCGCCGGTTGACGGCCAGGCCAACAGCCATCTGGTGAAGTTTCTCGGTAAGCAATTCCGGGTAGCCAAAAGCCAGGTGGTAATTGAAAAAGGCGAACTTGGCCGCCACAAACAAATTAAAATCATTAATCCGCAACAAATCCCGCCAGAAATCGCGGCGTTAATTAATTAGGTATCCTATGCAAAAAGTTGTCCTCGCAACCGGCAATGCCGGTAAAGTGCGTGAGCTGGCGTCGCTGCTTAGCGACTTCGGTCTTGATATCGTGGCCCAAACAGACCTCGGCGTAGATTCCGCTGAAGAAACCGGCCTGACCTTTATCGAAAACGCGATTCTGAAAGCGCGCCATGCGGCAAAAGTGACCGGTTTACCGGCAATTGCCGACGACTCCGTCTGGCGGTAGATGCGCTGGGTGGCGGCGCCGGGTATTTACTCCGCGCGTTATTCCGGTGAAGACGCGACCGATCAAAAGAACCTGCAAAAACTGCTGGAAACAATGAAAGACGTACCGGACGACCAACGTCAGGCGCGTTTCCACTGCGTGCTGGTATATCTGCGTCACGCGGAAGATCCCACTCCGCTGGTGTGCCACGGTAGCTGGCCGGGCGTGATTACTCGTGAACCAGCGGGTACTGGTGGCTTTGGTTATG
>ENA-OQDE01001291-OQDE01001291.1-human-gut-metagenome-genome-assembly--contig:-NODE-1291-length-9926-cov-2.557302_pt1 | contig 9926 bp, 11 predicted proteins | sample MGYA00242768_ERZ504595 | MGnify/ENA primary metagenome ERZ504595 (study PRJEB26092, sample SAMD00036307) | human gut metagenome | host: Homo sapiens | study: EMG produced TPA metagenomics assembly of...
GGCGTTTCCTATACCGATTATCTATTTAGCTTGCCAATGGGCGCAGGAAAAACATATTTGATGGCAGCATTTATCTATCTTGATTTATATTTCGCTCTGAACGAGCCTACCAACCCTGCTTTCGCCCACAACTTTATCATTTTGCACCATCGGGTTTGAAATCCTCTGTGGTGCCAAGCCTTAAGACTATCCAAAACTTTAACCCTGCGTGGATCATTCCCGAACCTGCGGCAACGGATATCAAGCGTATGATTTCTTTTGAAGTATTGGATCAGGGAAAGACCGCAAAAAAATCCAACAAAACCAAGAACCCCAACGTTCAGAAGATTGCTAATCATCAGCCTCTTTCCGAACTTTTCGGCTTAGTTGCTGTAACTAACGCTGAAAGGTTATCCTTGACCGCATCCAAGAGAAGAACGGACAGATCAGCCTATTTGAAGAAAGTGACGATGAAAAAGACAGACAAGCTAATGAACTCCGTAACCTTATTGGCAAACTGCCGTCCCTTTCCATCTTCATTGACGAGGTTCATCACGCTGTTAGCGATGAGATAAAACTGCGTGCCGTTGTAACCAAGTGGGCGCAAAATCATACCGTAAACTCTGTCATCGGTTTTTCCGGTACACCTTATCTTGAAAAAGCTGAAAAATTTAAGGTTGTAGACTCTCTTTCGGTAGGTACGGCTGAGATTACAAATATCGTATACTACTATCCTCTCATTGATGGCGTAGGCAACTTCTTAAAACGTCCTATCGTTAAAATTGCAGATATCGCCGACAGTAGTTTGATTATCGAAAAAGGTGTCAGAGAGTTCCTTGATACATACAAGGACACTGTCTATGCCGATGGACTGACTGCCAAACTTGGTATCTACTGCGGTACTATCGAAAAATTAGAGGAAGTTGTCTATCCGTTGGTATCACGTATTGTTGCAGAATACGGTCTTGGAACGGATGTAATCCTCAAATTCCACAAGGGCAATAAGCAGTACAAAATGCCTGCCGACAGTCAAATGCAGTTTGATATTTTGGACAAGTCTATTTCCAAGATTCGCATTATTCTTCTTGTGCAGATCGGTAAAGAGGGCTGGGATTGCCGCAGCCTTACAGGTATTATCCTTTCCCAAGAAGGCGACTGCCCACAATATGGTTCTGCAAACCTCCTGCCGTTGCTTGCGTCAGGTGATTAAAGGCAATCCTGAAACAGCGCTCATTTATTTGAATGAAAGTAACGCCGACAAGTTAAACGTACAGCTCGAACAGCAGCATCACATCTCGCTCAAGGAGTTTTCGTCTGCTGACAATAGCAAAACACCGTTGAAACGTTATAACCGCACAGCACATTTGAAGCTTCCCAAAGTTGATTTTTATCAGCTTAAAATCAATTATGACACCCTTACTGTCGAAAAGGCTGATCCTGCAAACACGATTGCGGCTTCGGCCGATTCCGCACGCCTTGCAGACAGCATTATCAAAACTACCGATCTTTCAATGGATGAAAGCAAGACCAGTATCACCGTTGACGATACAGAATATGGCACCGAACCTGCCACCTTTAATTCTTGGATATACGGTATTATGAAAGGCGGATTTGGCTCACCCACAGTTGCGGAACTGATGCAATATGCAGAACAGTTGAAAACGGTGTATCAAAAAATAACTTTCGAAAAAGACGGCTCTCATTATTACAGTTCCAAATACAATCGCAAGTTGGTAGAAGCAAATATCCGCAAAGCCTTCTCCGATAGGCTGGATTTTAATACTACCGAAGAGTTGATACCTGAAGAAGCAAATCTTTTGAACATCGCAAACTTTACTCCCGAAGTGTATACCGACAAGCCCACAGACTATTATCCTACGCAGGGCGTGGTAGAAAACATTATCAAGGATGATAAGGGAAAGTTGAAACCAGATCCTAAGATGGAAGAAACCATCCACTTCCTTGAAGAAAACGGAAATGCGGCTATGGCAGCAACACTCCGAGCGCAGAACAGTTCTCACATAAACAAAGATCGCTCGTTCCATTATCTACCTTACCGTACTGATAGCGGATTTGAACAGACATTCTTAAAAGAAGTGTTGTCCTTTGACGAGATTGAAAATCTCAGCTTGGAGGTTTACTACAACGGCGACCGAGCTATGACCGAGTTTAAGATCAAGTGTTATAAGAAGAACGGAAGCAAGTGGAGTTATGTTGGCATCTATACACCCGACTTTCTTATCATCAAGCGTAAAGACGGTAAGATTCATAAGATTATCGTTGTAGAAACCAAGGGCGAAATTTACGCTAAGGATCCTACGTTCAAGGATAAGAAAACCTTTATGGAAACCGAGTTTTCAAAGCAGAATAACACAGCATTCGGCTACGAACGCTTTGACTATCTGTATTTAGAAGATACGCTACCCGAAAAGGATAGATTGTCACTCACTCATCAGAAGATTTGTGAGTTTTTCAAGGAGGAATCGTAATGAATGGAATTAGACCTACTGTAGGGATCGAGTTTGATGACAAATACACAAATGCAAAAAACAATCTGATTGAGTTGGTCAAGGCATTAGATGGGCTTACCGATGCACAAAGAGCGCAGTTGGCACAAGAATACATAACATCGTATAGTATGGCAACCTCATTAGAGCAATTTGTAAACTATATGAAAAACGGAGGAATCAAATAATGCCGATTAAATATGTACCGTTTATACCGGAACCGGTGGAAGGACAAGCTGTTCTCGGCAACTTTAACAGAATACTCAAATACAAGGGTGCCGACGATGTTTCGATGACGCTTCAGCGTGGTATGCCTTTGTATGAAATGGAGAAGCAGGAGACCGTGGGCGGAAATGCCGACGGTAATATGGTCATTCGCGGCGAATGTGTTTCTGCTTGTGCCTATCTTAAAGAGCAAGGTATTCAAGTTGACCTTGTCTATATTGATCCTCCTTTTGCCAGCGGTGCCGATTATGCTAAGAAAGTGTATATCCGCCGTAATCCCAAGGTGGCAGAAGCTATCGCCCAAGCTGAACAGGAACTTGATGTTGAGGAACTCAAAGCTTTTGAAGAAAAGATGTACGGCGATGTATGGGATAAAGAAAAGTATCTCAACTGGATGTATGAAAACCTAATGGCTATTAAATCCGTTATGAGCGAAACAGCATGCATATATGTACATTTAGATTGGCACATCGGACATTATGTCAAAATATTACTTGATGAAATATTTGGAGAAGCTAATTTCATCAATGAAATAACATGGTATTATTACAATAAAATGGCTCCGAAATCAGCATGTTTCCCTCGTACTTCTGATAAAATATTGCTTTATTCTAAATCTTCCAACTACATTTTCTATACTCAATACGAAGCAAGAGAAGAAGCCAAAAAGCAACTTGTGAGAAAATTTGTTGACGGAAAAGCTATTAATGCACGTGATGAAAACGGCAATGTAATGTATACAGAATCTACGGAAAAGCGAATTGATGATGTTTGGCGTATAGCAATGTTACAGCCTGCCGATAAAACAGAACCGGTTGGGTATGCTACACAAAAACCAGAGGCTTTAGTTAATAGAGTTATTAGTGCATCATCTGATGCGGGAATGGTTGTGGCAGACTTCTTTGGAGGAAGTGGTACAACTGTATCGTGTGCGAACAAACTTGGTCGTAAGTTTATTCATTGCGATATCGGTCTGAACTCTATTCAAACCACCCGTGATCGCCTTGTTGCAGATGGTGCAGAATTTGATGTGCTTGAAATCAAAGATGGCGTTCAACTCTACCGCAACCCTGTGCAGACAATGGAAAAAATCAAGTCGCTGATACCGGGACTCAAAAACGAGGATTCGCTTGATTCCTTCTGGGAGGGTGCAATTTCCGACAGCAAACTTGGTACCGTTCCTGTATATGTGCCGAACCTGATGGACAGCACATCAAAACTTCTTGATAAAGTGACCATGAACCGTATTATTCATCAGGCTATACCCGATTTGGATAGCAACATCAAAAAAGTAATCGTCTATTACATAGATATTACTGATGAAGCCGAGATTCAAAAGTTTATAAAAGAAGATGACAGCACAAATATTGAAATTGAGCTGAGAGATCTCAAAACAATTCTAGATGATGTCATAATCGGAGATTATGCGGAATTTCACACCGAAGAAACACACGATGATTTATTTGGCGGATATGCTGTTACCATTGATAAATTTATCAGCGACCGTGTGCTTTCAAAAATAGCTGAGTTCAACCAAAAGGCGTTCCTCAATTCTTCCGCAAAGAAACCTTATAAACCAATAGAAATCAGCGAGGACGGCTTGGAACTTATTGAGTTCCTGAGCGTTGATTGCACTGCTGCCGAAGGAGAGTGGCATTCCGACAGCGAAATCAAGATTGACAAAAACGGTTTTGCCGTTGTAAACGGAAATAAAACAAAGGACTTCTGGGACGGAAAAATCCGCTGCGAACAAAAACCGCTTCGCCTCAAAATCCGCAACATCTGCGGCGACGAAACGGTGTGGGAGGTGCGTTGAATGGCGCAAAGTGTCACGTTATACAACCTTCTTATTTCTTGTCCCGGCGACGTAAGAGATGAAGTAACTTTGATTGAAGCCGCAGTTGATGAATTCAACGAATTGTATGCTGATCCATTGGGTATAACAATAAAAACTCGACATTGGAGTAAAAGTTCCTATGCACAATCCGGTGGAAAGCCACAAGCTTTGTTGAATGAGCAGTTCGTAAATAAATGTGATGCTGCCGTCGCAATCTTTTGGACCAAATTCGGTTCGCCTACGGATGAATATGGTTCCGGAACGGAAGAAGAAATTGAAATTATGCTTCAATCCGGAAAGCAAGTATTTATGTATTTCTCTGATAAACCCATTTCTCCGTCTCAGATGAATGATGAGGGATATAAAAAATTCAAGCATTTCGTGAAAAATATAAAGATCGTGGCATCTATTTTACATATTCATCGGATGACGAGTTTAAAAAACTGTTTTTGCCCATCTTTCGAGGCACTTCCTATCTGATAATAAGTTGAAAGAGATAACGGCTGACAGGGTTTCTGAATTAAAACTAATGGGCATCGATGAAAATGGCAAGCTAACAGAAGAAGCATCCGTATATCCTTTTAGGTTAAACACCAAAACAACAATGCATAAATTTCTTGATATGATTCGATCAATGTATCAGGAAATTGCAGGAATAAATGTTGGCAAACGAACTACTGTAAACAACGCTTTCTTCTCTGGATTTACAAGTCCGGTAGATATAGATGATGAAGAACAAAAATTTATCATAACAGTTGCAGAACATTTGGAGTTAGGGCTTCCCGATGATTTTTTTGATTTGGGCAACCTCAGTAAGGATTCGCTGACTTCAAATATTATGACCGGACCAAATTTGAAAGGAACTCCAGAAGAAATACAGAAATATAGAAAAATCAAAAAATTGCACGAAGCCATATCCAACGCACTGGATTGGGCGCCCGTTGAAAAAGCGTTTTCTAACAAGCTCTGCATAAGATTGGCTATTCAAAATTGTGGAAAAGCAATAGATGAGGATGTTGAAATATCTTTTGTCATCCCTAAAAACTCACTACTGACTTTGAATGAGTTTCCTCAATTTAAGAATAGTGAGATGGGATATCTCTTAAATGATTGTGATATGGGCGTTTTGTTTGGAATTGACAGTACATCTGAATACTTTGAATATTCCGAATCCGAAAGAAATCGTGCTGCCAATTACACTCCTAGTCCTTATGGATTACCCGGATATATTCCAAACTATAGCGACGATTTTATTGAAGAGTTGAATGATGTTTTTTGCTATTCAATTTATTCAAGTGGCGACAACTATATTGCAAAATTGCAGGTGGATTACATAAAACACAATACAACGGTTGCATTCCCGTCAATTCTATTTGTTAAAGACGAAATCATAGAAATACCCTATAAAATTACATCTAAAAATAATCCTGATGTGGTCGAAGGGGTATTAAAGGTTCAAAACTCTAATGTTTAATTTTTTGTAATTGAGACAAACGGGCACGAGAGGTTGACTCCCGTGCCTGTTATCATTTTGTGTATTTGATTATGAGTTCATCTAATCCGTCGGTGTATTTACCTTGAGATAAGAGTTTATTTCGGGAATTGAGCAAACATTGAATTATAAGGCGGTACTCAGAGTTGGTTAAGCGTAGAAGTATTTTCGTTTTCTCATACAAACACCACGTCGGAATAGATGGTTTCCATTACACGCTCTCGGATATTATTCATTCGCTGCACCCACGCCATTTGGTCGGCGGATTTGAGTTGTTCGGTCACGCCTTCCTTTTCGGCGTATTCTTTTACCAGCGAGAAAAGAGATCTTGTGCCTGTTCTTTCATATCAGAAAGACATAATAAGAGTTTGTCGGAAGTGATCAATTTGTAGTAAAGGAATGTTTAAAGAGAAATTATTGATAGATCGATAGAGAATATTGACATATTGTGTGGGATGTGCTATAATAAGCGTATAATATAAGAAAAAGGAGAACTTATAATGTCAGAAACATATAAATTACCTGGTTCTTCATACGAAGAGTTTGTCAAAATAATAAAGGCTTATGCGACAGGGAAAAATGGCATTCCTATGACTTTGGATACAGTGGCACAGACTGCCGGTATGGATAAAACGATTGTAAGTAGAAACAACGGATTTCTTGTGCAATTATCTCTAATTTCTGAAGGAAATAAAAAATCTCCTACTCAAGATGGAATCGATTTAGGAAGAGCATACACCCTTAAGATGGTCGATGAAATCATACGTTTGTGGAGAAATATTATAGAAGCAGATGAGTTTTTAAGTAGAATGCTTTCAGCAATCAAGATTCGTAATGGTATGGAAAAGACTAGCTTTATAAACCATATTATTTATTCGTCTGGAAGTAACAACAATAATAATACTAGAGCTGGAGCAAGTACTATCATAGAGATTTACAAAGTAGCTGGACTAGTTCAAGAAACTGATGGAAAAATAGTCGCCTATGAAGATGAGGAAATTTCTCCTGTAATAACGCCCAACACTGAATCTTGCAATAACAGTATTCCGTTACAACCTATTGCGGAAAAACAAGTTAAAATACGCAACTGCGACAAACAGATAGTAATCAACATTAACATTAACACTTCAGTTGATGAACTTGATTCCCTGTCGGAAAAACTTCTAATGTTATTAGACGGTTTGAAACAGTAAGGTGGTGCTGTTTATGCCCTACAATATTGTTTTTTCAACCGCTGAGGATATTGTTGGAGTAGTAGACGCGATACTTGCTAAACCAAAAAATTGCTCCAAGGATTATATATGCGAATTTGCAGATATTTCTATGATGCAAGCAGAAAACGCTCTACTAATGGCTAAGGAATTAAATCTAATATCTTTAAATTCAAACGGCACTTATGAAAGCGATTCGTTTTTAGCACGCTTAATTGTATCTTCAAGGAATGATGTCCATAAAGCAGCAATAATGAGGCTGGTTTTAGAACAGTACGAGCCATATACTATGTTTAAGAAAAGACACGGCTTTACCGGTTCTATGGATTTAGCATCAAAGCAAATAAAAACTTTATATTCAATGAGTAGCTCATACAAAGATATTAGAAATACAATAATCAATATTGGTACATATTCTCGGGCGCTAATAAACGATGGAGCAAACACATACTGCTTTAATCAAGATGAAATATCATATATTGAAATATTGGAGTTGGCACTAAAGTTTAAAGCTAATGATGATAACGCTTTAGCTAAACAATTAGGTGATGAGACTTGTTCCTATATAGATACTAAGAAAGTTTTTGAACCATTATCAGAAGCTTATAGTAAGATTCAAAATGTGGATAGCGACAAAAACACTATAATTTTGTATTCTGGTAACGCATTCGAATCTTTCTTGCAACAAATTGCTGATGAAAATAGTTTATCTTTAGAAGGCAAGGCAGGAATTAGTGCAAAAACAGATGCACTAAGTAGTGTTATTTCAAAAAAACATAGAGGAATGATTCAATATATAATTCAAATTAGAAATGCTGCCGACCATGGAGCTGATTCTAACGAAAGAGGTAGGATTTGGGAAATATCAGATGATGTGGCACAATTCTATCCAATGATTGTTGCAAGTACTATTCGAGATATAGTATACTACAAAAAAGGAAGTCTTATAGTATAATATATTACATCATTTTACTATTTAAAAAGTTTGAGTGCTTCTTTCTATAATGATCCATGCATTAAGAGTTATAGTCAAGAGACAATATGTGGTCAATGTCTATAAAATCGTTATATAAACTGTTAGAAATGCCTTAAAAAATATGTAAGTGCTAAAGAAGTAGGCACGGGAGGTTGCCCCGTGCCTACTTCTTTATGTGTGAGTTAATTCTTTGCTTATCACTTCAATTGCTCTGCTACGGATATTGTTCATTTGCCGCACCCATGCTATTTGATCGTCGGATTTGAGTTGTTCGGTTACGCCTTCTTTTTCGGCGAGTTCTTTTACCAGCCGGAGAAAAAGTTGTTGTGCCTGTTCTTCGATGTCGGCAAGGTGGGAATGGAGCTTTCCGGATGTGAGTAAATTATAGTACAGCACCTTATAATGTTGTTTCAAATATCGTTTGTGTCTTAATGCCCACACGCCGATATTACCCGTTTCTTTTTCCGCCGGTAATGACAAGTCCGGCAAGAGATAGTCGCCGGTCTGTGTATAAGTACCGCCGAGTTGTTCAAATAATGTGTCAGTCATAGTAAAAACCTCCTTTGCACCTATATTGTACAAAGGAGGCGAATAAAAGTCGAATGTGCGATTTATGAATTTGCAAATCTACTTGTGCCAAAAATTACAGCGAATATTTCCGGACTTGTGCCACTTTTTACAGCGAACATAACAAATATTCAGCGAAAATTCACTTCGAAGTGAAAATTCAGCGAATATTCACTATTTTGTTTTCAATCCTCGTATAACTTGCTAGCGAGGGAATTCTTGAAGCACCCAGATATGCCAATCGGATTTGCGGGTGATTGTGCGAAAATACTTTGAGCAAAAGAATTCTATTAAATATACTTCGGAATGTGATTCATATTATTCCTCTTAAACGCTTTAAGATGTCCGTTATTGCACCAGTTATTGATAGAAGTTGTACCGTAACCGACTATTTTTGATATTTCTGTCGCAGTCAGCACATCGGGATACTGTGCAAACAGTTCCGTGTAATACAGCTTCATATTTTTAAGAGTCTGTTCGGGCACTTCGGCGTTCATTTTGACGGCATAGTTCCCCTTGTACCACCCTGCCGGTGCGGAATAGGATTCGGGAAATACTTTTCTCTTTTCAAGATATGTAATAACGTCAGACTTTTTGATTTTGTAACAGCGAGTTTTCTTGCCCGTGTATTCGCAAGGTATCTTTCCGCTGCGAAGAAGATACAAAGCCGTTGATTTACTGATGTGGCAAATTCGATAAAGTTGGTCCTTAGTAATAATATCCGGGATTGAATCCCAGTTGATTGCTGTTTCATTCATAACAATACACCTCGTAAATATTTTTGTCGGTGTAAGTTTATCCTGTGTATTGCCGTTGTTGATGTGTTTATTCTGTTCTTTCCGCAGTTCTTTCCAAAAATGCGGATTTTGGCGCATTTTCCGACTCATTCGAACTTGCCCTACATTACTGGCTTTTTCGGGGTTTCGGCGTGAAAAGCCAGTATTTATGCGGCTTTGCGCCGAGGACGAAACTAGCAGAAACTGACACGAAACTGACTGATCCTGACACGCACTTTATAAAACTCGAAATCAGGTAGACGGCAACGTCTCGTGGGTTCGAATCCCACCGCTTCCGCCAAAAAGAGACAAACTTGTTTTAGAGACAAGTTTGTCTCTTTTTTATCCACAAATAG